>CAACWJ010000144.1_pt1 | contig 24233 bp, 16 predicted proteins | sample 2275621 | NCBI WGS metagenome assembly CAACWJ01 (sample SAMEA5312456, study PRJEB27640) | indoor metagenome | biome: indoor environment; feature: uncontrolled; material: polymer tiles stone | place: Germany | collected 2014-07-07
TCTAAAAACTTGACTTAACGTCAATTTGGGTATTGGGCTGTATAAACAAATGCCACAAGAAATATCTGAACTTATGAGTAATTCATGGGATGCTGATAGTCATAAAGTAAATATTCAAATTAACTATAACGAAAAATATATAATAGTTGAAGATGATGGAATTAGTATGACTTCAACTGAATTAAATGATAATTTTCTTACAATTACAAAGAACAGAAGGTTGAGTGATCAGAATGACGGTGTACAATTTGGCTTGTCAAAAGGAGAAAGAAAAGTTACAGGAAAAAAAGGATTAGGTAAACTAGCATTATTTGGAATAGCAAATTCAATCATCGTTGAAAGTGTAAAAGATAACAAAAGAAATGCTTTCAGCATAAATTATTTAGATATTCAAAATAACAAAGAAAACATTTATCATCCTACCACACTTGTTTTTGATGAACAAACTAGCAAAACAAGTGGAACAAAGATAACAATAAAGGACATCACTGCAAAAAACATAACTGATTTTAACACTTTAGTCACTAGCCTTTCAAAAAGATTCAAGAAATATTCAAGAGACGATTTTTTAGTAACATTAACTTCTGACAATGGTGATTTCGCAGAACTTGATGAAAGTGCATTTGATGTGAGTATACGCCCTAAATCAGAAGACTTAGAATTTACATTTAGATTTCCTGAGGATTTTAAATCAGGACAATCTCAAAACTCAATAAAAATAATTGAGAAGCTCAACAAATTAAATATAACGGGTGTAATCTACATGAAAAAAACTCCGTTCCAAGCCTCAAAAAATGGATTCTCCGTCTTGTCAAGGGGAAAATTAGCTAGTGAGCAAACTGTTACTCAATTTAATAATAGAGCAAACGATTTATTTTATAGTTATGCCGTAGGTTATTTTAATATTGATTATATAGACAAAGATAATAATAAAGATTTTATATCTACAGACAGACATTCCATTAGGTGGGATTCTGATGAAGAACTTTGGGAAATTAGAACGAATTTAAATAGTTTATTAAACACTGTACAAAAAATCTGGAGACTTAAAAGAAAAGATCAACAAAATAAAAAAGCGAAACAAGCTCAAAGCAAAAGTTCAATAATTTCTAAAACTAATCTATCTCAGCAAGATAAAAAGACAATTGATAATATTAGTAATTTATTATTCAATGAAAAAACAGAAGTACCTGAGAATATAAAAATTCATATTTTGGATGAAGTAAGTAAAGCAACTATATCATACAAAAAAGATAACAGCGTTTATAAAGAACTAATACCGTCAAATTTTTTTGTTCCACATTCGGCTGGAACAAAAATACGAATGTTAAGAGAAGAGATAATAGAAGCTGCTGAAGATAAAGACATTCATAGATTTATTCTAACACAAGGATTGTTACTTCGAGCTATGATTGAAAGTACTACAACTACTTTAATAAAAAAATACTGGGAAGAAGCAAGTAATTCTGATTTAATAAATGTAAACGGAACAATAAAACATCTTAACAATTATAACGAAGTAGATCAATTACCTTTCGGTGTCAAATATGGAGTAATGATTAAATTACTGGTTAGACATGGCAAAATAGCAAAGGTAAGAGAAGATTCATTAATTACTGAATTTGCAAACAACAAGGTTACAAAACACTTAAACACATTAATGCATGATGCAAATAATTTCCCACAGTTTAATACATTAAAATTAATTTGGAATTGTATTTCACCACAACTTTTACTAGCTTTTGATATTCTTTAAAAAAAGTAGATAACCTTAATTTAGGTTATTTACTTTTTTGTTTAATTGTAGAATAGTTTCAGCGATTTTATGACTAAAAATAGGTGGTACGGCATTCCCAATTTGGGTAAATGCACTTGTTCTTGAATCTAAAAAATAGTAATTATCAGGAAATCCTTACAATCTCGCCGCTTCTCTTAATGTTATAGATCTATTTTGTAATGTATCCGGATGAATATAATGATGGCCATCCTTAGCAATATGTGCAACAACTGTATGAGAAGGGCTATCCCAAGATAATGATTTATATCTATCTAGAAACTTATCTACATGCTTATGAGTTTGAAGATTTTCATTTAAGTCACTATACTTCAAATTAATGCCATTATTTTTAGCCTCTGACACTAACTTATATATTTCCAAATCATTAATATTATTTCTTCTAGATACATTTTGTGTTAATGGGATATATTTATCCTTTCTAAATTTAGATAAAATATAAGAATTAGTAAATTCATTATATTCATTATTTTCATCTCCACTTTTCAGTTTTGGTAAATCTTCGAATACATGCTTTACAGAAATGATTTCCTCTTTTTTATTTGTTAAATATTCAAAAAAAGATGAGTAAGGTCTGCATTCTTATGCTTTGTGCCAAAAATTATTAATCTTTCACGTGATTGGGCAACCCCATAGTGTTTTGTGTTTAAAACACTATATGATAATGAGTAACCTGCATCGGAAAATTCTTTTTCCATTTTTGGAAGTAGAAGTTCCCCCATCTGAGTCTTTGAAACTTAATAAGCCTTTGACATTTTCAAAAACGAAAAAATTAGGACTATATTTTTTTAAAAAACTTATATAATATCTATACAAATAAATTCGATTATCAGAACCTTTTTTTTGAGCATTTTTTGCTCTCCCGATTGTAGAATAAGCTTGACAAGGTGGTCCGCCAATAATTCCATCGACTTTCTTATTTAACCGATCAAAATAATTAAAAATTTCTTCTAAATTTTCATCATTAATTTCTATATTTAAGATTTTATTTTTTATATCTAAAGGTAATTCGTTTAAAACGTCATTGAAGGAAATTTCTCCATTTAATAAAGAAAAATAAATATCATTCTTATTTATTCTTTTGAAATAATAATAAGCTTCTCGTAACTGCAAAGTTTTACTAGCAGCTTTATCTTTTTCAACATGTCCCAATATATTAAATTCTTCTGAACGAATCCTTCTGTTAAACCACCAGCACCACTAAACAAATCAATAATATTTATCATTTTTTCACCTATTACCAGGATAAAAGTTGTTATTGTATTTTGTCAAGCTTTAAATATAACAATAAAACAAAAACTTAAGAGGGAATTTTATAAAACTTCAATTCATAGATTTTAGTTTTTCTCATTTCCAAACTATTTCCCTTCAAATATACTTTCACTGTCTAGGTGTAGTTTTTTTAATTAATATCAGATACTTTCCATATCTTTGAACGCTCGGAATAAGATATTATTAAATAAAAAAATACGCACAAATAATAATTTATTAACCTGCCAAAAATGTCAAATCTTTTTTGTAACCGCTTTACTTTTTTGAACAAAAATGCTATCCTTTTATAAACCGGTTTACTATAAAAATGGAGGACTTTCATGAAAAAAGTTTATGTGACAAATAGTTGTTTCTTATTCTCTAGTGTTATTTTGGGTGGCATTATTTTAGGTACAGGAAATACTGCTTATGCTAATGAAACCACTAACTCAGCAACTCTTAGTAGCCAAATCCCGACAATTGTAAATACTTCACCTACATCCGAGGATACTATCTCTCAAGCCTCAACCTTAATCCTTTCAGAAAATACTAATTCTGATAATTCATCTGAATTAGTAAACAATCAAGTAAACCATTCAGCCCAATTACCTTCACCAGAAACCTTATCAAATGACTCTACAACTCCTGAAGTCACTGATGATAGTATTTCACCGAACTCAGAACCAAACCTCATCAAAAATAGTGATTTTTCACAAGTCATACCTTCAACTAAACCTGATTCTCAGTGGACAGACCAGAATGAAGCTAAGGATTGGACTATTTATACTGACCAAATTCAGTCTAAGACTACCACTCCTAGTGTTCAAGTTGATAATGGTAAATTAATTATTGAAAGTACTCAAGACTTTCGGGGTGCTGTTACTCAAAAAGTTCAAATTGATTCTAGTAAACAATATCAAATTTCTTTTGACATTGAAACTGAAAATAAAGTTGGTCAAGCTTTTGTGAGAATTCTTGAGAAAAAGCCATCAGCTGAGCTTTCTGACCGTATCTGGCTTTCTCCGATGACTAATGGTACGGCCAACAGAATGAAAGTAACAAAGATTTATAACCCTTTATATGATGTTTCAGAAGTTACTTTTGAACTCTATTATGAGAAGGGAACTGGTAAAGTTGTTTTTGATAATCTTTCCATGATTGCTGTTGGATCAAAAGATACTGGTGCTCCTAAACCACTACCTCACGAAATGGAAGATAGTATTTCTTGCGCCCTTAACAAAAAATATCTCTTCAATCATCCTGACTACCACTACACACTTGCTGACAGCTCAATCGCCCAACTTGAAAATGGTCTATTAATTCCTAAAGCCTCTGGCCAAACCACAATAACGATCACTGCTCCTGGCGGTCAAGTCATTAAGGAGATTCCATTATCTGTTCTACCATCTGCCGAAGATAATTACGACACATTAGCTAAGGAATGGATAGACGTGACATTTGGTAATAACTCCTTTGACGCTTCTGATGAGAATATGCTCCGCTTGTTTAATGAGTTAGAAACGAAAGTAGCTTCGCATATCAGCAGTTTTAACCCACAAGACGACCATATAGCTATTTGGAATGATCTTAAAAATTACGCTAATTCACCAGATATCACAGGAACATATCGTCGTTTTGAGGAGATTGCTAAACAAGTTGTGACCCCAACATCACAATTTTATCAGAGTGTTGATGCTATCCGTATTGTCAAAGAGGGTATGGCATGGATGAATCTCAATGTCTATAATCCAAACAAAGACATTGAAGGTAAGGCAAATTGGTGGGATTATGAAATTGGTAGTCCACGCGCCATTGTGAACACACTATGCCTCCTAAATGATTACTTTACTATTGAAGAAATAAAAAGGTATACAGATACAATTGAACATTTTGTACCAGATTCCAATTATTTTAGAATGACCCTTACTAACCCATTTGCTGCTTTAGGCGGTAACCTTGTTGATATGGGGCGTGTCAAAATCATCTCTGGTATTTTAAGAAAAGATAATCAATTAATAGCTAAAGCAACCACTTCCTTAAATAATCTATTCACGACGGTATCTGAAGGAAATGGTTTTTACAAAGACGGATCATACATTGATCATACCAATGTCGCTTATACTGGGGCATATGGGAATGTACTGATTGATGGCATCTCTCAGTTACTCCCTGTTGTTCAAAAGACTGACCATAAAATTCCAGATAATAATATTAAATTAATTTATCAATGGATAGATAATTCGTTCCTTCCTCTAATTGTCCATGGTGAATTGATGGACATGAGTCGAGGACGGTCAATTAGTAGAGAAACAAGTCCTTCACATGCAGCAACTATTGAAGTTCTACGTGGTTTCTTAAGACTTGCTAATATGTCAGATTCAAAAGAAAACCTTGAATTGAAAGCAAAAATAAAGAGTATTTTACAATCAGATACTTATTATAATCCTTATGATAATTTAAAATCATATCAAGATATTGCAAGTTTCAAGGCTTTATTAGCTGATTCGACTATTAAACCTTATGAACTAAAAACACAGCTTACTACTTTTAACAGTATGGATAAGGTTGCTTATTACAATGCTGAGAAAGACTTCGCCTTCGCCTTATCTCTCTATTCTAACAGAACCCAAAATTTCGAAGCTATGAATAATGAAAATACCAGAGGTTGGTACACAAGTGATGGCATGTTTTATCTCTATAATGATGATCTTGCTCATTATAGCAATAACTACTGGCCAACTGTTAATCCATATTTCATGCCAGGTACAACTGAAAATACAGCTATTAGAGAAGATGTTACTTCAGATGTAATGAAAAAGTATGGTGAGGAAGCAACTAAGAAAACTGGTCAAGTAACCAATCCGTCATCATTTGTTGGCTCACTAGCTTTTAATAATTACTTTGGTAGTGCTACAATGGATTTCACCAATTGGGATAATACTTTAACAGCAAATAAGAGTTGGGTTATTCTTAATGATAAAATTGTCTTTCTTGGAAATTCAATTACATCAACTAGTAAAGACTCTGTTTTTACAACTATTGAACAGCGCAAAGAAAATCAAGAATCTCCTTACAAGGTTTATATTAATGGTGAACTTGTTACAATTGAAGAAGGTATGGAACACAGTCATTCAAATGTTAAAACAATCTTACTTGAAAGTTCAAAACCTGAACTTAATATTGGCTATGTCTTCTTAGAGCCAGCAACAGTTGCTATTAGTAAATTGCTTCAAACCGGATCTTGGCATGATATCAATCTACCAACCAAGAATACCGAATTGAAATCAAATACCTTTATCACCATTAAGCAAGAACATACTGCAACAAGTAATACTTATGCTTATTATATGGTTCCAAAGGCAACTAGTGACCAACTATATGACTTTAGCCATAATCATCAAGTGCAATTGGTTCAAAATAATAAACAGTTACAAGTAATTTATGATAAATCAAGTAAATTATGGACAGTTATTAAAAAAGATAGTAAGCCATTTCTAATTAATAATCAGATTCAATTGACTAATGCAGGAATCTATATGGTCCAGAAACTAGGTAATACCTATAAAATTGCCACATATAATCCGATGGCTCAAAAGAAAAAAGAAACTACTATTTCTTTTAAACATCAGCACAAGAAGTTTATTTTTATTAAAACTAATAAACTAGTAAGTCAGATGACAGTAGATTTTACTAGTCAGAAAAAATTCGATATTTCCAATTATTTGATAAGTAAGTCTTATTCTAAACATCCTTCAAAACACTCTCATCGTTTAAGTAAAAAGAATGTTAAGAAAATGACAAAAATACCTATGATAACTTATCAGTTGGATTGGTCACAGAAAGCTACAACTCCATTACCCTATTTATTAGAGAATGTGATAACTTATCATATCTGATAATATTACTCAAACAAAAACACCTCATGATTTAGAAACTAAATCATGAGGTGTTTTTGTTATTGATTGATTTTTACAGGGTTGATTCTTTCCACTCAATGGCGCAGTCAAAAGTTTTTTGTGACTCTCCGTAGGTTGAGCCTTCGATTTCACTGATGAGGATTTGGGCAGCTTCCATTCCTTCGTCAAATGCTGGTTGCACTATGGTTGTCACTGTAGGAGATGAAAAGTTAGTCCACTCTAGGTTATCAAAGCCCACTAAGCCGATTTCAGGCATTGAAAATTCTAAGTTTTTCATGACTTCAAAGACCATATGGAGGGCCCAACAATTAGGAACAAAGACTAAGGTCTTTTTATTGCGGTCAATTTCTTGATTTAGATAGTCTTCGACCAGTTTGCTATCCGTCTCATCTTGCTCAATAATTAATTTCTTGTAGTCAAGGTTCTTTTCAGATAAAGAATCAATAAAGCCTGATGCCCGTTCAATCCGTGTACTTAAGAGACTTGGATCTGCTGTGATCATGACAAATTCTTCGTAACCTTTGTCAATGGCTGATTGAATCATGTCATAAACAGCATCGTAATTGTTTGTTTTGACCCAATTTGTCTTGTGTTCATAGAGTTGACTATCAAAAAACACCATATGTTTTTCTTTTTCTTTAATAATTCTAGAGTACTTTCTAAAATTAGAAGTTGGTTGAATGATGAAACCATCTACACCCAGACTTAACATATTTTCAATATAGTGGTCTTCATTTTTTGAATCATAATTACTATTACCAATAATGACTTGATAATTTTTTTCTTTGGTAACTGTCTCAATTCCTTTAACAATTTGGTTAGCAAATGTATTCGTAATATCTCCAATTAAAACACCAATTAGATTGGTTCTTTTGGAGTTCATACTTCGTGCCAAAGCACTTGGTTTATAGCCCGTTTGTTTGATAACTTTTTCAATGCGTTTTCGTGTTTCATCGGACATTTTTTCAAATTTATGATTTAGATAAAAGGATACAGTTGTCTTGGAAGTTTTAGATAGTTGCGCAATATCTGTTATGGTTATTTTTTTTGACAAACTAAGATTTCCTTTCTAGAATTTTTTCTTATTTATTACTTATTATTAGTATAAGTATACCACAATAGTGGCTAGCAATTAAAACGTTAAGCGCCTCTACTCTTAACTTTTTAGGCGATAAACTCTACCCAATTTTTTATCTAAAACAACAATTTTACCACGACATTTTACGCCATCAATTTTATACAATTTATCCCCACTTAGTATATCTTCTGATTGTATTGCGATAAGATAATGATAATCATCCCCAACTATTTCAAAGCCAAAGCTATTCTTCAATTCTTTATTACTAGCTGTTTGGAGCAATGGCTGGCGCTTAACTTGACAACCCTTATCTGCTAAAAGCGTATAGTCATATATGACATCTTTGAACGTAGCCTCTTTGACAATTTTTTTACTCTGCGTAAACTCATTATATTTTTTAGAAATAGTCATCTGCTCTTCTCTGAAGGGATAGTCACTGATAATTTTTAAATCATTAACTGTTTGCTTATTAAAGGTCACCTGATCATCCAATATGAACTGCGTGGTTAAACGGTGTTGTCCTAAGCAATTAAGATGATCAAGAATTAAAGTAATCCCATTTGGCAATGCTAGTACGCTTCGCTTATGTCTTAAACTGCCACCATCCTCTAAAGTAGAAGAAAAGCTAGATTCAATCAATGACAGGTCATTCTCTTGCTTTAAGGTCAAGTAGTCAGCATTTGGATAGGTCAAGTATGTCCATGAATCATTGACAATTTCTACTGGTTTATCGTCAATTAAACAAGTTGAATGTGCTTTAGAACTTCTTAATTCGTGCCGCAAACTATCTTCTTTATAGGTATAACGACCTGGGTCAACAAAAATAGGCTGTCCCAGATCATACAAACAGATACTATTTTGGTCACTATGACTATGTGCACTGCCTAATGGACCACATTTATAAAAAAGGAAGCGGCGATCATCATGTAAGCAGACATGACCACTAGAATCAAATAGTCGTCCTTCTCTCCATGTTTGAAGTGGCTTAAGTTTCATAAAGGACTCTACACCTTTTTCTCCAAAATAGAGAAGAGATTCAATATCTAAGTGATGAAAAGATTTTGAGGCTAGTTGATTGGACTGTAAAAAGACAGCCGACATCGTTAAAATATCTCGCGTATCAGTAACATCACTATCCCCAAAAGCAAATTGATGATGGTCAGGGCCTGTCATCATATAGATGTATTCACTCATCTCAACTAGTGTAGACCGATAAAGGCCTTTATATGATGGAACCAAGATAGCCAGTTCAAGCAGCGATCTATAAACTTCAACATGGTACATGATTGATTGCTCATATTGACTACCATCTTCAAAGACCTGTAATCTAATTTGTTCAAAAAGTTCTATTTCAGCAAACCTTTTTATCTCTGGTAATTCTAATGCATCTTCATAATAATAGAACCAAGCAAGCATAGCCGTTGTCTGCAAGATGCCCCAGTTGCTCAGAGTATATTTTTCAATGTAGTTATCGTATAAAAAAACAAATTGTCTACGCACTGAAGAAATCATTTTTTCTTCTTCTACATTACTAATAGCATTAAATCGTTTTAAAAAAAGAAGTACTTTTAACCACACCAAACATCTAATACCAGTATCTAAGGTTCTAGAAGTTAAGGAATTTTTATCTAAAGTGTAATCTTTATCAATCCAATCAAAGATAAAGTATTTGATTTTATCAAGATACTTGTTATCCCCTTCAACGAGATAAACCACAACTAATTTGTATAAATAGGACTGTCGATTTAACATAAAATTCCATTCAGGATCATCAGTCACCTGCTTATCCCAATGGATTACTTCCAAGTGATAGGGAACAGGGCAGGGCTCCATATCCCAGTTATCATTAAAAATGAAAGTGTTCTCCATCAGTAAATCAACGTTTTCTTTGATACGTTTGTAATCTGTCAGGTTATAAGTTTTTATATAATTTCTACAGAATCCTTCTTCGAAAGATTTAAAAAATTGACTAACTAAAGTCTCTGTTTTACTCTCCATATTTTTCCTAACTTCTTTAAAAAGGCAAAAAGGATGTGGTCATATATACCAATCCTTTTGTCATAAATTATGCAAGAATACCTAACCAACTACCAATAATACCAATAATTACTGTTAAAATTACAAGTTTATATGTAGACCATTTTTTATTTTTAATTAAATAAAACATGAACAGTGTATATAATACTGGTAACATTGCTGGTGCAATTTTATCTAGCATCCCTTGAACAGTTACAATTTTTTGAGAGGCATTAGTAACTTTATCTGGTGCAAATGTATATGGAATTGACAATTTTACTTGTGTAGCTGCTAAACTTGAAATAACAGTTACCCCAATGATATTTGCAGCTCTAGAAACAACTGCCATTTGTTCACTAAGTTTATCAATAAAGCTAGTTCCTAATTTATAACCATATAAACCAGTAGCTAATTTAATACCTGTCAAAATTACATTCATCGCAACGAAAAATAAAATTGGACCCAAGACTAATCCATCTGTTGCTAGTGATGCTGCAATTGTAGAAAATAGTGGTGCTAAACAGAATTGAGAAAGTGAATCACCAATACCTGCTAGTGGCCCCATTAAAGCCATCTTGAAACCACGAATTTCATCTTCTGGACGTTCATTATCTAACATGGCCAAGTGTAAACTTGTTATAAATGGTAAGAAATGGGGATTTGTATTGTAGAATTCTACGTTTTCTTCTAGTGCTTTTGCTAGCCCCTCTTTATCTTCACCATAGTGTTTCTTTAAAGCAGGATAAACGACATTAGCATAACCAATCCCTTGATAGTTACTGTAGTTAAAGCCATTTTGTAAGTAGAAGGCACGTAAGGCCGTTTTTGTATAATCACTTTTTACTAATTTATTAGATCCAGTCATCGTGGTCATCTCCCTCAGATTCATTCTCAACTACTGAAGTGGTTGGTTTTTTATAAATATCAATAAGTGCAAAGATTGTTGCAATTAAAGCGACACCAATTGTAGGGATACCAACAACTGATCCTGTTGAAATACCTGTTAATACACCTGCTTCATTAGCTGTTGGTGTTAAGACTGGTAAACCAAAGTAAACTGCTAAAACATAACCTAAAATGATATATGGAATAAGTTCTTTCTTCGCCATTACAGATAAAATCATGGCAAACCCAATAGCTGGTAACATTTTACCTGCTAACGTTAATCCATTAAGCAAAACAGGAGGAATCATCGCAAATAGTTTGGTTAATGTATCCATTGACAAGGCACCAGTAATTCCTAATAGGAAGCCGACAACTGCAAATGCCCAAATTGTGCTGTTTGCTGCAATTTTGAATTTTTTAAAGTCACCTTTTTGAAGTGCTTTTTTAGCTGCTCCAGGTGCACCAGCGAAAGCTGTATAAACTGCAGTTTGGATAAATTGGATTCCAACAGCAATTGGTGTAGATAAAGCAAGTGCTGCTTCTGGTGTAATTTTATCTTTTGCAGCAACAGTTGTAATAGCCATTAATGTCCCAAAAATACCAGGTCCGATTGGGTTTGGTGGAACTGTACCACCGGCACCAACGCCGAATCCCATATAAGCAAGTTCTGAGATTGCTCCCACAGCTAAAGCTGTTGGAATATCACCTAAAATAATTCCCACACCAAATGATAAAACAATACATCTATTGGTGTATAGTCCAAGTAGCATTCCACTAAAACAGAATGCTGTCCACAAGCCGATTAGGATCGCTTGGAATAAACTGATTGTCATAAAAATCTCCTTATAAGATTAAATTTTTTCTAAAATGTTAATTGGGGCAGCCCCATCATTACCAGTTGGTGTTGTTTTAGTATTAAACTTAACGTTGTATTTTTCGTTCATTAGTTTAATCGCTTCTTTATCTTCTTGCCCTAGGAAAATTGAACGCGTTACTTGTTCTTTACCTTCAGCATTATGAATGTTACCAATGTTAATTTCATTGATTGGAACGCCACCCTCGACTAATCTAAGAGCATCTTTCAAATCTTTCACAATTAAAAAGATTGATTGAGCAGGACTTGCTTTATGAATAATATCAATTACTTTGTCGACACTAAAGAATCTTAGTGCAATTGAACTAGGAACGACAGTTTTCATCAAGGTTTGTTGAATTTTATCTGTAGAAACAGCATCATTAACAACAATAACCGTATTACAGCTTAAAAATTTTACCCACATTTGGCCTTGACCATGGATTAATCGTTCATCTACACGTGTCATAACAATATTTGGTGTTGTCATAATTTTTCCTCTTCTAGTAACGTATTACCAGTATACTTCCCAATCTTTATAGAATCTTAATAGTGCCTCTAGGTAATAGTAGTCACCCCAAATATTACCTTCGTCAACGCCTTTTCCAGAATGCCAAGAATAGACTCCATGTAAGAGTAATGGTCTACCTGGACTAAATTCTTTATTTGCGTAATTATCAATCAGACTTCTAAGCATAGCATGCATAGCATATTTGTAAATTTCTTTATCTGAATCCACTTCAGGTAAATATTTCAGCATTTCATGGATGCCACAAACCGCAGTTGCTGTTGCTGAAGAATCTCGTGATTGTTCTGAACCATCATTAAATATCAAATCCCAATAAGATACACAATCGTTTGGTAATCTATTTAAGAAATAATTGGTCATCCCTTTAAATAAATCAATTTGATTTTCATCCTTCATTTTGCGATAAGATAATGGAATACCATAAATACCCCAAGCTTGTCCTCTAGCCCATGAAGACTCATCATTATATCCTTGACGTGTCACACCTTTTAATGGTGCACCTGTTTCCGGATCAAAATAATAAGTATGGAATGAAGAAGCATCATCTCGAATTACAGTATTAGCTGAAGCATAAAAATGTTTTTCTGCAATTTCCTTATAACGGACATCACCTGTTTCTTCATAAGCGAAGAATAAGAGTTGAATGTTTAAGAGGCAGTCGATGATTAATCTGTAATCTTCTTTCTTACCGAGTTCACCCCAAGCTTGAATGAACCCACCTTTTTCTTGAAAGCGTTCAATCAATTTATCAGCAGCTTTAATAGATGCTTCTCTAGCTTCTGGATTCTTATCAATCCGATATTGCGCCATACAAGAAGGTGTATACAAGAAACCTAAATCATGGTGATCTAATTCAATTCTCTTTTCAACGCGATCTAGGAATGACAGGACGTTTTTATGTCCTAAAGTTTTATACTTGTCATCTTTTGAATAGTCATAAGCTAACCACAAACATCCTGTCCAAAAACCATTTGTCCATTCTGTATTGTCCATAATAGGATACACATTATCTTTTGTGGCTGGTGTTGGAAACTCTTCTTTAAAATAATCACTATTAATTGAAAGTTGTGCTAAAGCATCTTGAATAGCTTTTTCAATCTCACTCTTGGTTAATAGTTTAGTATCTAAAAATTTGTTAGGATTTTCGATTGGCTCTAAGACAATTTTTTTAATTTCATTCACCTTATATACCTCCTTCAAAGCTTGCTTCATTTTCTAAAAGACATTTAGAAAAGTCACTAATACCATTTTGAGCAGCTTCAATCACTTTATCTGTTAAACTATCTAAATTACTTTCAATAATTCGTGTAAATGCAGCTTCAAGCAACATTGCTAAATTTAAACCTGATAATACTTTAATATTTTTATCACCATGTTCAACTGACAAGGTTGATGAAATATTAAATGGTGTGCCACCAAGTAAATCAGTTAAGATTAAAACATCTTGATTTTCAGACAATTCATTCTGAATTTCTTCTTTTAGCTGATCAGCAGATTTACCAGCAGTAAAATTAATAGCTACTACATCTTCTTGTTGACCTGCTATTAATTCTAGTGAAGTTAAAATACCATCCGGGAATTGACCATGTGCTACAACAATTATTTTTGTCATGCTACCTCCTTTTGAGTTTACCGGTTTACTTAATAAATTGATTATAGCGTTTTCAAAATCATCTGTCAATCACTTTTTTAAAAGAAAATTATTATTTGTTTTCTGTGAAAAAAATCATATTTTTATATTTTTTTGACTTTCTTTCATTATATAACAGTAATTTTGTAGATAAAAATCACCATTAAAAAAAAAGCTTTACCATAATTGTGTAGTTCTTTTCTTGACAAAACCGGTTTACTTTGATAATATTCACGTAAACAGGTTTACTACCTAAAATTTGGAGGAAACATATGGAAAATACATTTTTAGAAAAACATTTTTCTTTACAAGGAAAAGTTGCACTTGTTACAGGAGCTTCATATGGCATTGGATTTTCAATTGCTAGTGCACTAGCAGAGGCTGGCGCTACTATTGTTTTCAATGACATTAAAGAAGAGCTTGTCCAAAAAGGAATTGATGCCTACAAGGAAATCGGGATTACAGCTCACGGTTACGTCTGCGACGTTACTGATGAAGAAGGCATCCAAGCAATGGTCAAACAAATTAAAAAAGATGTTGGTGTCATTGATATCTTAGTTAATAATGCTGGTATTATTAAACGTACACCAATGTTGGAAATGTCATCAGCAGATTTCCGTCAGGTTGTTGATATTGACTTAAACGCACCATTTATTGTCTCAAAAGCTGTTTTACCAGGCATGATTGAAAAAGGCCATGGTAAAATCATTAATATTTGTTCAATGATGAGTGAACTTGGCCGCGAAACAGTTGCTGCTTATGCTGCTGCCAAAGGTGGTTTAAAAATGTTAACAAAGAATATTGCATCTGAATTCGGTTCAGCTAATATTCAATGTAACGGCATTGGCCCTGGCTATATTGCTACACCACAAACTGCACCACTTAGAGAAAAACAAGCAGATGGAACTCCACATCCATTTGATCAATTTATCATCTCAAAAACACCCGCAGCAAGATGGGGCACTTCAGAAGATCTATCTGCTCCAGCAGTATTCTTAGCAAGTGACGCATCTAACTTTGTCAATGGACATATACTTTATGTTGACGGTGGTATCTTAGCTTATATCGGAAAACAACCTGAATAATGGAAGGAATCAAAATTCAATGAAAATCGCATTAATTAATGAAAATAGTCAAGCTTCAAAAAATAGTATTATTTTTAACGAATTAAAAACTGTAGCTGATAAAAAAGGCTTTCAAGCTTTTAATTATGGTATGACTGGTGAAGAAGGTGAAAACCAATTAACTTACGTACAAAATGGTTTACTTGCTTCTATTCTTTTAACAACAGGAGCAGCAGATTTTGTTATCACTGGTTGTGGTACAGGTGTTGGTGCATTACTAGCGTCCAATAGCTTCCCTGGTGTGACTTGTGGCTTTGCGGCAGATCCTTTAGATGCTTATCTTTTCTCACAAGTTAACGGTGGCAACGCACTCTCACTTCCTTTCGCAAAAGGTTTTGGTTGGGGTGGCGAGCTTAACCTACGTTACATGTTTGAACGCCTATTTGAAGAAAAAAAAGGTGGTGGCTATCCTAAAGAACGTGCTATTCCAGAACAACGCAATGCTGCCATTTTAGAACAAGTAAAATCAGTTACTTATAAAGACTTATTAACTATCCTTAAAGAAATTGATCAAAACTTCCTTAAAGAAACAATTGATAGAGCAACATTTAAAGACTATTTCTTTGCTAATTGTCAAGACGCAGAAATTGCAGATTATTTACAATCAGTTCTGAACACCTAATCACAGAAAGGATTTCGGTTTCATGTCAAAAGTACTTTTTTTTGGTGAACCACTCATCCGAATCACACCTTCAGACTATGACCACCTAAACAATAAAGCAAAAACAGATATATTTTTTGGGGGTTCCGAAGTAAATATTGCAAGAGCTCTACAAGGTTTTGGTCAAGATAGTAGATTGCTGACCGCATTGCCAGATAATTATATGGGTGAACAATTCACACGCTTTTTAACTGAAAGTCATATTGATTGTTCCCTTATTCAGAAGCAAGGTGACCGCATTGGTATTTACTATTTTGAAAATACAGTTGGCTGTCGGCAAGGTGAGGTTATTTATGATAGAAAAAATAGTAGTCTCCATGATTTCCAAGTAAATAACATAAACTACGACAAATTATTCCAAGATGTCTCTTTATTTCATTTCAGTGGCATCACCTTATCACTATCAGAAAATATGAGATCAATAACTGAAACTTTAGTAATTGAAGCGAAAAAAAGAGGAATACTAATCTCCTTAGACCTTAATTTTCGCAGTCATTTAATCTCAGTTCTTGAAGCAAAAAAATTTTTCTCTCACTTTGCTGAATCTGTTGACATCTGTTTTGGAATTGAACCATTAATGCTAGACGAAAATGATCTGACTTTGTTTAACCGTGACGCCGCTAGTGAAAGTGATATTAAATCACGTATGGCATCTTTAACTGAAAAATATGGCTTTAAAACTATCTTTCATACATCCCGCTCTCATGACGAATATGGTCGTAATAACTATTCAGCCTATTTATATCAAGACAATTCCCAATTTGAACCATCAAAAAAAATGACGACGCAATTAATCGAACGCGTTGGGAGTGGAGATGCATTTGTAGCTGGTGCCCTGTATCAGTTAATTCAAGGTAAAGCAGCCGCTGAGACAGTTGATTTTGCTGTAGCTTCAGCTAGTCTTAAATGCACTATTCCAGGTGATAATATGTTTGAAACTGTTGATACTGTCAATCGTGTCCTCAATCTCTCAAAGGACATTGTTAGATAAGAAGGTAATTAATGAACAAATCTGAAATACTAATTAAACTTAGCCAACAAAAATGTGTGGTAGTTGTGCGCGGAAACAGCAAATCTGAAGGCTTTAATGCCTCTAAAGCATGTATTGAAGGCGGCATCAAGGCCATTGAAGTTGCCTACACAAACAATAATGCCAATCAGATTATTGCTGAGTTAACATCAGAATATCAAAATGATGACTCGGTCATTATTGGAGCAGGAACTGTACTTGACCCAGAAACAGCACGTTTTGCGATTCTATCTGGGGCAAAATTTATTGTCTCACCGTCCTTTAATCCTCAAACTGCTATTCTCTGTAACCGCTATGCGATTCCCTACATCCCTGGATGTATGACAATCACCGAAGTTCAAAAAGCCTTAGAATCTGGTTGTGAAATGATAAAAGCCTTCCCTGGCGGCACTTTAGGTATGTCATTTATCAAAGCACTTAAAGCACCATTACCACAAGTACAAGTCATGGTAACTGGAGGTGTTAACTTATCCAACGCTTCTGAATGGCTTGAGGCTGGTGCCACCGCAGTTGGAATCGGCGGAGAATTCAACCAATTAGCCGCTCAAGGAAAATTTGAAGAAATCACCACGATTGCTGAAAAATATACAAATCTAATCTCCTAATAAAACCAAAAAGAACTTTGCCTAAGGGCGAAGATCTTTTTTAATTAACATTTCTCTTTTCTTCTTCCATCATCTTCTGTAACTCTTCGGTCATTTTCTTTTCCATTCTAAAATAGTCTTTCCCAAACTTAACTAAATGACCTTTAAATCGGTCAGAATCATTACCTGAAATCAGGACGCCATTATTTTCAATTACTTCTTCACCCAAAATAAGTGCCCCATCAAAGGCTATTCTATTTAACTGGCCAGTAATTTCTCCTATAACTTATATAGTCTTTTGTATAGTTTACCAAATTTAATTTTAAAAATTAAATTAAAAAAATCATTTCAATATCTGACTTTCCTGCCATCTTGACAAGTTTCCTGACTTTTTTATACTGCAAGTGAAAATCTTGAAAAGGTAGGTTGTTGACTTATGGTTGTTAAAATCAGTTTTAGCTTTTTTTTGATCATATTTTTATGTAGACTTTTATCGTCCTGGGCGACATTCAGCCAGCCATTTCATAACATCGAAGGAACTATCTTTCTCTCAGTATTCACTTTTATTATTTCCTACATTTTGAAAAAAATGAAGATAAAACAAATCGAAAAGGATAAGTAAAAAGCGACTTCCTTAACAGCTATGTGACTAAATACAGTCTGATATTTTTCACAGAACCAATTCAAAAAGCCAATCCTAGAGATTGGCTTTCTTTATATTAAATATAATTAGTTATCTTGAAGAATGGTGCACTGACACCAAGGTTATCTGATGTAAATGTTGATCGTTCATTCCATAGATTTGCTACTGGATACCAACCACAATATCTTTGTGTATATGGATCATAGACATAAGTGTTCCCATTTTGGTAACCTTTATAAACCATTTCATGACTTCCATTTCCAACAAATTTATTATATTGAATAGCTCCTGCAACATGGAAACCTGCTTTTAGAGCTGATATCAAATCTGTTTGTGTAATGAGGTTAGTAGATTGGTAACCAAAGTGGCTAACAGCCTTTAGTAAACCTGTTGTAGTTGTTCCAATCTCTGATTTATTAAAGTCGTTGGTGCTGTAATAAAGGAAATCTGCAACTTGTGGTGGTAAAACTGCTTTACCTGAAAGTGAAGAAAAGATCATGGCAAGACTAGTAGGAACACATCCAGATGCACCCATTGTATAGTAACCATAAGTTTTATTACCCCATCTTGGATCTTTCTGGTTATAATATGGGATATCATAACTGGCATTTAAAATATAATTACCTAAAGCTTTATTTTCAACAGTTCCGTCTGCAAAAGTTACCAAGGCATTAACATAGTAATTCCCTTTTACGCCACGGTGATTAATTTGATTAACAGATAGGCTGAGATTTCCATTGATTATACTGCTGGCATTGTAAGTAGAGAGGTTTGATTTATTTTCTTGAGACCAAACATCCAGTTTAACAGCTCGAATGGCCTTATCGCTAGCTTTTTGACTGAAGACAAAATCGACCACTCCTTTACTAGGAACATGATTTAAAACAATGTAATTTACTGATTGTTGAATAGTATTTTTAGGAATATTTGACTGCGCATCGACAACAAAGCCTTGGCTGGTAAGACCGATTGTTTGCTTACCAATTCTACTTTTACCATAAACATGCACAGCATATTCACCCAAGTCAAATTGATGATCACGTAAATCAATTAGTGCCGTATAATTACCAACAGCATCTTTAATTGCCTTGCCCCAAAGGATATCATCCTGGTCATTCAACTTAGACCAAGTTGGAACTAAAACCTCGCTGATGTAAAGTGGCACATTAGTAATGGAAACTTGATATGTAGAAGGCGACTTTTGTTGAATCGTTGCACTGACATGGGGACTAGGAATGGTAATTGTTGCAGTCGTTAAACCAATCATTTTCCCATCGCGCAGCTGATATGCATGGATATTGTAAAGACCAAAATCTTTGTGGTTCTCATAATTAGCAAGAACTCTTCCGGACGCATCCGCAGTATACCATTTTAAATCGTCTTGCTTGTTGGCGTCAGACCAAACTGCATATTTGATTTGCGCATTTGTAGCTACAGTATTTGATTCAAGAGCTATGGCAATGCCACTTGTTGTCAAATTAGCATGTATTTTGTTAATAACTGGTTGATTATTCTCAATCTTGTAAGAACCTAAATTTGTCCCTACTTTACTGCCATCAGTATAATTCGTATAAACATGAACTAAATAGTTATCACTTAAGTTAGAATGATTTTTGATATCAATAGTAACCTTAGCCTGATTATTAGCAATGGTTGGTTTATACCAAACTAAATCATCTTGATCTTTGTCTTCTGACCATACTGCTACACTAACAGAAGAAATCATCTTAGTGTCTTTTGTACCACTTACAATCACATCAAAGGTCGGATTGTTTTGGTCATAATTAACAATAGTAACTGTTGCGTTTTGTGGTGTTGCAACACTGAATCCTGCACTTGAAGATAGCCCGATTAATTTATTCAAATATTTATCAAAACCATAAATATGGGCACTGTATTCTCCAGTATTATTCTGATGTTTTGAAAGTTGAACATTTACTTTATAAGTTGTAGTATCTGTTTTAGTTGCTGTATACCAAATCAAATCATCTTGATTATTCAGTTTAGACCAAACGGGAACTTTGACAAAACTGATATTGTTAGGAACATTACGGATCATAATATCATATGAAGTTGTAGATTGTTTAATAATTTCTGTTAGAATTTCTGGTTTTGGAATAGTTATTTTCAATGCATTTAAGCCTTGATACTGATTATAGGTATGGATATGATAAATTCCATAGTCTCTATGTTTAGCTAAGTCTACAATTAATGAAGCATTAGCATCTGCATTATACCAAATTAAATCATCTTGTTTGTTAACATCAGACCAAACAGCAAATTTTATTTTCTCACCAGGATTTAAGGGATGGTTATATTTAATATGAATTTTACCATCCATAACATTTGCACTTGTTAGAGGAAGGGTGGTACTTGCCGCCACTGCAGCTAATGATGTAGTTGCAGTATCCTTAGCTTGCACTTCAGTTACGACTGGTACAGTTTCCATTTTATTATCTTGAACGACAGGTGCAAGAGTTTCATTTTCTGTTTGAAGAGGTGTCTCCACAACCTCATCAGAAACTCCATTAACAACTACTTCCTTATCACTCTCAGTAGTAACTGGTTGGACTGGAGTAGTTTGATCGCCACTAACAGTCATTTCTTGATTAACAGTTTCTGCCGGAGTCGGTGAAACTGTTTCCTGACTATTATCTGTAGGATCAGCAGTTTGCTGAATGACGACAATTTCATTTGTCGCTTCATTTGTTGGAACATCCTCTGCCTTAACTAAATTTCCACCCAAGAAACTCATTCCAACAACACTAGCAACAACCCAATTTTTCTTGGACTTATACATCTTTTTTTTCAATAGTTATGCCTCCTCATTGATATCCTAAATTAAATTCTCCAAAATACAACTATTTCCTCAGTATTTCACTTTTATTATACAACTTTTAAAGTTATATAAAAGTCCCTATTATCTTATATTATTACGTTAAAAAAGCTGATAACGCTAAAAAGAATTGAACAAGGGAATGTTCAAGTCTTTTTATTTTCTTAAATTTTTGATTTCAATAGTGATAGAAATATCAATCTAACTTATGAATAAATAAATGTAGGAAAGTATCGAAGGCGGGACGGAAATCTATTTTAGGAGGTGATGCCTATGCATTTACTGTCCATAGAAAGGTTTCGTCATGTCAGTTTTTCAAGCATTAATGCTTATGATTAACTTTGGCATTCTTTTATTGACCATAGTTTCAAAAAGAAAATAAGTCAGTAAAAACCGCCCTCTTCTACTTTGACCGGTGTTGAGTTGCGGTTCTTACTGCTTCTTTTTATCCGTCCCGTCTTTAAAACGGTCCTCCAGGGAACTACCAAAAGTAGTTCCCTTTTTTATTTATTGTACAATAAGCTAACAAAATGTCAACAGAATGATTACTATAAAACAAATCACTTTTTTCAACCCCAGATAAAATTTTGAACTACGACAAAAAGAGCCTTAACCCTTAGACTGAAAATCTGGGGATAAGACTCTATTATATACTAAACCTGTAAAATGATGAATTGTCTAATTCAATGAACGGCTTTTCAAAATACAATGCAGAGGTTCGAAGATAGGACTGATGGTCCATCAAGAGCCTCTAAAGCCGTAGTGAAAGTTGTTAATTAATTAGAAAGTTTTTGCATTTCAACAATGCGATCCTTGGTCGCATCAAACTTAGCCTGATAATCCGCCTGCTTGTCGCGTTCTTTTTGAACCACTTCTGGTTTGGCGTTGGCTACGAAGCGTTCGTTGCCTAGTTTTTTGCCGACCATGTCTAGTTCTTTTTGCCATTTGGCCAGTTCTTTGTCTAGACGTGCTAGTTCTTCTTCAACGTTGAGTAAATCAGCAAGTGGCAAGTAGATTTCTGCCCCTGTGATGATGCTGGTCATAGCCAACTCAGGTGCTTCCATATCAGATGAAATAACTAATTTCTCTGGATTTGTGAAGCGGTTGATGTAATTGGTGTTGGCAGTGAAGAAGTCTTCTAATTCTTTGTCAGACGTTTTAATCATAATTGTGATAGCCTTGCTTGGTGCAACGTTCACTTCTGCACGCGCATTACGAACCGCACGGATCAAGTCTTTGAGGCTTTCCACGCCATTGTGCGCAGCTTGATTTTCAAAAGCAGGATTAACGACTGGATATGCTGCCGTTACGATTGAGCCCTCTGCGATTTGTCCGAAAATTTCTTCCGTCACAAATGGCATGATTGGGTGAAGGAGACGCAAGATTTTGTCCAAAGTATAAAGAAGGACCGAACGGGTCATCACTTTTTCGGCTTCATTTTCGGAATAGAGCACTTCCTTAGTCAATTCGACATACCAGTTGGCAAACTCTTCCCAAATGAAATTGTAAAGGATGTGGCCTGCAACACCGAATTCGAACTTGTCAAAGTTCTCCGTAACTTTGACGATAGTCTCATTAAGGTTGTGAAGAATCCATCTGTCAGTCACATTCCCCGCTTCAGACTTAGCAATCTTAGCCACATTGCTTTCAGCTTCTTCAAGTGTCAAGCCTTCGTTGTTCATGAGGATATAGCGGGAAATGTTCCAAATCTTGTTAATGAAATTCCAGCTGGCATCCATTTTTTCATAAGAGAAACGTACGTCTTGACCTGGAGCAGAGCCGTTAGATAAGAACCAACGGAGAGCATCAGCACCATATTTTTCAATGACATCCATTGGATCAATACCATTACCCAAGGATTTAGACATTTTGCGTCCTTCTTCGTCACGGATTAAACCGTGGATAAGAACGTTTTGGAATGGGCGTTGATCAGTGAATTCCAATGATTGGAAAATCATGCGTGATACCCAGAAGAAGATGATGTCATAACCTGTTACTAATGTTGAAGTTGGGAAGTAACGTTTGAAGTCTTCTGCATCTGTATCAGGCCAACCCATGGTTGAAAATGGCCATAAAGCAGATGAGAACCAAGTATCAAGAACGTCTTCATCTTGAATCCATTCGTCGCCATCTGGTGCTTCTTCACCTACGTAAATCTCACCTTCAGCATTGTACCATGCTGGAATTTGGTGTCCCCACCATAATTGGCGCGAAATAACCCAGTCGTGGACATTTTCCATCCAGCTCATGAATGTATCATTGAAACGTGGTGGGTAGAATTCTACCTTACCATCTGTTTCTTGGTTAGCAATAGCATTCTTAGCCAATTGATCCATTTTAACAAACCATTGGGTTGAGAGACGTGGTTCTACTACGGCACCTGAACGTTCTGAGTGTCCTACTGAGTGAACACGTTCTTCAATTTTAACAAGGGCACCAAGTTCTCTTAATTTTTCAACTGTTGCTTTGCGGGCATCAAAACGGTCCATCCCAGCAAATTCACCAGCCAACTCATTCATTGTTCCGTCATCGTTCATGACGTTGACTTGTGGTAAGTTATGGCGTTGACCAACTAGGAAGTCGTTAGGGTCATGGGCCGGTGTTACTTTAACAACCCCTGTTCCAAATTCAGGATCCGCATGCTCATCACCAACGATCGGGATAGGCTTATTCACGATTGGTAAGATAACGTTTTTACCGATCAAATCTTTGTAACGAGGATCTTCTGGGTTGACAGCTACGGCCACATCACCAAACATTGTTTCTGGACGGGTAGTTGCTACTTGCAAGCCGCGCGAGCCATCTTCCAACATATAAGTCATATGGTAAAAAGCACCTTCTACGTCTTTATGGATAACTTCGATGTCGGAAAGGGCTGTGCGGGCAGCTGGGTCCCAGTTAATGATGAACTCGCCACGGTAAATCCAACCTTTTTTGTAGAGGTCAACAAAGACCTTACGAACGGCTTTCGATAAACCATCATCGAGGGTGAAGCGTTCGCGAGAATAATCAACTGAGATTCCCATCTTGCCCCATTGTTCCTTGATTGTTGAGGCGTACTCATCTTTCCAATCCCAGACTTTTTCAAGGAATTTTTCTCGGCCAAGATCGTAGCGAGAAATGCCTTGCTCGCGCAGACGTTCTTCTACTTTAGCCTGTGTTGCAATCCCTGCATGGTCCATCCCTGGTAACCATAGGGTATCAAAGCCTTGCATCCTTTTTTGACGGATAATAATATCTTGAAGTGTGGTATCCCAAGCATGTCCAAGGTGAAGTTTCCCAGTAACATTCGGTGGTGGAATAACGATTGAGTAGGGTTTAGCTGTTTTGTCGCCTGAGGGCTTGAAAACATCTTGGTCCAACCACTTGTCGTAGCGACCTGCTTCAACTTCGGTTGGGTT
>CAACWJ010000102.1_pt1 | contig 24166 bp, 23 predicted proteins | sample 2275621 | NCBI WGS metagenome assembly CAACWJ01 (sample SAMEA5312456, study PRJEB27640) | indoor metagenome | biome: indoor environment; feature: uncontrolled; material: polymer tiles stone | place: Germany | collected 2014-07-07
TTCCATTCCCTCACCGGAGCAATAACTTTAATATCCGGGTCAAGTGCAGCAATAGCTACCTCAAAACGAACTTGGTCGTTGCCTTTTCCAGTACAACCATGAGCAATTAAACTTGCATTTGTTTGATGGGCAATCTCTACTAACTTCTGAGAAATCAATGGACGACTTAAGGCTGAAATAAGAGGATATTTTTGTTCGTAAAAAGCATGTGCTTGCAATGCTGGCAATACAAACTCTTCTGCAAATTGATCTTTAACATCAATCACAAAGGATTCGACAGCACCAACCATTAAGGCCTTATCATGGATAAAGTCTAAGTCTTTTCCTTCACCAACATCCATACAAACAGCAACAACATCATATTTTTCTTTTAACCAAGCAATGGCAACAGAAGTATCCAAACCACCTGAATAAGCTAAAATTAGTTTTTCTTTAGACATAGCATTTCTCTTTTCTAAATAATATTAGTGTTTATACTAATGTATATTTATTTAAATGTCAATAGTTTTTGGTATTTTTATTCTAAAAAATCATAAATATGTCCTTTTAACCGTATTATTATTTCATTTACCAATTTTATACGTCAGCTTAGTGAATATTTTTACGCGAAACAATGTATTGTTATACAAATATAGGCAAAAAAAAACTCGGATGGGATTCCGAGTTTTTTTACTGATGTAAAAATCAGTCAATATGTTATCCAAACAAAGACAACTGAATTAATCATTAGTTTCAGAAGAGTCAGATCAAAAATACTATTTGTTTATGGAGAGAGAGAGAAAACAATATTTTGATTGAATTGGGGATTGACTCTTATAAACTAGTGACGTTAAGTCTTTATTTACATTATTTATTATAGCCAATATTTCTCAATGTGCATGACTTTTTCCTGAAATGTTGATTTTTCATCCTAAAATGTTATTTTTTTGTATTTTTAGTGTAATTCTTGCCATTTTTCAATTAAACTTTTCATTTTGAGTCGTGAGACCATAACATCATCACCATTTTCAAAATAGACTAATTGATTAAATTTATCAATTCGAACAACATTATCAAGATTAATCAAGTAAGAACGGTGACAGAGAAATAACTCTGGTGCTACTTCTTGAATTTCAGATAATTTACCATAAAACTCGAGTCGTTCTGTTTGTGTCCACAAACAAACTTTATGGGGTGTTGTTGAAGTTGCAAAGTAAAGGATATCCTTTAGTGGCATTTTTAGTCTAGTTTGAGGTGTCTCAAAAATAAAGAGATCTTCTGGTTCGTTTTTTGACATCATCTCATTCGTGTAAAAAATACATTCTTGTATTTGTTCCTTAAATTGCTTAGTATCAACCGACTTATCAATAAAATCAAGTGCTGACACTTTATATTTATAGGAAATTGGAGCAAACTCTGAATGAGTCGTCACAAAAACAATAACTGCATTTGGATCTTTTTGACGAATTTCAGTTGCTAATTCCAAGCCCTTGCGTGATTTTCCTTGAATTTCGATATCAAGGAAAAAAATCTGATGGTCACCTTTTTCTAGGATGGCATCATACAGCTTTTGGGGATTTGAAAAAACTTCCATAAATTTGCAGCTTATATTATTTTCTTTGAGGATACTTTCAATTGCTGATTCTATTCGAGTTTGCTGGATAAAATCATCTTCTAATATAAAAATGTTCATTACTATAGTCTCATTTCTAAGATTTGTCGGAAGCGATAATGATTGCTTCTTGTTGAAAAAGTTGAGGCTGGATAGTCATTTAGAATAGCTACAAAGCGTGATAAACTCTTTTGGTAACTTTCCATATCAGTTGATTCACTAGTATTATATAATTTTGACATATCAACAATTTTATTTTTACTAGCGTTTTCAATAATTAAAAATTGTTGGTCCCCTTCTTCAAACATTGCAATTGAAATAAAGGGGCGCAAACTACCTTTAGCTGTTTCAATAGCATTATCTAATAAAATTGAAATCAATACAACTAAATCTAGTAATTTAATGTGATAAGAATTAATTTTATCTGGAATTTCTAAATAGACTTCCATTCCTAGATGGTGTGCTTCGTAGATTTTAGCATTTAATAAACTTCGTACAACACCTTCTTCAATATTTTCTAAATCTTGATAGCCTGAAGTTAGATCCAAGAATTGACGAGCAGATTGTTGAACCACTGTATGATAAACTCTTTCAATTTCTTCCTTACTACCTTTATCAATACTATCTTTTAAACTTATTAAAATATTTTCAGAGTCATGTTTTATCGTTCTGATTTCTTGATAGAGGCCCTCAATATAATTATTGTAGTTCTCTAAATTGTTGATTCTTTCTTGCTGAGCCAGCTTTAATCTTTGATGAAGCTGTTGTTTTGCAAAGCGATCCAGTTGCATAATAAACCAGATAAGGACTATCATGTATACTAAAGTAATGTGTGTACGGTAGGTTTGGAAAACCTCTGGTAAAATTCCTAGTTCTTTAGGAATGAAATTGACGATAATCAAGTATGAAAACATGATGAGATTCATTCCAACTACAAATTTTGAAAATCGTTCATTATTAATATGTTTAATTAATGTGATATCTACATTGAAAAGATATGATACTAGGCTAAAGACGGGTAAAATTGCTAAATAAACAACCACTTTTATCCAGAGTTGGGCATTAATTTCAGATAAGGTTATTGAAAATAAAATTGGCATAACTAACAAGGCCATGAGCCTAAATATGATCTCACATAAAATAATCGAAAATAAACCATAAAAAATATGATGTGACCATTTTTTATCTTTTCCGCAAAAATATGAAAGAGCTATAAAAAATAATTGATTGAAAAGTATACTATTATTGAAAGTAACATTTAAAACTAAAAACATTATGTATGTTAAAGCTAGTTCCCACCAAGATTTGGAAATGCCCGATACTATCGAAAAGAAAAACCAAACATCAAAAAAAATCAAACTATATAAAACAAGGGTTGGTAATAATTGTTGCATTTAAACATCCCCATTCTCTGGCAGTGTAAGCACGTGACTAAACAAATAGGCTGAGCTTTTTGTAGCTAAAATCACTAGCGGATATTTCTCCAGGATCTTTTCAACATTGGCCAAACCGATTCCACGTCCTTGTCCTTTAGTTGAAAAACCATCACCAAAGATAGTCGTAATATCTACTTTCTCTTCCAAAGTGCTATTTTCAATAACGAAGTATTGCTTTTCATCCATCGTGAAATAGGCGATGGATATTGTTTTTCTTTTGGATAATTGCGCTGCTTCAATGGCATTATCAAAAAAGACAGAAATTAATAGAAGAAAGTCTAATTCTGAAATATTGGAATGCGTGATATAATCTGGAATTTCTAAGGATACTTCAAGACCTTTATCCTCAGCTTCAATAATTTTTGCTGAGAGTAAACTCTTTACAGAAGAAATCGAGATAGCTCCCAATTTAGAGATGTTATAATGCTTCTGATCCCAATAATGATTAGCCTTCTCAACAATCTGATAATAAACAGACTTGACATGATCTAGGTCATTTTCTTTTAAAGCATAGCCTAGTTTATTTAATCGGGCTAAATAATTTGCTTGAAATTCTTTGCCATCTCTATATAAGGAATCTAAGTGATGGCCGTAAGCCTCTAAATTTTGAATATACTCCTCTTGTTCTTTTTTTAAGTCTTCTTCCATATATTCCTTTGATTTATAATTAAAATATGACAACATATAAAGAAATAATAAAGTAAAAGTAAAGAACAAGATTTTATAAGAAGGTTCAACCTTCATAGGATGTTTATAGTAGATAAAAGGATCCACAATTCCCAATACCAAGAAAATATCAACATAATAAGCCACCATGAAAATGATGAAGATATTATAGAAATTTTTTGCCCGATCGGTATTTTCCATTCGAAAAATATGCCTATAATCATTACCAACAAAGTAGTCAACTAGTAAGAGAGTTGGGAAAATCAGTAGATAAACTATTAAGTTAGCAAAGGAATAGCCAACCTTTATCTCAGTTGTCAAAAAGATATAGGGTAGAACAACTGTAATTAAAAATCGAGAAAATAAATCAATAAAGATGCTAGGAAAAAAAGCTGTGAATATTGATTTTATATTGAAGATATTTCTTTTTTCTAAGCTCAGCAAGAATAGAAATAAAATAGGATCGATAATCATCGGTGATAACACTGGTATTTGATTAATAAAAATTGCAAAAGACATCAATAAAATTATCTTCCAAAAAGGGAATTTAATGTCTGACAAAAATGAAAAGATATAAAACTCTGTTGCGTAATATACAATTATAGAGAGTATTAAACAAATTAATTGAACTAAAGGCATTAAATTCCTCCCTTCTAGATAATCTATTTTATCACAAACTAATTTTAACTGACTAGTTTACTTTCCCCAAGTAACAGACGATTGACTATAGGTAGCAAAACTGCAGTTAATTTTCTATTAAAACTACTGTTAAAAATATGAATAATAGTTTTTGAGAAGAGTGCCTAACGAGTCATACTTAGTTCTTGTGTAACCAAGAAATTTTTACTTTTAGTAATAAGTTCGACTTTTGGATATTCTTCAAGAATCGATTTCACATTGGCTAAACCGATTCCTCGATTATCCCCCTTAGTTGAAAAGCCCTGATTAAACATATTTCTGATTGAAACTTGCTTCTCTTTGCTTGAATTTTGGACAACTAATTGAAGCTTATCGTCATTATAAAAAAAGGCTAAGTCAACACGTTTTTCTTTCGATTCAATCGCTGCTTCAATCGCGTTATCGACAAAAACAGACAAAACGACGATAAAATCAACGATTTTCATCGGTATTTCTTCAATCACGTCTGGTATTTCAACATTAATATGAACATGAGTTTGTGTAGCATTAAATAATTTGGCAGCTAACAAACTTTTGACAGTTGGCACCTTAAGATTGATTAGTAGATCTAAAAAATACTTTTCCGTTCTAGAAGGATTGATTTTACCAATGAATTCTTGATCAAAAATACGATTCAATTGATTAATATCGCCATCTTCAATACTTGGACCGAGTTTCAAAAGAGAATCTTTCGTTGACTCTTTAAAATCCTTTATTTCTTCAAATAAGGATTCTATGTAATGATTATAACTGTCTAAATTACGGTAATGATTGTTCCGCTCAACCATTATTTGAGTTTCAATTACATTCTTTGCATAACGATTGATAACATACAGATTCCAAATAAAAATAATAATATAAATCAGAACGAATACTGAGCGTACTCGACCTATATCAAAATGGAGCATTGGGAATTGAAATTCAATATATAATAGAATACTGATACCAGTATAGAAAATAATAGTACCGATACCTAAATTAATTAAGTTTCGACTTAAAGAGGCAGCATTAGCCCTTCGTATCATTTGATAGTCAATATGAAGTAAGTAGTGAACTAAATAATAAAATGGAAAAACCAAGATATAAGTCACAAAGAGATAGCGGTAATCACTAGATATAGTGTCCGTACTAACTTGAAAAATAGTCGGTAGTATAACATAGCCAAGTGTACGAGATAATAGTTCCACAGTAGTTACAGCATAGAAACTATAAAAAACATGATGGATTATTGGTGAATTTCTTTTAGTGAAAAAAGAAAAAACAATGAGATAAACTGGATCAATCATAATTGTAAAAAAGTCTAAGACATAAGTACAAAGCGACCCTATGACAAAATAAGATAGAACAGGTAAAACTGTAACTTTCCGATTAGTAATTCTTTGAAAAACAAATAAGTAGGCTGATAAGACTAAAATGTATACTAAAAATGAACGAATCAATTCCATCTTATTTACCCCCAATCTTTTCTAGCGGTTCTATAATTACTTGCTGAACAATCACACGATCAAACTGTTTGACCCGGTAAGTAAGCTTATCATATTTTGCTAGCAAGCTTATAAATGTAGTCCGGACTTGTTCGATTTGATCCAGAACTTCCTTACGCTCTGGACCAAATAATTTTTCAGCTCCAGTTTCTATTACTAAATTAATACCTTCACTTTGTGTCAAATCATAACGAACCTTAATTAAAGCTTCTTGCGTGTCTTGAACAAGGTTAATAGCTAAATCACTGACAGCAGATAATAGGACCATATCATCTGCACTATCTAGAAAAGGAACATCTAAACTTCCAGAAATATCAATTTGAGTGTCTATTCCAATTTGCCTTGCTTTATAAACTTTTAAAGCTAAAAGTAACCTTAAGTTGAAGTCTTTTACTTTTGAAAATTCATTTAAGCGCAAAGATAAATCATCATCCATAATTTTTTCAACTTTATTTAAAATTTGAGTATAGATTGTTTGAATTGTTTCAAAATCTCCACTATCAATACTTCCAGATAAACTAATTATGATATTGTCATAGTCATGTCTAAATGAGCGAATATTTTTATAGAGTTTTTCTAAATACCGATTATAATCTTCCAAGAGTCTTAAGTGATTCTCTTCTTCTTCGCGAATCCGATTTTTACTCGTTTGGATAAAGTAATTATTTAAAAAAGAAAGCAAATACAAGAAAATAAAAAACGCAATAATAATTATTAGTTTTTTAAAGCTATGAATATCTTGGAAAAAATTAAGATGACTATATATTAAGATATAATAAATGATAAAAGTGACTTCCGTAAAAATGACAAAACGGTTAAAAACTCTTGTATTAAATCTAATAAATTTAAAGTCGTCTATGGAGAAGACTTTGGACGAAAAGTTCAAAACTGGCATAACTAAAAGATAAGCTAAAATCAAATAATAGTAATTTGAAACTGTCTCAGACATACTCGAATTGCTAAGGAAAGGTATGACAAAAAAGAGCATAACCTTGGAAATTAAATCAGTTGCAACAACAGGAAATTGTGAGAAAAAAAATGATGTAACATTTTGTCATGAGGAAATTTCATGTAATGATAGATAAACATCAAAAGCGGCTCATTTAGCAGGTACCAAGGTCCGACAAGACCAATGATTACCATTTCAAGTACGACAAATAGCCCTAGCGTTAGCCAAGGCATTTTATTTTTTTCAGAGTCGACTGAATACTCCATGTCAAAAAACATGAACCAAGCCACCCCAAAACGTACAATAAAGGTTATCATTATTAATAAAGAATCAGTCATTCAAGGTTCCCTCTCACAAACCGATTTCTTATAAATCATACTATACCTATCTCTTTTAATCAACGACTTACCATTGAAATTTTTCACAATTAAATTTTAAATCCCCCAATTGTTACACACAAAAGGGGGATTTAAAATTAGAGCATATTGTTAATATGTTCAATAGATTTTTCGCGGCCTAAAAGATAGATGGTGTTAGGTAATTCTGGACCATGCATTTCACCTGAAACAGCAATCCGAATTGGCATAAAGAGATTTTTCCCTTTGATACCTGTTTCCTTTTGAACAGCTTTGATTTGTGGGAAGATATTGTCAGGCTGGAAATCTTCATCTGACATAGCTTCTAATTTTTCTTTAAAGGCTTTCAAGACAGTCGGAACTGTTTCACCAGCCATTACTTTTTTTTCTGCCTCAGTCAATTCAGGGAAATCAGCAAAGAACAAGTCTGTTAGTGGCACAATTTCATCTGCAGATTTTAATTGAGGTTGATACAATTCAACTAATTTTTCGGCTTTTTCGTTTAATCGCCCTGCTTCTTCCAAGAAAGGTTTACAGAGAGCAAAAACAGTTTGGAAATCGGCATGCTTAAGGTACTCGTTGCTCATCCAATCCATTTTCTTCTGATCGAAGGCAGCTGGAGATTTGCTAAGACGAGTTTCGTCAAAGAGGTCTATTAATTCTTGGCGGCTGAAAATCTCATCTTCACCACCGGGATTCCATCCCAGCAAAGCTATGAAGTTGAAAACTGATTCTGGAAGGTAACCTTTTTTACGATAGTCTTCAATAAATTGAAGTGTGTTAGTATCCCGTTTAGACAGTTTTTTCCCAGTTTCAGAATTGATAATCAAAGTCATATGTCCAAATTCTGGTGCTTCCCAGCCAAGTGCCTCATAAATCATCAATTGTTTTGGTGTATTAGCAATATGGTCATCCCCACGAATAACGTGTGAGATCTGCATATCATGGTCATCAATCACAACGGCAAAGTTGTAAGTTGGGTAACCATCTTTTTTCTGGATAACCCAGTCTCCACCGATGTTGCCACCTTCAAAGCTGATGTCGCCTTTAACCATATCAGTCCATTGGTAAATACCAGCTTCATTAACAGCAAGACGGACTGTTGGTATAATACCAGCTGCTTCACGTTCAGCAATGTAGTCTGCTTTTTGGTCTGCAGACATACCAATAAATTCATTAATGTAACGAGGCGTTTCACCAGCTGCTTCTTGGCGTTCGCGTTCAGTAGCTAGTTCTTCTTCTGTTACATATGACTTGTAAGCTTTACCATCAGCTAATAACTGATCAATATATTTTTGGTAGAGTTCTAAGCGTTCAGATTGACGGTAATTTTCATGTGTTTCCGGACTTTCATCCCAATCCATTCCCAACCATTTTAAGTTTTCAAGCTGTGAACGTTCACCATCTTCAACATGGCGTTTGCGGTCAGTGTCCTCAATACGAATGATGAAATCTCCACCATGATGGCGAGCATAAAGGTAGTTAAATAGGGCTGTACGGGCATTCCCGATATGTAAAAGTCCAGTTGGACTTGGTGCGTAACGCACACGAATTGGTTTAGACATTCTTCTTCTCCTATTACAAAGTACATTAAGAAACCTGTGGCATGAAAAACAAGCAACAAATTGCTATTTGAGCTTGCTCCAACCAAATTAGTTTCCTATAAAATCTTACGATTTAAATCTTTATTATTATAGCATATTTTACAGCCTTAGGCGAAAAAAATCAGCCTAGAAAGGCTGATTCTATGTTTATCTTATTAATTTGAATTTGTTGGTAGGTAGCGTTTAAGGGCACCAGCAAATTGTTCAAGGTTTAAACTTTGAATATAAACTTCTCCGTGACCTCTAAAGGTATTGACAACACCTTCACCAGTTCCAATTGACTGCATAAAGCCATTTTCTAAATGAATATCATAGTCAAGTTCTCTACTCCATGCTACTACATGGGCATTATCAATAGTCATTGTGCCACCTTCAAGGGTAATTTTCTTAATTGAACCAAATGAGTTAGCTAATAAGGTTCCTTGTCCATCTGTGCTCATTACAAATAATCCACCTTGACCACCAAACAGCGCTTTACCAATATTTTGGCGTTCCATTTTGTACTCAGCTGAACCATCTAAGGCTAGAAAAGCACCATCATTTAGGCGGTATTGTTTTTCGCCTAATTCTAATGCAACAACTTGTCCTGGAGTATTTGGAGCAAGTGCTAGCTTTCCTTCACCATTGGAAATAGCTTGTGTGATGAACATTGACTCGCCTGAAACCATCGAACGACCAATAGCTCCGACTAATTTTCCTAAACCAGATCCCTTACCGTTCAATTTAGTATTTAGGGTCACATTTTCAGTGTGATAGACCATACTACCTTGTTGTAAGTATACTGATTCCCCATGTTCCAGTTCAATCTCAACTAATGGAAACTGCATGTCTTGATCAATCGTAAATCTCATCCTATTGTCGACCATCTTACTCTCCTTATTTGTATGAAAGACTTGATACAATTATTATAACGCTTTCCTTATTCTTTGTCTAATATTTTCAGTAATCTTTAAAAATAAAAAAAGAGCTGAATTCAGCTCTGCAAAAGGTTATGAATTATTCCATTACTTGCGTCATTCGGCCACTGTCAACATCATAGACCGCGCCATTGATCACAACATCTTCAGGAATTAATGGTGATTTTCTGAGAATAGCCATGTCCTCGCGGACGCTATTTTCCACATTTTCAAAAGGTAGGAAGTCTTGACCGCTTACATCGACACCTAGCTCTTTCTGAAGGTGAGCAGTGAAACTTTCATTGGTAAAAGTCTGTGCACCACAGTCTGTATGGTGCAGAACAACAATTTCGCGGGTCCCCATCTGCTGTTGCGAGATTGTTAAAGAACGAATCATATCATCTGTAATCCGACCACCGGCATTTCTTAAAATATGAGCATCCCCAAGGGCAAGTCCTAGTGCTTGCGCTACGTGGAGACGAGAATCCATACATGTGACTATTGCTACCCGCATTTTTGGACTATTTGGCAAATGTGTAGTCCCATGAAGTTCCACATAAGCTTGATTGGCTTTCAAAAATTGTTCAAAGTATGACATAATTCCTCCTAATTGTTGCACCTAAGTGGTTTGACTATCAGATTTCTTTTAGTTTATCACGATTTTTATAAAAAATCAGTTGTCCAAACTGTAAACTTTACAATGTTCGGAAAATAAAAACCATCCCAAGAGATGGTCTATTTATTTCGAAAATACAGCATTTAGGACTTGTCCTACTGTTGCTACCCCAATAACTTCAATACCACTAGGAATTTTAATCCCTTGTAAAGAGTTCTTAGGCGCATAAACCTTCGTAAAGCCTAATTTGGCTGCCTCATTTATCCGCTGTTCAATTCGCGTCACTCGACGAATCTCTCCCGTCAAACCTATCTCACCTAAGAAAGCTTCTTGAGGATTAGTCGGCTTTTCCTTATAGCTGGACGCAATGGCTACCGCTACAGAAAGGTCAATAGCTGGTTCATCAAGCTTGACTCCCCCAGCAGACTTGAGATAGGCGTCCTGATTTTGCAGGAGAAGTCCACAGCGTTTTTCCAAAACAGCCATAATCAAACTGACCCTGTTAAAATCCAAACCCGTTGTCGTCCGTCTGGCATTACCAAATACGGTTGGTGTTACAAGTGATTGCACCTCTGCAAGAATTGGCCGACTACCTTCCATTGTGACGACAATGGCAGAACCAGTAGCTCCATCCAAACGTTCTTCTAAGAATACTTGGCTAGGATTAAGCACTTCTACTAAACCAGCCGATTGCATCTCAAAGATACCAATTTCATTAGTCGACCCAAAACGATTTTTGACAGCTCTTAGGATCCTGAAGGTATGATGCCTTTCTCCTTCAAAATAGAGAACCGTATCCACCATATGTTCTAGCATCCGTGGACCTGCCAAAGTCCCTTCCTTAGTCACATGACCAACAATAAAGGTGGCAATGTTATTAGTTTTGGCTAATTGCATCAATTCAGCAGTAACTTCTCTAACCTGACTAACAGACCCTTGGATACCAGAAATTTCTGGACTCATCATCGTTTGAATCGAGTCAATAATTAAAAAATCAGGCTGAATCCGTTCCACCTCTACACGGACATTTTCCATATTAGTCTCAGCATAAAGATAGAATTCATTATCAATGTCACCAAGACGTTCACTACGGAGTTTAATTTGCTCTGCCGATTCCTCACCAGAAACATATAGAACCGTCCCCTTGTTCGCTAACTGGGTCGATACCTGTAAAAGCAAAGTTGACTTCCCTATCCCAGGATCACCACCAATTAGAATCATGCTCCCAGGAACAACACCACCACCAAGCACACGATTAAACTCATCCATATCAGTCTGAGTGCGAGCATAGTGTATATTATCCACATCTTTCAGTTTAATCGGTTTCGATTTCTCTCCAGACATGCTAACACGCGCATTCTTGACTTCCTTAACTTCAACTTCTTCAACAAATGACGACCAAGACGAGCAGTTAGGGCAGCGACCCAAATACTTAGGCGACTGATAACCACACTCCTGACAGACAAATGTTGCCTTTTTCTTTGCCATCTTTAGGCCTTTCCTTTTTAAGAATTGCTGCGCTGATACAACTTAACGACCTGTTGACCCAAATCCACCTGTACGGACGCCATCAGCTTGATCGCCATCAACAAGTAAAAACGGTACAAAAACAGCTTGGACAATGCGTTCTAGAGGTTCAAGAACAACTGATTGGTCGCTGATGTTCTTCATCTGAGCGAAGATGTGCCCCTCATTGTCCGGATTTCCGTAGTAATCACCATCAATTACACCCACAGAATTAATCAATACTAGTCCTTTTTTGCGAGGATTTGATGAGCGGTCAAACAAAAAGAGTACTTCGCCAGCTTGCATATAGGCTTTGACACCAGTTGGGACCAATTTAATCTCACCTGGTTCAATAGTAACAGGCTCTGCTACTTTCAAATCATAACCAGCAGCATGTGTCGTTTCACGTTTTGGTAATAAATTCTCATCTGTATATGCACTAACTAATTCAAATCCACGATTCTTCATTTTAATACTACCAAGTCACCTTTAAAAGGGGACCTTTTCCTTTTCATTTTTAACAATGTCTCTATTATAATTTATTCGAAAAAGAATAGCAAAAAATGATGACAGCTTTGCTATTCTCATAAAGAAAAAATCCCAACCAGAGTTGAGATAAATTATGACTAATTTTCAGGTACGAACTTAAATAGGACAACTGACATGATTGCTGTCATGCCAAAGAACAAAATCTTCATCCATACGAACGGAGCAAAAATAATAGATATTCCCATTAATATCCAAACTTGGATACATGTTTTCTTTTTGCGGTCCCTAGCAATTGTCCGCGTTTCTAAATAGTCACCGACGTAGTATTTATAAACTTTTGTGTTGACCAACCAACTGTTAAAACGATCTGAACTTCTGGAGAAACAAAATCCTGCAAGTAACAAAAGGGGTGTTGTGGGTAAAATTGGTAACGGTATCCCAATAATTCCCAATACGAAACTTATTAAACCAACCGTAATATATATTATTTTTTTCATGATAATCCTTTTTCTTAATTTTTTACCATTATATCAAATTAAGAGAAAATCATCTCTCATCATGTTTTAATGTTATATATTTTGTTAAAAATTTTTGATTATTTCTTGATATAATTTTACGAAAGCGATATCATTAAAACGAGAGAAAATCTCTTGGTTATTAGAAAAGAGGAAATACTATGAAACTGATTAGTATCGTCGGAACTAATTCAAAAAATTCCACTAATCGTAAGCTTCTCCAATATATGGTTAATCATTTTGCGGATAAGTGTGATATTGAAATAATTGAAATCAAGGATATACCAGTCTTTAACAAGCCTGCTAACAAGGTTGTCCCTGAAATAGTAAAAGAAATCGCATCAAAAATTGAGGCTGCTGATGGTGTCATTATCGGTACACCTGAATATGACCACTCTATTCCTGCCGTACTGATGAATGCACTAGCCTGGTTATCCTATGGAATTTATCCACTGTTGAAAAAACCAGTCATGATTACTGGTGCTTCATATGGAACTCTCGGTTCTTCTCGTGCACAACTACAATACGTCAAATCCTAAATGCACCAGAATTAAAAGCAACTGTTATGCCAGATGAATTCTTACTATCTCATTCCCTTCAAGCATTCGATAATGATGGTAATTTATTTGACCTAGAAACTATTCAAAAATTAGATGCCATCTTTGATGATTTTCGTATTTTTGTAAAAATTACCGGTAAGTTGTCTAATGCTCAAGATCTTTTGAAAAAAAATGCTGAGAACTTTGACTGGGAAAGTTTATAAGAAAAGAGGAAGTCAAATATGAAATTTGTAGGTATCGTCGGCTCAAACGCTGAACAATCATATAACCGTATCTTACTTGAATTTATTAGACGTCAGTTTAAAACAAAATTTGATCTTGAACTATTAGAAATCAAAGATATTCCTATGTTCAACCAAGATGACACAAATCAGTCAAATGAATTTGCGGTGCAATATATGTACAACAAAATCACTCGTGCTGATGGTGTAATCATTGCCACTCCTGAACATAATCACACCATTACACCTGCTTTGAAGAGTGCTTTAGAATTGATGTCTTTCAGTCTTCATCCACTTGAAAACAAGCCCGTTATGATTGTGGGAGCTTCTTACTATGACCAAGGAACATCACGCGCTCAGGTACATTTACGTAAAATTCTGGATGCTCCAGGTGTCAGTGCTTACACATTACCAGGAAATGAATTCTTACTGGGTAAAGCTAAAGAAGCTTTTGACGACAAAGGAAACATCATTAACGAGGGAACTGTGAAATTCTTAGAATCTTGTTTAGATAACTTCATCAAATATGTTGGTGTCGTTTCTGCTTTAAAAAAACCTAAAGCAATTATGCCTGAAGATTTAGATGCTAGTAAACCAATTGCTACTACGATTACTGAAATCGATCCAGATGATCCAGATTGGTTAGAAAAAGCTTCTAAAGTTGTCAATGCAGTTGAAGGGGACACTTATGTCAAACTTGATAATGGTCTCTTGACAGTTGATCAAATCAATATGTTCTTGAAAGCTATGCCATTCGAGCTAACCTTCGCCGATGACAATAATCAATTCCTCTATTACAACAATGCCCACCAAGACCCAGAAACAATGTATGCTAAACGTGTGCCTGCACAAGTTGGGAACCGTATGTCGACTGTTCACGGAAGTCTTCCTCCAAAACGTATGAAGAATGTTGAATGGGTTATTGGAACACTTCGTAACGGTAACCAAGAGTATGTTCGGACAATTGTACCTGGTTCCCCAGCAGAAATCATTAATACACACAACTACCAAGCAATGTACTATCCTGATGGATCTTATGCTGGTATTAATGAAATTGTCTTCAACTTTAAACCATGGTTAGACTGGTACTTAAAAGAAACTGGCCAACATTTAGCCGGTGGTAAAGCAAGTGCAATGCCTGCAGCTGCACACGCTCATGCCGATGCTAGCTCAGGTGCTTCAGACACCGGAGATGCTGCAGCTGCAGCCGAAGCAATTGTTGCTGAAGCAGATGCAAATTCTGGTGCTTCTGAAAACTAATTATTTGAACTTAAAAAAAAAGACTCGATTTTAAAATCGAGTCTTTTTTTACTCAAACACAAACTGGTTGTGGTAGAGTTCTGAGTAGAATCCTTTTTGTCTGAGGAGCTCGTGATGATTTCCTTGCTCGATGACTTCACCGTCTTTTAAGACAATAATCTCATCAGCATTTAATATCGTTTTTAGTCTGTGGGCGATAACAAAGCTTGTTCGACCTGCGACAATAGCTTCCATAGCTTTTTGAATCTTACTTTCTGTAACAGTATCAACGTTTGACGTTGCTTCATCTAAGATGAGAACCTGTGGATCTGTTAACAGGGTCCGGGCAATTGAAATTAATTGCTTTTGACCTGTTGAGAAGATGTTTTCATCATCTGTTACTAGTGTATTGTAACCTTCCGGTAAAGACATGATAAAGTCATGAATATGGGTTGCACGCGCAGCTGTTTCAACCATTTCTTGACTAATGGAATCATCTCCAAATCGGATATTATCTGTAATTGTACCTGAGAAAAGGACTGATTCTTGTAATACAATTCCGACATTTTTACGAAGGCTATCCAGATCATAGTCACGAATATCAATACCATCAAAAGTAATTGAGCCAGCATCAACATCATAGAAACGGTTAATAAGGTTCATAATAGTTGTTTTACCAGAGCCAGTTGGCCCAACTACGGCTACCATTTTACCTTTTGACGCAGAAATTGAAACGTTCGATAAAACTTTTTTATTTGGTAAGTAGGCGAAATCAACATTTTTTATTTCAACGCCTTCTTTTAATTCTGAAAAGACAGGTCCATTCTCTGGACGGACTTCTTCTTTTTCATCGAACATTTCCTGTATGCGGCTAGCTCCAGTAAAGGCTAACTGTAACTCACCCCATGAAGCTGCAATTTGCATGATTGGTTGATAGTACTGTTGTGAATACTGAACAAACATCACGACCAAACCTAAACCAGCTGCCATTGAAATTGACTTATCGTCTAGGACAATTTTCGAACCAAGGAAGATAACAATGGCTGTGTTTACGAGGCTCATCCCGTTCATAACAGGGAAGAGTAGTCCTGAGAAGAGGCGCCCTCTAAAGGTTGCTTGACGAACTTTTTCATTATGCTCTAAGAAACCATTAATCGTTTCTGCCTGAACACCTTGGACAATAATAGCTTTTTGACCAGAAATTTTTTCATCCATGTAGGCATTTAATGCTGAGACTTCTTTTTGTTGAATATTAGTGTATTTGCGAGCTAAACGGATAATGATAACTAAGAAAATCAAAGCGACAGGTGTTGAGGCAACAGTTAACCAAGCAAGACGTGTGTCCTGTCTAAACATCATCCATACTAAACCAATATACAAAGCAACGTTAGTTACAACCTGTACCAAAGATTGATTAAGTGAGTTTTGAATATTATCAAGGTCACTAGTGAAACGAGATAAGATATCACCATCTTTATGTTGATCAAAGAAAGCAACTGTAAGACGTTCCAATTTCCCAAATAACCCTTTTCTCATACGGTTCGTTGAGTGAGCAACGATTCTTGTAAAGAGTAAACTATAAACAAGGTTAGCAAGAGCTGTAAAGATATAAGCTAAAAGCAATTTCCACATTACAGCCATAAAATCTGACATATCTGGTTTAAAACCAGTTTGCCCAGCCATTTTTGCCATATAGTATTTTTGACCAATTTTACCCATTTCAGTTAGGGATTCCCCTAAGAAAACAGGTGCTTTAACTTGTAGGTAAGTGGCTAAAATAATAGCTACAAAGATAAAGAAAAATGATAATTTATAACGTTTAAAATAAAACCAGAAAAAGCGTGCTGTTTTCATTAGTCTTCCTCCTTACCTTTCTGTGTATCATAAATTTCACGGTAGACTGCATTATTTGCTACTAATTCAGCATGGGTTCCTTGACCAATTAACTTACCTTCATCTAAAACTAAGATAGTATCGGCTTTAACCACTGACGAAATCTTTTGTGCAATGATAATTGTTGTTGTATCTTTCAAGTCCTTGTTTAAAGCTTCTTGGACTAGTTTCTCTGACTTAGCATCTAAGGCTGACGTTGAATCGTCCAAGACTAAGACCTTGGGATTACTGATAACCCCACGAGCAATGGACATCCGTTGTTTCTGACCACCAGAGAAATTATTTCCACGTTCTTCAACTTCACTTTCGTAGGCTAAATCCATTCGGTCAATAAATTCTTGAGCTTGCGCGATTCTAGCAGCACTTTCCATAGCTTGTAAATCAGCTGTTAAATTTCCTTGGCGAAGGTTATCTGCAATAGTCCCCGAAAAGAGAATGGCTTTTTGCAAAACAATTGAAACTGTTTCGCGGAGTGTTTGTTGGCTGAGTGTTTTTAAATCTTTACCACCAATTGTGATTGTACCCTCTTGTGGGTCAAATAAACGAGGAATTAATTGAGCCAAGGTTGATTTTCCGGCACCTGTTGCGCCAACGACACCAACCATTTGCCCAGATTTAATAGAGAAGGAAATATCTTTTAACATAGCATCTTCTTCATTTGGATATGAGAAAGATACATGATCAAAAACAATATCGCCATTTAAATCTTCAACTTCTTCAGTAGCAAAAGTCATTGCAGGTTCTGTCTCTAAAACTTCTTTCAGACGACCAATTGAAATAAAAGCACGACTAGCTTGCATCCCCATGAATCCAACCATAATAATTGAAAACATGATTTGCATCATATAAGTCATGAAGGAAGCAATACTACCTATAACTGTTGGATCTGTTTTTACCATCTTGGAAACTAATAAGAGTGATACAAAAACAGCTAAATACGAAACTAGCATTAAAGCTGGTTGCATCATTGAAAAACCGTACCCAATAAACATATTAAGATCTAATAGTTCATTTGATGTCTCTTTGAATTTAGCATATTGTTCTCTTTCTTGAACGAACGATTTAACGACACGAACACCACGTAGATTCTCTTTAGCAATACGATTAATTTTATCCATCAAGGTTTGGAACTTCCCAAAACGTGGGCCCATTTGACTCATAACAAGGGCCATAATAATAGCAATTAATACAACCATCAGGATAATAACCCACCATAGTTTTGGTAAAGTGTTAACCGCCATAATAAAGGCACCTATAAATAAAATCGGTAAACGGAGCAAGACTTGGAAAATCATCATCACCAAGTTTTGGATTTGGTTAACATCGTTGGTCATACGAACAACTAAATTACCAGCATTAAATTCCTCAACATTAGCATATGAAAAACTTTGGATTTTTCTAAATACCTTCTCACGGATATCAGCTGATACACCTTGAGCTATCTTAGCTGCTAAAATGGTATTGACAGTACCGGCAATTAAACCAACTCCTGCAATAATCAATAATATCTGTCCAACTTCTGTAATTTTATCTGTGTCATTTTTCATGACTGCACTTAGCACATCTTTCAGATAATGAGGTTGTAACAATGCACTTGCTACAACTGCTATGATCATTAAGACAGAACCTAGGGCATACCATTTATAACGCATGATGGCATTTTTAAGCATTTTTCTCTCCTTTGTATTCAGCAATATTTAGTTTTAGCTGGTCTATGACATGCTTGACTGTCATAAAGTCATCTTTTGATATTTCCTTGAAAAAATAATTTTCGATAGCCTTCCGGCATTCATGCAACAAAGGAATCTTTTCTTTTCCAACCTCTGTTAATACGACTTGTTTAAAACGTTTATCTGCTATTGAAGGAACTACTTCAATAAAACCATTTTTTTCCATGCGTTTAACTAAATTACTGGAAACTGATTTTGAGATATTTAATGTTTTTTCAATATCTTTAACAAAGATTTCTCGGTCCTGATTTCTTTCCAAGAAAACAAGTACATGGCCTTGAGGCCCAGCTAACTGGTCAATATGGTAAGCTTGCGCAATTTCTTCAGTGATTTGTTCAATTTGATGAGTCAAATCACGAAGATCAGCAATAATACGTGACATATTTTTCCTCCTTAGTTCTCATGGTGACTATTTTAGTTCTCTTGGGAACTATTGTCAATGAAAATAGCTTATTTTTTTCAAAAATTTTAATCTTTTTTATGAAAATGATTACATTTTTGAGCCCATGTATGCCTTTTCTATTAGATGAATAAAAGCATCTGTGTTATAATAAAATTGACTAACTCTAAATTACGAGGAGAAAAAGAATGAATAAACAAAAAGTTGCAATTTTAGGTCCCGGTTCTTGGGGGACTGCTTTGTCTCAAGTCTTAATTGATAATGGACACCAAGTTATCCTTTGGGGAGACTCAGAGCAACAAATTACTGAAATCAATACAGAGCATACAAATACACGTTATTTCAATGATATCGTTTTAGATGAACGCATTACTGCGACTACTAACTTGAAAGAAGCTTTAGCTGAGGTAGATGCAATTCTTTTTGTAGTGCCAACAAAAGTTACTCGATTAGTTGCCAAACAAGTTGCTGAAGTTCTGGACCATAAAGTAACTATCATGCATGCTTCTAAAGGTCTTGAACCAGGAACCCACGAAAGACTATCAACTGTTATCTCTGAAGAAATTCCTACCGAGCTACGCAGTGACATTGTCGTTGTATCAGGTCCTAGTCATGCGGAAGAAACAATTGTTCGTGATATTACCTTGATTACTGCAGCATCAAAAGATTTGGATTCTGCTAAATATGTCCAAAGTTTGTTTAGTAACCGTTATTTCCGTCTTTATACCAATTCTGATGTAATCGGAGTTGAAACAGCTGGTGCTCTTAAAAACATCATAGCTGTTGGTGCTGGTGCCCTTCACGGTTTAGGCTATGGTGATAATGCCAAAGCTGCTGTCATTACTCGTGGTTTAGCTGAAATTACTCGTCTTGGGGTTAAACTTGGTGCTAATCCATTAACTTACAGTGGTTTATCTGGTGTAGGTGACTTAATTGTTACTGGTACTTCTGTTCATTCACGAAACTGGCGTGCTGGTGATGCGCTTGGTCGTGGCGAAAAACTGGAGGATATTGAACGTAACATGGGAATGGTCATCGAAGGAATTTCAACAACTAAAGTTGCATATGAAATTGCACAAGAACTTGGTGTCTATATGCCTATTACAAGTGCTATCTACCGAGTTATCTATGAAGGTGCTGAAGTTAAAGCAAGCATTCTTGAAATGATGTCAAATGAATTCCGTTCTGAAAACGAATGGCACTAATAAGTAATACTGGAGGCACAAATGACTAAAGTAAGAAAAGCAATTATTCCTGCCGCAGGACTTGGAACAAGATTTTTACCAGCCACAAAAGCACTAGCCAAGGAAATGTTGCCTATCGTTGACAAACCAACAATTCAATTTATTGTTGAAGAAGCATTAAAATCTGGGATTGAAGAAATCCTGATTGTTACTGGTAAAGCAAAACGTTCTATCGAAGACCACTTTGATTCCAACTTTGAATTAGAGTATAACCTAAAACAAAAAGGGAAAACTGAACTCCTCAAATTAGTTGATGAAACAACTTCAATCAATTTGCATTTTATCAGACAAAGTCATCCAAGAGGCTTGGGTGATGCCGTCTTACAAGCAAAAGCTTTTGTTGGAAATGAACCATTCATCGTTATGCTTGGTGACGATCTTATGGATATCACTGACAACTCAGTAATTCCCCTAACAAGACAATTAATGAACGACTTCGAGACAACCCATGCGTCAACAATTGCCGTTATGAAGGTTCCTCATGAAGATGTTTCTTCTTACGGGGTAATCGCTCCGCACGGTAAAGCTCACCATGGTTTGTACAGCGTTTCAACTTTCGTAGAAAAACCAAAACCTGAAGATGCTCCTAGTGATTTAGCTATCATTGGACGCTATCTCCTTACCCCTGAAATTTTTGAAATCTTAGAAAATCAGGCACCAGGTGCAGGTAACGAAATCCAATTGACTGATGCTATTGATACATTGAACAAAACGCAACGCGTCTTTGCTCGTGAATTCACTGGGAATCGTTATGATGTTGGTGATAAATTCGGCTTTATGAAAACTTCTATCGACTATGCTTTGAAACATGAGCAAGTTAAAGATGATTTGAAAAAATACATTATCCAATTAGGTAAAGAATTGGAAGGAAAAACAGAAACAAAATAAAAAGTGCCTAGGGGCACTTTTTTTATGTTAGATAAGTATAAGTTAGGATTGCGACTACAAGAAAGACATATAGAGCTAGCGATGCTAATCGATATTGTCTCTCAAATTGATTTTCTGGTGCTTGGCTAGGCAAGAAAAGTGCTGCTAAAGCACCACCGACAATCCCACCAATATGTCCTGCAATACTAACATTAGGCATAAAAATATTCATCAGTAAGTTGACAAAAATTAGTGACTGGTAAGACTTAGATAAAGCTTTTAATGATAAATTTTGACTAAAATAACCCAAAACAGTTATGGCCGCAAATAGTCCAAATAAGGACGTTGATGCACCTGCAGCTACGGTTGAAGGTGTAAAAGCTAAAACAAATAGGTTACCCATAATACCAGATAAGAGATACAAGAGCAGAAAATGACGTGCTCCCCACAGTTTCTCAGATAACTGACCAACAAATACCAATGTTAGCCCATTGAGTAAAAAATGTTCCCAACCAATATGAACAAAGATGGCACTAACTAGACGCCATAACTGAGAAGGTAGGGCTTTTACAGCAACTCCATACATGCCACCAAATTGGTAAATAGCCTGAACTGATCTAGCAAACTGACCATAAAATACTTGCATGGCTAAAAAAACCAGTGCGGTCAGAATTAATAATGTTAATGTAACTGGATTCTTTCGCAAATCATATATCATAAGGCATAAACCACTTCCACTGCAACATCATGTGCGGCAGGTTGAAATTGAGCTTTTTGACACTGATAAATGGTCGAAAAAGTATGACCCTGGTAATAACTTAGATAACGATCATAATAACCGCCACCATAGCCAATCCGGAATCCTTCTTCAGTAAAAGCAACTCCTGGCACATGAATCAGATCAATTTGATCTTTTGTCACTTCCTCTTCGCTAATTGGCTCCATCAATCCATAAGACGTTCTTTGTAAGTCTTTTGGATTATAGTGTACAAAAATCATTCGACCTTTCCCGTATGTTTTAGGGACGACAATTATTTTACCATCAGCCAATGCACGCTTGATGAAAAGGGTTGTTTTATATTCATGAGGCATGGCTAGATAAGTCGCAACAATTTTGGCATCTTTGTATGCTTGTGAATCACAAACTAATTCTAGTAACTGCAAGTCTTTTTGACTTTTTTCTTTTTTATCCATCTTTTTCATAGATGAAATTACTTGTGTTCTTAATTCCTTTTTTTCCATATGATAAGTTTACCACAAAAAATGTCATTTGCCTTTTTTGGATAGTTATTGCTATTTGTTATGACAAAAGTTAAAATATAAAAGAATTTACAATTTTTTTATGGAGTTTAGGATGCAAAATTTAACAAAAGGTAACCCTTTAAAAGTTATCTTGATTTTTACCCTACCTTTACTAATAGGTAGTTTTTTTCAACTTGCTTATAATTTCGCAGATAGTATTATCGTTGGTCATACTTTAGGACAAGATGCCTTCGCAGCTGTTGGAGCGACAGGAAGTATTATGTTTCTGGTAGTCGGTTTTGCGATGGGGCTGACTTCTGGGCTGACTATTGTCACCTCACAGCGATTTGGTGCCCAAGATTTTATTGGAGTCAAAACTAGTTATGTTCACGGACTATTTTACTCTGTATTAGTCAGTTTTATCCTTACAGTCATTTCTGTAGTTTTCTTAAAACCACTACTCTATTTAATGCAAACCCCAGAAAACTTAATTGATAATTCCTATCAATTTCTTCTTGCCATGTTTTCGGGATTAATCTTCACTATTTTATTTAATTACTTATCAAATGCAATAAGAAGTCTAGGTAACTCTCGAACACCATTAGTTGCCTTAATCTTGGCTAGTATCCTTAACATCTTTTTGGAATTTCTTTTTATATTAGGTTTTAAGATGGGCGTTTTAGGAGCTGGTATTGCAACCATTACAGCGCAAGCTTTTTCAGTTGCTTACCTATTCTATTATATCCACAAAAATATTCCCTTTTTCAGATTGACCCGAGCAGACTTGGTCATTGATAAAGATAATCTTAACCAACACGGACGACTAGCAATTCCAATGGGCTTTCAAGCCAGTATTATTGCTATTGGTGCCATCACCTTACAAGTCACAATCAATAAGCTAGGAACTCAGGCTATCGCAGCGCAAGCCATTGCTAGCAAAACTGACCAATTAGCCATGTTACCAATGATTAATTTAGGTTTGGCCGTTTCAACTTTCACTGCACAGAACTTTGGTGCAAAAGAATTTAAGCGTATCTTTGAGGGACTCAAGAGTTCCCTTATCCTGGGAATAGGATGGGCAGTCTTTTTCGCCATCCTTCTCATTTCATGCCACCATTTCTTTTCTTCTTTATTTATCGCTGATGCAGACCCAGAAGTTTTCCATTTAGCATTACTTTACTATCTGATTAATGGGTCTTTCTACTGGCTCTTAGCAATTCTCTTTATTCTACGCAGCTTTATTCAAGGCTTGGGTTACGGATTTGTACCAACGGTTGCTGGAATTATGGAATTGGTGATGAGAGCTGGTGTAGCTATTATTGGTTTAATTTATTTTGGCTTTGCTGGTATTGCCTCAGCCAATCCTGCAGCTTGGATTGGCAGCGTCCTAATCTTAATCCCTTCAACTTTTATTTTGTTAAAACGACTTAAAGAACAAGAACTACAAGAATTTCTGTCAGTTAAGGAAATTTTAAGCTAAGTGTATTATCATAGTTATATCCTAAACAACGGTTTACCCAGACCGTGGGGTAGAAAGAGTAATCTGACCTACCCTTTTCATAAATCTCCAGGACACCTCCCTCATAGGTGTCCTATTTTTTTACAAAAAATTAATCAATTCCGAAAATATCTCGCGTATATACTTTATGGCCAACATCAGCTAATGAACGATCAAAGCGATTAGAAACAATGATTGTAGATTCTTTTTTAAAGCTATCTAAATTTTTAGTGACCTCATAGTCTAGTTCCTCTTCCAACATTGGTTCATAAATTAGCACTCGGATTTGATAAGAACTTAATAAATCCATCACGTCTTTGATAGCACTTTCTCTAAAGTTATCTGAGTTACTTTTCATAATTAAACGATGAACCCCAACAGTTGGTTCCTTGTCATTTTCATCTCGATCCTTTAGCAGTTCCTTAATCCGCTCGGCAATAAACTCCTTACGTTTTTGATTTGAAGCAACGATGGCAGATATTAAAG
>CAACWJ010000098.1_pt1 | contig 23452 bp, 23 predicted proteins | sample 2275621 | NCBI WGS metagenome assembly CAACWJ01 (sample SAMEA5312456, study PRJEB27640) | indoor metagenome | biome: indoor environment; feature: uncontrolled; material: polymer tiles stone | place: Germany | collected 2014-07-07
AAAGGTTATAATAGAAATAGGAGATTAGCACATGTTATTAGAAATTAATCATTTACAAAAGACCTATCGAACACGATTCTCAAAGGAAGTTACACATGCCTTACAAGATATAGACTTTAAAGTGGATAATGGTGAGTTCATTGCAATCATGGGAGAATCTGGTTCAGGTAAAACAACTCTCTTAAACATTTTAGCCACCCTAGAAAAACCAACAAATGGTACGGTTTTATTAAATCGTGAAGATATTACAAAAATTAAAGAAAGCCAGTTAGCACATTTCCGCCTTAAAAATCTGGGTTTTGTATTTCAAGATTTTAATTTACTAGATACCTTGTCTATCAAGGATAATATCTTTTTACCATTAGTACTTGACAGGAAATCGTATCATGAAATGGAAAAACGATTATCCCAAATTGCAAGGAAACTACATATTAATAACTTGGTAAATAAACGTCCTTTTGAAATATCTGGTGGACAAAAACAAAGAGTAGCAATAGCCAGAAGTTTAATTACCCAACCACAGATATTATTAGCAGATGAGCCGACAGCTGCCTTAGATTATCGAAATTCTGAGGATTTATTAGATCTATTTGAAGAGATAAATATGGATGGTCAAACCATTCTCATGGTGACTCACTCTTCAAATGCAGCAAGTCATGCAAAACGCGTCTTATTTATCAAAGATGGTCGTATTTTCCATCAAATGTACCGAGGTAATAAATCTAATAGTGAATTTAGTAAATCAATTTCACTTGCAATGACAGGTTTATTGGGGGGTGAATAGCATGTTCTACCTAAAATTAGCATGGAATAATTTAAAAAAATCAAAAGAAGTTGTAGCCCCTTTTTTATTAGCCAGTACTGTTTTATTTGTGCTGAGTTGTATCGTTTCAATTATTTTATTTAGTCCCATTACAACTAATATGTCCTATGGTAAAATCCTATTAACAATGGCGATGGTGATCCTTAATATCTTTACATTGATAATGGAGATATATAGCTATAATTTTTATTTAAAGCAAAGAAACCGTGAATTTGGACTATATAATATATTAGGTATGAATAAAAGCCAAATTGGACTTGTATCAAGTATTGAATTGCTGATAATCTTTGGCTTGACAATTATTCTCGGAAGTCTATTCTCTTTTATATTTTCAAAATTATTTTATTTAATTTTTGTAAATTTATCTCACATGAATCAATTATCCTTACCGTTTAATAGTAAAGGATATATCATTACAAGTTTCCTATTCCTAGGATTCTTTGTCATATTAGAACTCGTAGGACTCTTAAAAATTAAAAAAACATCTCCCCTTCTACTTTTTCAGGATCATCAACATGGAGAATTAGAGCCAAAAGGAAATATCTTATTTGCTTTTTTAGCCATCCTATCAATCGGAATTGGTTATTACCTTTCCCTAAGTTCTGAAAAAATAGCAGCCTTAGCAGTATTATATCGGTTCTTTATTGCTGTTGTCTTTGTAATTATCGGAACCTATCTCTTTTATATTTCATTTGTTTCTTGGTATCTAAAAAGAAAAAAAGCTAATAAACGATATTATTACAAGCCTGAGCACTTTATTTCAACGTCCCAATTAATTTTTAGAATGAAGCAAAATGCTCTTGGTCTAGCAAATATTACACTTTTAGCTTGTATGGCATTTGTTGCTATTGCAACAACAACAGCTCTGTATACTAATACAGAAGATGCAATCGACAAATTGTTTCCCAAAAATACTTCAATTGAATTTGTTTCAGAAAATGAGACAGTAGCCAAAAAGCAATTGAATGATTTTGTTTTAAAACCACTACAATTAAGTCAAACAGATTACATTGAATCAACTAGCACTATGTTAGCATTTCCAGGAGCTAAAGGTAGTAAACTTCAAGTCACTGCTAAGGATTTAAATCAACCTATCCCAACTAAAACTAGTTATACCTACTTAATACATTCTAAAGAATTTGAAAAATTTGGAAATAAAGCACCAAAACTTAGTAAAAACCAAGTTGCTTATTTTACACAAAAAGGTGATAGTCAACTTAAGTCAATATCTGTCCTTGGAAAAACTTATCAGGTAGTTAAAAATTTTAAAAAAGTAGTCTATCCAGATGTTACAAATACCTATTACCCATCACTAATAATCGTCAAGGATCAGACAGTTTTTAACCAAATAGTAGAACTTGTAAATACCGAACAAAAATATAAGATAAGACCTAACTATAAAGTCTATGCTGATCTTAATCAGAAACAATTAAATCAAATTCTTGATAAGAGTGGAAACATCAGTAACACAAAAGAATTTATTGCTCATGTCGATCAAAAAAATAGATTTAAAGATGAATCATATACTCTGTTTGGTGGATTTCTATTCACAGGATTTCTTTTGGGACTTACCTTTATAATGGGTGCTGCCTTAATAATTTACTATAAACAGTATACTGAAGGCCACCAAGACCAAAAGAGTTATAAAATCTTACAAGAAGTTGGAATGAGTCAAAAACAAGTTAAAAAGACAATTAACTCTCAAATTCTCCTTGTCTTTTTCATGCCAATAATAATGTCAATCATCCACTTTAGTGTTGCCCTAGTGATGATTAAACAGATGTTATTACTCTTTGGAGTTACTAATACAAGCCTTATCTATACTGTCTGTGCATCGACAATAGCTATTATCATTGCGATATACTTTATCATTTATAGTATTACTAGCCGAACTTATTATAAAATTATAGAAAGATAGAAAGATGGCGATTTTTCGCCTCTTTTTTGTTAAAATAGTCATATGAAAATACATCAAAAAATTTTTATCATTGAGGATGACTCGACAATAAAGAATATGCTAACGCAACATTTATCCCAAAACTATCTAGTAGCAAGCGTCCTAAATTTTAGAGATATTAAACGTGAAGTCACAGACTTTGCCCCAGACTTAATCTTGATGGATATTACCCTTCCCTATTATAATGGATTTTATTGGACAACTGAAATCAGAAAAGAGCTGACAGTTCCTATAATCTTTATATCTAGCTCCTCAGATGAAATGGATGCTGTAATGGCTCTAAATATGGGTGGAGATGATTTTATCAGTAAACCCTTTTCACTAACTATTTTAGATGCAAAAATTTCTGCCTTCTTAAGAAGAGCGCAACAATTTACCAAATCAGACTTGACCTTTCAAGATTTCACCCTCATGTTTGATGGCAATTTGGTTAAGGGTGAGGAACAAATTGCCTTGTCTCCGACAGAACACAAAATTTTAGCTCTGCTATTCTCAAAGCAAGGACAAGTAGTAACCAAGGAAGAAATTTTGACTAACTTATGGGAAAATGATCAATTTATCGATCAAAATACATTGAATGTCAATATGACGAGGCTTCGCAAACGCGTCAGTGAGCTTGGGATGGATAACATTCATACGGTGAGAGGAGTAGGTTACGTACTGAAATGATTAGATTATTTATTAAAGAGTACAAATCATGGTATATCTTATATTTTCTCTTGTTATTTTTAAATTTTCTTGTTTTTTTCCTGGTCCATTTACCACTCGATTATTTTATTACTGCTGGATGGGTTTCATTAGGGTTTCTATTGCTATATACAGTTCCCAGTTATTTGAAATTCAAAAGGAAAATAGAAATCTTACAAGATTTTATTTATGTAAACGAGTTAAATGATTTACAATCTCCCAGTGAACTTGCCTACTTGAATGTTATTCAAAAAATCTTAAGTCAAAGTGATTTGAGTCAACAAGAGCTGATCAAGCAAAAAGAAAACTTAAACCAAATGATAAAAATGTGGGTCCATCAAATGAAGATTCCGCTTTCTGTTCTTTCACTAATGGATCAAACCAAGGCTTATGATAAGGTTGAAGGTAAGATTCAGCTATTTAAAATGGAAAATTACCTGAAACAATTATTAACCTATTTGAAGTTTTCTGATTATAATGATGACTACATTTTTGAGCAGGTCCAAGTAGCAGATCTAGTCAAACAAATCATCAAAAGTTATGCTTATGTTTGTATATCTAAAGATATTAGTATTAGTATATCTGGTCGATGTAAACTTAAGACTGATAGAAAATGGCTGAGTTTTGCTTTAGAACAAATTATTGACAATGCTATCAAGTATTCCAAGCATGGTGGTAAAATCAGAATTGAATTAAAAAGTGATAGTATTGAGATATCTGATTTAGGTATTGGAATACTAGAAGCGGATATCAATCGCATTTTTGATGATGGTTTCACTGGTTTTAATGGTCATGAACATCAAAAAGCCTCTGGTCTTGGGCTTTATATGACAAAAAAAGTACTCAACAACCTTGAGTTAGAGATTTCTATTACTAGTGAAGTTGAACAAGGAACGAAAGTAACGATCACAAAGAGTAAAAGATAATGGTCATGAATCAAGATTATGCCATGGATAGTTTATTCCAAAATAATGAAGATCATGTTTTAGAAATTTACCAAACTATTTTAGAAAATATACAAACATATGGTCAACCTATTATTGAAATTAAAAAAACAAGTTTACATCTTGTAAAAAAAACTTGCTTTTCTAGGAGTTCACCCAAAGAAGAAGCGGCTAGATCTTAATATCGTCAGCGATCATCCTTTAAGCCATTCTCGATTAAGAAAAACGGAACAAATTTCAAAGAAGCGTTATCATAATGCTATTCGATTGCATCACGTTGAAGATATTGATGATCAATTACTAGCCTTAATCAAAGAAGCATTTCACATGTAGATAGGAGGTCAAACATGCAAGAAATTTGGGATATCTATGATAATCAACGGATTAAAACTGGTCGTACCATGATTAGAAGTCATCAATTTGAAGAAGGTGATCTTCACTTAGTTGTCCATCTTTGTATATTCAATACCAAAGGTGAGATGCTGATTCAACAACGACAAAAGGATAAAGAAGACTTTCCAAACATGTGGGATATCTCCGTCGGTGGCAGTGCCTTAGCAGGAGAAACACCGCAGCAAGCCATCATGAGAGAAGCTCAGGAAGAATTAGGAATTTCTTTTGATTTATCTGAAACTAGACCACAGTTTACAATAAACTTTGAAGAGGGCTTTGATGATACTTTCTTAGTAATTGCTGATGTCAACTTAAACGATTTAAGCTTACAAGAAGAAGAAGTACAGGCTGTTAAATGGGCAAGCCGTCAAGAAATTTTCCAGATGATGGCTGACGAAAAATTTATCCCCTACCATTTAGGTAAGATCCAATTATGCTTCGATATGCTCGGCATATACGGCGCCCATAAGAAGTAAAAAAGGACCTAAAAATTAGGTCCTTTTTTTACTTCGTGAAATATTTTTCAAAAAAACGTTAAAAAGTTCACAAAATCTATTGACAAAAATCGCTCACAAGAATATAGTAGTTACTGTAAGTAGCTACTATGAAAAACGAGGAGTTAATATGCTGGTTAAAAAAATGAAACAATTCGGCTATACTGAGTCTGAAACCAATATATACCTTAGTCTGGTGGAAAATGGATCCATGACAGGATATGAGGTCAGTAAAAAATCAGGTGTCCCTAGGTCCAAAGTTTATAATAATTTAGAAACATTGGTAAAAAAGGGAGTCGTTTTAGTTAATAAAAGTGAACCAAAGATATACTCTGCCATTTCGCCAGAAGAGTTTGTTAGCATGCTCAAACAAACAACTCTTGGTGATATTCAATATTTAGATGATCACTTATCTGATATAAAAGAAAAAGAAGACGATACTCTACTATGGCAATTGGAAAATAAAGAGGCCGTCCAACATAAAATCTTATATATGATTGAACATGCCAAGGAAAGTCTTTATATCCAAATCTGGGAAGAAAGTTTAAGTCCCACAATTATTCAAGCTTTAAAAGAAGCTGAAGCTAGATTAGAAGGTTTCGTTTGTATTTTGTTTAGTCCAAGTGGTCATTACACTTTACCTTTCAAACGTTTTTACCCTCATGGTTTTGAGACTGATAAACTTGAAGACATGGGTGGGCGTTGGGTTAATTTAATTTGTGATGATGATATTGTTCTATTTGGAACTTTAGATGACACATGTGATGTCATTTGGTCACACAATAAAGCAATGCGTCTCTTAGCTAAGGAATATGTTAAACATGATGCATACACTTTAAAGATCATTCAAGAACATGGTCAGGAATTGGCACGCGCCTATGGAAACGATTTTGAAGGTATTCGAAAAATATTCTAATGGAGAATACCATGACGTTCAAAAATATATTATTGTTTCTCGTTATAATTGTAAATGCTTATTTTGCCTTTATCTTTATTAAAGACTTAATAAGCCATAAAAAAGAAGTAATGGCTGAACCAGCAAAAACAGCTGTTCTACCAATCTCTAGTGCTATTATCTTCTTCCTTTCAACTGTCGGTATTTCAGATTTTGCCATCAGTACTAGCTTGTATCCTAAACTCAATTGGACAAGTGTTAAAAAATTACCAGGAACCTTAAATACACAGTGTACAATTCCTGTTGCTGTAATGGCACTGGCTTATATCACTAGTATTAAAGTTTCTATTGTAACTTTAGTTGTTTGTATAATAAGCCAAATGGTTGGCTCGTACTTTGGCGCAAAATTTGCTGTTAAGCTTCCAGCTGAAAAACTAAAATATTCTATTGGTATAGGTATGATTATTGCCGCCTTGATTATCTTTGGTGGTAAATTTGGATGGTTACCAGGTGGTGGCAATGCTACTGAACTAACTGGAGTTAAACTAGTTATTGCGGCTGTAGCGCTAGCAATTTTCGGTGCCTTAAATAACATTGGAATTGGCTCTTATGCCCTTACTATGATTACTGTTTACTTACTAGGCTTGAATCCAGCAGTCGCTTTCCCAATTATGATGGGTGCAGCAACATTCTCAGTACCAGTGGGAAGCGTTCAATTTGTTAAGTCTGGTGAATACAGTCGTAAAATTACCCTTTTCACCTCAACTTTTGGTGTCCTTGGTGTTCTATGTGCGGTTTTTGTCGTAACAAGCTTAAATGTCTCAATCCTTCAATGGTTTGTCGCTTTTATCTTGCTCTATAGTGCTTCCGGTATGTTGAAAAAATAGAAGAGAGGAAAAACATGTTAATTTTAACTAAAAAAGATATCCAACAATGTTTCAAAATGACTGATGCAATAAAAGCTGCCAAAGAAGCAAGTAAATTATATACCAGTGGAAATGCAACTGTTCCATTAAGAACTAACCTAGATGTAACAGATTTTAATGGTCAAAGCCTCTATATGCCAGCTGTGACTAAAGGTGAACAGAATGCTTTAGGTGTCAAAATCGTCTCTGTCTATCCTGACAATATCAACAAAGGTTTACCTTCAGTGCCTGCAACAATGGTCGCCTTAGACCCAGAAACAGGTATTGTCTCAGCTATCTTAGATGGTACCTATTTAACCCAATTACGCACAGCTGCCATCCAAGGTGCTGCGACAGAAGAATTCTCAAACCCAAATGCAAGAATTGCTGGTTTAATTGGAACCGGTGGCCAAGGCTATCAACAAGCCATCGCCATGATGACCGCACGTCAACTGGAAGAATTAAAAGTCTTTGATATTGATTTTGAGCGTGCAAAAACATTTGCCCAACAACTTTCAGCTGATATGAAAGATAGCTTCACTACAAAAATCTATGCTGTCCAAACGGCAAAAGAAGCAGTAGCGGATTCTGATATTGTCACAACAGTTACAACTTCAAAAGTTAATACTTTTAATGCTGAAGATGTCAAAGTTGGCGCTCATGTCAATGGTATTGGAGCCTATACGCCAGAAATGCTTGAGTTGCCTAAAGAATTACTAGTCAAAGCAGATGCAGTTATCTTTGATACCAGTGATGGCGTCTTAGCAGAAGCAGGAGACATCCAAACACCAATCAAGGAAGGCTTGCTTGAACTAACTGACTATACTGGAGAGATTGGCCAATTCTTATTAGGACAAATTCACGGTCGTAAATCAGAATCAGACATCACAGTCTTTAAGAGTGTTGGATCAGCAGTCTTAGACATCGTAACAGCTCAATTAATTGTCGAAAAAGCACAAGATATGGGAATTGGAACTCAATTTGATATTTAAAAAAAAACAAGCTCCGGCTTGTTTTTTGATATAATTGAATTAACCAAGGATTTATCAATCAAAAACTACCAAGACTACTTAAAATCAGTTTATCAATTTCATAAAGGTGACCAAGGTCTATTTATAAAATTAGTTGAAGAAGTAGGTGAAGTTACTCAAGTCTTAAATATACAAAATGGACGGAAAAGTTCAGTTATTAATCCCACTGAAGCATTGGCTGAAGAATTATCAGACATTATTCACTATAGTATTGCAATTGCAGCCATTAATAATATTGATCTAGAATCTGCCATTCTTGAAAAGGATGAAAAGGCATCTCTAAAGTACGGAAGAACAAATAATTTATTTATCCATTTAGAAAAGACAAAATAATGATTAATCATATTTAAATTTCAAGAATAAACACCTATAATGATTCACGATTTTCTCAAGAATCACTTAATCAGCATGGTTGCTTTTTAGTTAATCAAGAAGTTCCATATGAAGTTAGAATCATCTCAAGCAACTGTGCCATTATCACTGGTTCTAATCCAGATGATTACTTAGCAGTAATTGATGAATTCCGTTTTAATGCAGAACATATTAGTGAATTCTATGATAATAAGGAACAACTAATAGCTCAGTTTGAAACTAAAGTTCTTCGTACCATTCCAATATCAGAAATTCAACCCTCTCAATTCTATATCAATCAAGATAAATATTTGGCTGTAGACTCATTCATCAATACAGCAGAGGATGTCATTATTCCAGTCACTAAGGATAAACATGGAGGGTATATAGCTATAGATGGTCACAGTCGGTTAAAAGTTGCCTTTGACAAGGGAATAAGTACTGTACTTGTTTACGAAAGCCAAGCTGATGCTTATATTTTCGATTTTGTTCAAGAAGCAAAAAGCCGGCAGATAGAATCAATTAGTGATATGTCAGTTTTATCCCATGCAGATTATCAAAGCAAATGGATTGATTATTGCACTGATTATTTTAAAAAGTAATCCAATAGGATTGCTTTTTTTATTAGTGTGACTTTGTCCAATATGTTAAAATGAAAGAAAATTACAAAGGAGTTTCTTATGACTAATAAATTAACAGATAAAGTAACTTTCAGACATGGAGCAAGTGTTACTAATCGTATTGTCATGCCGCCAATGCTAACTTTTTCAGGTTTAGAAGGTGGTTTCGCTTCTGAAGACACACTAAAATACTATAATGCAAGATCTCAAGCTGCAGGCATGATGATTGTTGAATTTCATTATGTTTCCGAAAATGGTGGACCTTGTACAAAAGCTGGTGTACCAGAACAATTAGGAATCTATGACGATGACCACCTAGAGTCAATCACAAATATTGCTAAGGCTCTAAAGAAAGACGGCAACAAAGCAATCTTACAAATCCATCATGGTGGACGTGAAGCCATGGGACTAGCTGCAAAAGGCAAGGAAGTCCTTAGCACCATCAGCAATCGATTTTGACTTTTTAGATTATCCTGTTCGGGAAATGACTAATGAAGAAATTGAAGAAATCATTAAAGATTTTGGTCGTGCAACAAAACGTGCCATTACAGCCGGCTTTGATGGGGTTGAGATCCATGGCGCTAACCATTATGGATTACAACAGTTCTTTTCAGCAATTTCAAATCAGCGAGAAGACAAATGGGGCGGTAGCCTAGAAAAAAGAATGGCTTTTCCACTAGCTGTAGTTGATGAAGTGAAACGTGTCATTGCCGAATCAGCACCCGAAAACTTTATACTTGGTTATCGATTCAGCCCTGAAGAAATCCATGGCGAAACAGTAGGCTATACATATCTGGAAGGACTCGAATTAATTAAAGAAGTTATTAAACGCGAAATAGACTACATTCACCTCTCCCTTTGGAATGGCTACGCAACAGTACCAACTGGTGGAGAAAAAAGTTTTGGTGAGTATTATAAAGAAATCCTAGATGCTCAGACAAAATTAATTTTAGTCGGTGGCGTGTTTGATGAAAAAGGTGCTCAAAATGCCATTGAAAACTATACTGATTTAGTAGCAGTAGGACGTGGTACCTTAGTCGATCCAGAGTTTGGTAAAAAAATCTCAGAGGGCAGAGGTAATACCATTATCCATGAGATAAGTCCTGAACAATTGAAAAAAGTATCCTGGACACAAGGATTAAAAAATGTCTATACAGCACCTGAAGGAACAAGCTTACCACCATTACCTAATGGTGAAAGTATCAAATAAAGGCAGAAAAAAAGTGAACTATTGACAGTTCACTTTTAAAACATTAGAATAGTTTACATAAATATAATTATGTTATAATTTATCTAAGGCATTTTTTTGTTCGTCATTGACGATATGGGTATAAAGGTCAGTAACCTGTGTAGAGGCATGGCCTAATTGGTGACTAACTAAGACCTGAGACTTGGTTGCATCATAAAGTCTGGTAGCCAGTGTATGGCGTAATTTATGGGGCGTAACCCGGATTTTGAAATCTTGTGAGTACTTAGCAACCATTTTTTCTATAGAAGAGGCATCAATTCGATTAGGAACACCGCGATACACAGTTAGAAAGAAAGCAAGATCTTGTTTTTCCGCCTTGTACCGGTTCTTGCGAATGGCTAAATAATTCTCGATATATGGTTTGGCAAAGCCAGCAACGTTGACAGAATCACGTTTTCCACCCTTACGCGTTACCTCGATGACCATCATTTTTAGATTCAAGTCTTTTAAATCAAGGTTGACAGCTTCTGAGAGTCGAACGCCAGAAGCAAGAAGAAGCGCAATAATAGCAAGATCACGTTCCTTATTTTTTCGGAAAGATGATTTAGCTCGATTTGACAGTAAATTCTCGTACTCATTATCAACATACTCCAGAAATTCCATGGTTTCGTCACCTAAGAAAAGTTTTTGCTTAATATTTTCAGCCCGTGAGGCTAAAGTTTCTTTTTTCTTCTTAGTAGAGACCTTTTTCATGACATTTCTGTAGAAATAAGGTTCACCTTGGTCATTTTCAACCTCCTCAGTCAAATACTTGTAGAGACTGGATAAGGCAGACAAAGTTCTGTTAATGGTCGTTTGTGAGACACCAGACTTAGTTGAGTATGTATTAAGAGAAGGACGTTCACGTAAATAAAGAATAAAAGCCTCCATATCTTTCTTAGTCAAATGTTCCAAAGTAGATAAATCAATATCAGCAATTTTAGTAACATTTGAGATGTCAGCATCAATTAACCATTCAAAGAAACGTTTATATTCCTTAAGATATTCATATAAGGTTGTAAAACTATAAGGCACTGACAATTTAGATTGATAATAATCTAAAACATACCAAGGCATAATTGATTTATAGTCTTCAATTTTTTTTAAAAGTAATTCACGTCTCATTTATATTTACCTTTATTTGCCTTTTTTCATAAGGCCTTTTTCTATATTGTCTATAATAGAAGTATAACATAACCTTATATGTTTTTCAAGAAAATTAAAGTTTTTCGGAAAGATGTTACTCGTGTAAAGTGAATTCTATTTTTATATACTTTTTAATTTATTTGTTTAAAAACTTCAATATAACTTCAGCTTAAAATTAAATTTATTGATATTTATACTGTTTTAATTGTTGTGAAATTTAATATTTTTGTTGAAATAAATACCCTTACATATAATGTAAGGGTATTTAACTAAATTATCACTTATCATTTTATGGCCTTTCTTTCAAATTTTATTACATCTATTATCACACTCAAGATATATATAAAGCCGTTCTTTTATCAATATACGTAAATTCTCATCGTAAATATTAATTATTGAAATTTAACTTGAACTTCATCTAATCCAACTAATATATCATTATTTGTAATTATTTCTCGTTCCTTAATAACATGTAATATTGAGTTTTCAACAATTTCTTGTCTAGCATAATTTCTTGATCCTATTGAATCTTTCTGTTGAAACATCGTTTTTAATTTTGATTCTAGTTTTTTATCAAAAATTAATTCCTGAATCTTATTAAACTCTTCTTCTGATAAATTTATTGACATGACTAAATCAATATACTCTTCTTTTAGCTCTGCAAACATTTCTACATGATCATCTTCAATAAATTTATCTAAAATTTTCTTACTTGCTACTGTTCCTACAATACCACCAATAATACTACCAATGGCAGTTCCTACAACTGGGACAACACTTCCTAACGCTCCTCCAACAGCACCTGAAGCAAAACCACTACCAGCTACAACCGAATTTTTCAGCAATTGTTCTTTTGAAATTCTACCTGTCAAAGTATTAAAAATATCTGGTCCTATAATAATCGCAAATGATATTACTCTTGTTGCATTCTTTGCAATATTCTCAGCAACAATCTTCTTTTTAGCTGCGTCTCCAATTGCTTTAGAGCCATTTCTTTTTAGCATATACGATGAATATATTTTTGAAATCTGTTGAGATCCAGCAAAGGTTGCTGTACCAACAAGTAATGTTTTAATACCTTGTTTACCTGCAAGTTTTGCAGCTTCTTCATTAGAAGCACCTGACCATTTTGCTTGAGCAAATGTTATTACAAACCCAATACTTGCATATGGTAGAGTTTGGATAACACCATCTAATGCATCATATTTCAAAGATACAACATTCCCACCTTTTGCAATTAAATGTGCTTCTTTCCAAGTAACATGACCTTTTCTAATAATACTATACGCATCATTTGGGTTAGAATGCCCAGCAACTTTGCCGTCTCTAATTTTTTGTTTCATTACGGCAGTTGCATCATTATATTGATCTTTGGGAACTTCCAATTGCATTCCTTTGTATCTATACATTCCGCCAAGTTCTTTTTTATCAAATGCTGCATTGACAGAATTTCTTCCAGAACTACAATATTTTGTTTGAATTTTTATATTTCCAACAACTCTATCTGCACCATTCTTAAGGTTGTCTTGACCAACCCGAGTAACATTTTTAAACGGATTTCTAATTTTATCACTGATATTATTCGCGTATTCCGCTGCAAAACCATGTCCCTGAGGACTATTTGCAATACCATTAAGAGTTTCATTATGATAATGTGATTTTGCAATGGTATTTATTCCACCAAGAGAACCAGTTTTTATTGAATTAGCAAGTAGTAATTCCTGATTTAGCTTATTAAATGCATCGTCTATTTTAGATATATTCTTATCGTTAGAATATCCAGTAGTAAGATCATTTGTGTAACCTGTGTTGATTAGATTATTTAGATCCTCAATTAAAAAGCTCTTATCTACTAATTCTGATTTCGGAAATATTGTCTTCGTACTAAAATCTTTGTATAAGAACTGAATCTTTTTTGCTGTAGGATTATATTTAACATTCCAAAGTCCAGAAAATGGTATAAATAAAGCTTCAACTGCATATTTTTGATTTTTCTTATTTAAATGACGTTCAGAAATATATTGTTCAGAAAAATAAATGCCATCTTGTGTAAGTAACATTCCAAATTCTCTAAAATCAATTTCTACTAAGTTTCTAATAGGTGAAAACCCAAAAAATTCCACAAAATCCGGATTAAAAGTACCTTTGAATGCTTTTTCACTTTCCAGAAACCATTTTGCTCTCCCATATGGCAATTCGGGTCCTGAAAAAATAAATGCATTATGGGCAATTTGGTTTAACATTCTCCTTAGTGAATCTTCATCATAATCATGTTTATCTTTTATTTTTTGTTTCCATAAAAAATATAAATAACGGTCATGCAATTTATAACCAATAAATAGAATCAAAATAATTAACATTAAAACAATTATATACATATAGACCTCTTTTTTAAAACTGAAATTTACCGAATATATATTTATTGCTAACTCAGAAGGCCAACATTCATCAATTACACAAGCTAGCATAAAATATATCCATTGATATTTTATGTTCCTTTTCACACTACAAAATAATGCTTTCAAATAATTATATCACCAGAAGTATATAAATCAATGGCTTGTTTTGAAGTAATTGTCATACACAAGACGTAATTGAACAACAGAATTGAATAAATAAATTATATAAATGATTTATGTTCAAACTTAGCATAATCGCTATGATTCTAGAAAACAGTATATAAATTTTTAAATTGAATTTATTATTAAACATAGTAACTATTAAAAAGTAAAAAGTAGAGAGTCTTTTTTGACTTTCTACTTTTTATTTTTTAAACTCACTTTATTTTTTATTTTATACATTTTTTTATAAGCTTAAGTTTCGAATGCTTTTTTATTTTAATTTTAAAATTTGAAAAACAATTTTATATTTTAATTTATTTTGTTAATTTTTAAATTTAAATTTTATCAAAAATAAATTATTATATTTTTTATTTTATAGCATTCTCTCTAGTCATATCAATGGTTTCCATTGATTTAAAATAAAATAATGATTTATTCACTTATTTATTATTGAACAAATCAGCAAACAGCTAATTTATGAAAATTCTTACCTACTTTTAGCTTTTATATTTTTTCGAATAGCTGAATAGCTCCCGCATTGTTCTTTGACCTAAATAGAATTTGATTTGAGCATCACCAATTATCTTTAACTAAGATGCTCTTTACTAATGAAATTTAAATTGCTTCTGATATGAACCTATTCCATTTAGAATTGTTTAGCTCATTTCTATTGATTTACTATTTAAGCTAATTTACCATAATTTATATTTACCTTGTTTGTGCTTACTGATAGGTAAAATCACTTGAAAATGTCTCAGAATGGCAATCTCAGCATTGCCGAATAATAACGATAATTCTAAAGATGATTATTGTATATATTGAAATAAATTATTTGATATTTTACATAAATATAATTATGATAATTTATATCGTTCTTCGATTTAAAAAAATAATGAACAAAAAATTTCTAGATATATCCTACCATAGCATTGCTCTTGTATATAAATGAATTAAATGTTTCCCTTGGCTAGAAATTATGGATTAACTTTAATAAATGTCCACCCTTTTCAAATACAAAAAGAAGACAAAGGCTTGTCTTCTTTTTGTTTCACGATATAAAATCCTATTTTCTTATTTTCTTTAAAATAACTGTTTTGATAATTGATTTCAAACTCTCTGTATCAACTGAACCATGTTCTTCAAATTGATTAATTAGTTTTTGGCCAATCGATTCTGTGATGGCAACAGCTACACCAGAACCAATAAGGGCGCCAACTACAGTACCAATTCCAGGGACAAATTTGATGATACTTGTAACTGCAGTTCTTCCTAATGTTGTTGCTGTTGTAGCTTGAACAACCCCAGATACAAGTCCTCGTGTAGTGCTTTGCCCATATGCTTTGAATATATTAGTAATCATCATTGTTTGAATAGGAACCAATAACATGGCATCCGAAAATGGAATTGGGCTTAAAGCCACTCCGGCAGCAGCTACGGATGCAGTATGCACAGCCTTCATGGCTGTTTCTTTTTGTACAATTGTCATATAATCTCCTCCTGAATAGCATTATACTATATTTCTATAAGAAAGCATTTTTTAAAAGTTCATAAATAAACAAATTATGTAATTAATTTTACTATACTATGTTTTTCTTTTTTAACTCGTGACAAGTTTATAGGTAAATCCATATTATCAGTGTTCATAATTAGTCCTCATGTTACGTATTAGATATCATGATTTAGAATATTTTCAACTCGATCTTTTCTTTTTTTAAGGATTGATAAGCGAGTCGTGCTTGGATTTTTTGCAACCTTCAGTTGATTAATATTAGCTTGTAACTCTTGTAACACCTCTAAATAAGAATTACGATTTTTTTCAATATAGATCTCTCTATTTTTACTTTTTTTATCATTTGCTTTTTTCAATCTATCTAATAAATTCATAATCTTCCTCATCGAACTTTCTTTGTCTATATATTATAACAAAATTTAAATCTTTTTGACCTTGGCTGTCAAAAAACCTAGTAAGTAATAATTTATATGTTGATTTAATTAAAATTATTAAATTTCATCATTGACATATTAGAAATATAGTTGTAATATAATTGCAACAATAAGAAATGATTACGTAATCTAAATTATTTAATAGTCTAATGAGCTCTAGTTATTTGGATTTATTACCTACTACCTACTGCTATTGCTTTCTTTTACTGCACACTAATAAAAGGAATAATAAGATTTATGAAACTAATAAATTGTAAGAAAGAAATATTTATAAATTTACAAGAAGAATTTAAATGGTCAAATTTTCTACAATCAAACGAAATCTATGAGTTGCAAGTCTCTAGAAATAATTACTTGTCCTGTGAACGTCTAGCATTGGTCGAAAATGAGGAAGTCGTCGGTCTTGTAGTAATAAATTATGCAAAAAAATGGCGCTACTTTAAGCAGGCTCTTCTAATCCATGGTCCTCTTCTTAAAAATGGTAATAGTGAGCAGCGGTATCAGCAAGCTATAAAACTCATAGAAGATCATGTCCGCACCAAAAAGGCACTTTCATTAATGATACATCCTAATCAAATTCGCACGCACAATAATGAAAATCTACAAGTGATCAGTCAGAACAATCATGCTTACATTAACGAGTTTCTTTTAGATAAGGGTTACTTGAACTATTATGATACCGACTTTCTTTTAGAAGGTGATAATCAAAACTTCATCAAAGACTTGAGGTCCTACAATTCTTACAAAGAGTTAGTGGACTCATTCTCGCCCGTCTTAATACGAAATATCAAGAAAAGTAAGGAAGCCTATGTAAAAGTAAGAGAACTAGATGAATCTGAAATATACCATTTTTATCAAATACTTGCCAAAACCGCCAAACGAAGAAACTTCTCAATTCCAGATAAACAGTTTTTTCAACAATTAAAGACAAATTTTGGTTCACGCGCCAAATTTATGTTTGCCTATCTCGAGTGCAAACCTTACGAAAAAAGCCTAAATGATCAAATTGTTGATTTTACTAAGAGAATTGTAGAGCTAAAGCAAAAACCAGACTCTAAAAAGCGGAATGTGGCTATCAAAAACACCAAACAAAAATTAAATAGTTATCACAAACGATTACAAGATTTTCATTCCTTTCAGATAAACTCAGATATTTTGCCACTATCTTCCTATCTCTTCATTGAACATGGCAACCAACTGCTCTCATATTTTGGAGGTAATCTAGAAGAATATCTTGTCTTTGGCGGTGCTACCATGATTAATATCGAAATGTTGACCTATGCAGTCGACCATAGAATTGACTACTTCAATTTTGGTGGAACCATTGAAACGGATAAAAGTAAAGAGGGCATAGGTAATTTTAATTATAAAAAGCAATTTGGTGGTCAACTTTGCCAATACTGGGGTTCCTACACTAAAGGATTAACAAGAGTCGGTAATCTAGCTGTCTGGATAAAAATAAAAAGACTTACCAACAGTAAGTCTAATGATTAATATGTAATTTTTCTTTCTTGACGAAATTATAGATCTCCAGGAAGGAATCAACTAAGAATACTGATAAAGCAATGGCACCTGAAACGAAGATTGATTCAATAAAATATTTTCCTGACAGACTAGGATTTCCTTGGATATAGTAATATGCAATGCGGTAAACCCCTGCTCCAGGAACTAAAGGAAAATAACTTGGTATATAGAAGACTGTGACTGGTGACTTAAGTATACGCGCAGCGATTTGCGACATAAAAGCAATCACAATGCCGCCACATAATGTTGCTAATCCAATCTGTGTATGAGGTAAGACGAGTAGATAAACCCAGTAACCTGCTGCACCGATGAATCCAGTTTGGTAGGCAACGTGTCGGGGAGTTTCGAGAAGGACGCCTGAAGTCACTGTTGCGACATAGGCACCAATTATTTGTAAAATCATACCCATGTGATAATTCCTTTCGCAATAAAGAGGCCTAAGGCAACACCTACACCTAAACTAACGGCAATAATCAACGCTTCAACAATTTTAGTAATCCCTGATCCATAATCTCCTTTGAAAGAATCACGAAAACCATTGGTAAAGGCTGTCCCCGGGAATAGAGGCATCAAAACAGAAATGACGACGATGTCAAATGACGGATTAGGCATTCGCGAGAGATGAATAATGACAGGAATGATGGTTGCTACTAAGAGTGTTGCGACCGTTCCGAAAATGAAATCATTTAAAGCTAAGAAGTCCTTTAATTTATAGGAAAAAAGTAAAAGAAAGGCCGCAATTACAGAAAGGAGGATTTCATTCATATCACCACCAAGCAGGATGGCAAATGAAATCACTAAAAGAATGGTCGATACGCCGACTACATTCTTGGAGTAATTCTTCTTATCCATGCGCATTAATTTGGCATAGGCTTCTTCAAAGGTAATCTTATTCGAAGTCAAATCACGCGAAATCTGATTAACGATATGAATCTTCCGTAAATTGGTATCACGCTTAGTAATTCGTTTAATCAGTGTTATTGGCTCGTCTAAGTCAGGACCGTCTAAGGTGATAAAAAGCCCTGTTGTATTGGCGAAGACCTCTGTAATTGGTTGTTCACTAACTTGAAGCATCCGTTGGACGGTATTTTCAACGCGGTAGCATTCGGCATTGGATTCTAACATCTCAATGCCTGCTTGCATGGCAACCTTTACGATATACTTGTTATAATTCTCTGTCATTAATGTTCATTACCTAAATAAGTTAAGATAGCAACTACTGCTGCTTGGGTACCTGTTGTTAAGCTCGGCTGAATGGCTGGTGCAAACTTTGGATTGTGATTGGCATAAACCGTTTGATCCTCTGTAAAGCCACCAAATCCCCAGTAAAAATACGGAATACCAAGCTCTCTTGGGATATAGGAAAAATCCTCGGAGGCAGTCATTTGGTGATAAGAATTAGTGCGTTCTTCCCCTAAATATGTTTTAAAGGATTGACTAACCTGCTCTGCTATTTTACCATCATTATCCGTCAAAGGGAAGATATCATAGACTTCAAAGTCAGGTTTTTCTTGACAACCACCTGCTTGGCACTCCGCTTCTGCTATACGTTTGATGGCCTTAATCAGTTGGTCTTTGATTTGATCACTGTAAGCTCGGACATTGAGCAGTAAAGTCGTCGTATCTGGGATAATATTTGCTTTCAAACCAGACTGAAAAGCGCCAACACTGACAACGGCAAATTGAAAGGGATCGACTTCGCGTGCAACTATTGTTTGAAGCCGTGAGACGATTGCTGAACCAATAACAATCGGGTCTATACTTAAATGGGGCATTGAGCCATGGGCGCCCTTGCCTTTGATGATAATTTTAATTGAAGCTGCCGTGGATAAAAATGGTCCAGACATAGTGCCAACCTGTCCAGCTACTGGTTCAGTTAAAACGTGTTGAGCGAGCGCAATTTCAGGGTGGGGAATTTTGTCTAGCAGTCCATCAGCAAGCATGGCTTTGGCACCTTGAGCAGTTTCTTCACCTGGTTGAAAAAGGGCAATGTAAGTTCCTGACCACTTGTCTTGATGTTGTGCAAGTGCCCAAGCTGCTCCTAGTCCTGCTGTGATATGCATATCATGTCCACAGGCGTGCATTACAGGGACCTGGTTGCCTTCTAAATCTTCCATCACAACTGTCGATGCATAATCTAAGCCACTTTCTTCTTTGACAGGTAAGGCATCAATATCAGCGCGAAAGAGGATTTTGGGACCCTGACCATTCTCCAAGATACCAACTACTCCGCCACCAATTTTTTGAGTTTTGTAACCATAGGATTCTAGTGTTTTAAAGATAAATTGGGCAGTCTCCACTTCTTGCATTGATAATTCGGGATGACTGTGCAAATGTTTATATGTTTCTTCTTGCCAGTCTTTGATTTCCTCTAAGGATTCTAATATCTCTTTTATTGCCATTATTACTCTCCTTTACCCAGTCTAATCTTAATATCTAGTATATCATTTATTTCTTATTTTCAGTTGTCGAGGCTTAAAATCGTTATCTCTTTTCTATATTTTTTTAAACATAAAAAGATGAGTAAGATACTCACCTTTTTATATAGTAATTTCTCTTTTAGCAATGTTCTTTGATTGCTGTTTCAGTCGCAATTCGACCAAAGGTAAAGATATCAGTTAGTGAGTTACCTCCTAATCGGTTACCGGCATGTAAGCCACCTGCAACTTCTCCGGCTGCGTAGAGACCATTAATAATTTGTCCCTTAGTATCAAGAACATGGGCTTGTGTATCAATTTTTATACCACCCATAGTATGGTGAACTGCTGGTTTACGAGGAGTTGCATAAAATGGAGCTTTCACAACTTTCAAATCAAAGGCACCCTTATTGAACTCTGGGTCAAATCCTTGATCGGCATATTTGTTATAGTTAGCAATTGTTTCAGCAAGAACTGATGGTTCCATACCAAGTTGAACAGCTAGTCCTTCAATAGTATCATCTCTGTAAAGTGTACCTGCTTTTACCTGAGCATCTATTTTTTCTTGACTAGTGTTATAGGCGGTTTCTTTAATCAGATCATCAGCAATGAGGTAGAATAAACCACCATTATCAATTGCTGCTTGTGAGAGCTGGTCACGACTGCCATACTCATTAACAAAACGTTTGCCTTCAGTATTGACCATAATGAAGTTAGCTGGTGGTACTTGTAGACCTGAGAATAATGCACCTGTTTCTGGATCTGAAACTGGCATCATTTGGGTGAAGCCCATTCCAACTAAATCAGCATCTACACTTTGACCTAATAGGATACCATCACCTGTCACAGCTGGTGTATTTGAAGTCTTGATATCGTCAGCAATTTCTGTCCAGTAGGTGTTATATTGTTGCAACATCTTCGTATTTGCCCCAAAGCCACCGGAAGCAAGAATAACAGCATTGGCATTAATTGTTAGTCTTTGACCATTACGTCCTCTTGCTATTACGCCCTTTACTCGACCTGCCTCAACAATTAATTCTTTAACTGGACTATCTGTTAAGATTATTCCACCATGTTCAAGGACATATTTATTAAGAACTGAAATGAAAGCAACCCCCATTGGCATAAATGGTTTGTGCCCACGACGCCAAAGTACACCAACTGGCATTGTGACATCACTGTGGTCAAACTCTACTCCAACATCCTCTAACCAGCGAACAGACTCTAAAGCACGTTCTGTCATGATTTTTACGAGATTATAGTCGCCATGAATTTCATTACCTTGTAAGTCTTTACGTTTACCACCGATATAAGTTTGAATCCGGTACAACAGTTTAGAATCAAATAAATAAGTTGGTTGTTTTAGATAATCTTCCAATTCAAGTTTCAAAGCATGGAAATCGTCTAAATATTCAGCATCTATTTGACTATCATCCATATTCATTAAACCTTCTAGATTATGTGCTTCGCCAGGATTGGCTGCAAAAGTTTTTTGCCAATCCGGATCAGGTGCATTCATAGGCCCACCTGCACGAACGGTATTCCCACCTACTGATGGGAATTTTTCAACCACAATAACTTTCTTATCCTCTTGCAAGGCTCGTGCAGCTGCTGCTAATCCAGCACCACCACCACCGACGATAACCAAATCAGCTTGATAGATTTTATCTTCATGGTCTAATGCTGACGGTGCTTTAGCACGACTTCTTAGTGCCGCTGGGTTTGCTCCTGCTTTTTTAATGGCTTTAGATACACCATCTAGTACACCATTAGATGTTACTGAGGCTCCTGAAACTGAATCAACATTTAAGGTTTGACCTTCAATGATTTCATTTGGGATACGTGTGAAGACCACATCAGCTATACCACCAGTTTCACCTGAAGAATCAATATCAATTTTTTCAATCCGATCTTGTGAGAAAGTAACTGCCATTGGCAGGTCACCATTATGGCCAACAGTTGTCACTTGATAGGTACCCGGTTCATAGAATATTTCTTCATCTTGGTTAAGTTGATTTGCGATGGTTGCAAAACGAGCAAAACGGTAGAAACAAGATTCTAAGAAATCAACTGTTTTGCTATCCTTAATATTGCCATCTTGATCAAAAGCTTGATGAACATTACCTAATAAGAATTCACTGCCTGGCATAACAGTTGCATTTACACCTGGAGCATCTAAAATCTGACGAAGATGTAATTGTGCGCGTGAAGAGCCTTGCTCACTATATGAGGCTCCAACAATCATAACCGGCTTACCAGCTAATGGATGAACATTAAATGATAGCCATTCAATTAAGCTATTTAAAGAGGAAGGGATAGAATGATTATGTTCTGGGGTTGCAATAATAACTCCATCAGAAGATTCAATTGTTTTAGTAATATCTTGAATAATTTGACTATGGGTTTGATCATCACTTTCATTAAACATCGGGACTTGATCAATTTCAAGCAATTCAATTGATGCTTGGTCCTCAAAATGTTTTTTCATGAAAGTTAATAACTGACGATTATAGGATGTTTTTGCATTAGTCCCAATAATTCCAACAAATTTCATAATGATATCACCTCTCTATTCTACTTTTTCCCAAGCAAACTGTCTTTTTCGTTCAGTATCTGATTGATTGACTAATTGAATGACCAGTTGAGAGAACTCAAGAAATTCTGCAAAGACATCTTCAAGTTCAGTAACTTTTTCAGGATACAACAACTTGTTTTCCGCATCAAAAGCTTGTTCAGAATGGCCAAGCAAGAATTCTGTCCCTGGCATTAAACGAGCTTTCAATTCTGGAGCATTTAAGATTTGTCGCAAGTGAGCTTGCGCGCGTGATGACCCTAAAGAACCTAAAGACGCTCCCACAATCATCGTCGGTTTATTAATTAAAGCACGACTAGTATAAGCAATCCATTCTAAGGCACTAGATAAAGGTGCTGGAATAGTATGATTATACTCGGGAGTTGCAATAATAACAGCATCTGCTTGACTAATTTTTTCAGAGTACTGAGCTACAGCTGTTGGTGCCAATTTATCCTCTGGCTCATTAAAAGCTGGTAAATCTTTGATTTCCAAAATACTAATATCTGCTTTATCCTTGAAATGCTCCTTCATAAAATAAAGCAATTTCCGATTGGTAGAACGGTCAGAATTAGTTCCGACAACTGCAACTATTTTCATTGTGATTTTCCTCCCAAAGATTTTTACATCTTAACTATAATCCAAATTCTAATAAATTGCAATAATTTTCATAAAGTTTAAGTTCTTTTGTGAAAGCCTTTTCTAAATGTAGAAATTTTAAAAGCACACTCAGTTGAGTGCGCTTTTAAATAACTAAAATTAGTCTTCATTAGGATCATTTTTAGCTTCCTCATGCGTTTTATGTACTGTACCAGGGACATGATCAGGACCTGCATAAATTGAGTAAATTTTCAGAGGTTTGTCACCAATATTGGTTACATTATGCCAAGTATCAGCAGGTACTAAAATTACATCATCATCTGAAACTTCTTGTTCAAATGTAAGATTATCTTCGGCATC
>CAACWJ010000143.1_pt1 | contig 22805 bp, 18 predicted proteins | sample 2275621 | NCBI WGS metagenome assembly CAACWJ01 (sample SAMEA5312456, study PRJEB27640) | indoor metagenome | biome: indoor environment; feature: uncontrolled; material: polymer tiles stone | place: Germany | collected 2014-07-07
ATGGAAGCACCTGAGTTGGCTATGACCAGCATCATCACAGGGGCAGAAATCTACTTGCCACTAGCTGATTTGCTTAACGTCGAAGAAGAACTCGCTCGTCTAGATAAAGAATTAGCCAAATGGCAAAAAGAACTAGACATGGTCGGCAAAAAACTAGGCAACGAACGCTTCGTAGCCAACGCCAAACCAGAAGTGGTTCAAAAAGAACGCGACAAGCAGGCGGATTATCAGGCGAAATTTGATGCGACCAAGGATCGCATTGTTGAAATGCAAAAACTTTCTAATTAATGAACAACTTTCACTACGGCTTTAGAGGCTCTTGATGGACCATCAGTCCTATCTTCGAACCTCTGCATTGTATTTTGAAAAGCCGTTCATTGAATTAGACAATTCATCATTTTACAGGTTTAGTATATAATAGAGTCTTATCCCCAGATTTTCAGTCTAAGGGTTAAGGCTCTTTTTGTCGTAGTTCAAAATTTTATCTGGGGTTGAAAAAAGTGATTTGTATTATAGTAATCATTCTGTTGACATTTTGTTAGCTTATTGTACAATAAATAAAAAAGGGAACTACTTTTGGTAGTTCCCTGGAGGACCGTTTTAAAGACGGGACGGATAAAAAGAAGCAGTAAGAACCGCAACTCAACACCGGTCAAAGTAGAAGAGGGCGGTTTTTACTGACTTATTTTCTTTTTGAAATAGAAACTATGGTCAATAAAAGAATGCCAAAGTTAATCATAAGCATTAATGCTTGAAAAACTGACATGACGAAACCTTTCTATGGACAGTAAATGCATAGGCATCACCTCCTAAAATAGATTTCCGTCCCGCCTTCGATACTTTCCTACATTTATTTATTCGTAAGTTAGATTGATACTTCCATCTAAAACGAGGTCAAAAATTTATATAACTAAAAAGACTTGAACTAAATTCGGTTCAAGTCTTTTTTCTTGTTTTAATCAATAATTTGAAGTTGCTGGCATTTTAAGTCAATGAGTTTCTGGACTAGTTGGTCAGACATGATCCAATCTTTTTGGAATGTTACTTGAAATTCATTGGACATCCACTTTTGGATTTCTTGGATAGCGAAAGTTTGAATAGTTCTATTATTCAATGTAACGAACTTATTGATTATCTGTTCCTCTTCTGGTTGCACGCGATACTTAATTAAAGTTAGCTCATAGGTCTCAATTTTATACTTGGAACTAATGTCATCAAGAGCCGTCATCATCCAAGAAAGTTCTGTCATAATTTCTTCTTTAAAATTGTCATTAATTAAACCAGCCATAAAATCTTACTCCTTATAATAACCACTCAAGAGCCATCCGTATCCAAATAGCAGCTTGTCTTCCAACAACATGTGTTAACTGATCTTGAACTGTTTGCCATACTAAAGTATCATATTGTAATAATCTATTCAATACAGGGGTTGCTTTAGCAAAATTTTTTTGAACTACTTTAGCAGCATCAGACCCAATTGTTTGGGATGCAACCCTTATTAGGTCATCACTATGGCGTATGGCCCAACGAATTGATTTCTTAACTGCAACAGTTGGTACACTTTTCATCTCAATACGATTTGGATGTGTTAACAGATTCACTTCATTATTTATGGGAAGAATACTTTTTCCATTTGCTTGAACTATAGAACAGTTAAGATTTAAAGAACTTATTAATAAACAACAAAGTAGTAAATAATGTGATAATGCTTTTTTCATAGTTACCCTCCTTTCTATATTTAGTGCCTCTACATATATTTATTCGTAAGTTAGATTGATATTTCTATCACTATTGAAATCAAAAATTTAAGAAAATAAAAAGACTTGAACATTCCCTTGTTCAAGTCTTTTTAGCGTTATCAGCTTTTTTAACCTAATAATATAAGATAATAGGGACTTTTATATAACTTTAAAAGGTGTATAATAAAAGTGAAATACTGAGGAAATAGTTGTATTTTGGAGAATTTAATTTAGGATATCAATGAGGAGGCATAACTATTGAAAAAAAAGATGTATAAGTCCAAGAAAAATTGGGTTGTTGCTAGTGTTGTTGGAATGAGTTTCTTGGGTGGAAATTTAGTTAAGGCAGAGGATGTTCCAACAAATGAAGCGACAAATGAAATTGTCGTCATTCAGCAAACTGCTGATCCTACAGATAATAGTCAGGAAACAGTTTCACCGACTCCGGCAGAAACTGTTAATCAAGAAATGACTGTTAGTGGCGATCAAACTACTCCAGTCCAACCAGTTACTACTGAGAGTGATAAGGAAGTAGTTGTTAATGGAGTTTCTGATGAGGTTGTGGAGACACCTCTTCAAACAGAAAATGAAACTCTTGCACCTGTCGTTCAAGATAATAAAATGGAAACTGTACCAGTCGTAACTAAAGTGCAAGCTAAGGATACTGCAACTACATCATTAGCTGCAGTGGCGGCAAGTACCACCCTTCCTCTAACAAGTGCAAATGTTATGGATGGTAAAATTCATATTAAATATAACCATCCCTTAAATCCTGGTGAGAAAATAAAATTTGCTGTTTGGTCTGATGTTAACAAACAAGATGATTTAATTTGGTATAATGCAGATGCTAATGCTTCATTAATTGTAGACTTAGCTAAACATAGAGACTATGGAATTTATCATATCCATACCTATAATCAGTATCAAGGCTTAAATGCATTGAAAATAACTATTCCAAAACCAGAAATTCTAACAGAAATTATTAAACAATCTGCAACTTCATATGATATTATGATCCGTAATGTTCCTAACAATATCAGTTTTGTCAAAGTTCCCGTTTGGTCTAAACTGAATAATCAAGATGATTTGATTTGGTATACAGCAACTAAAACAGATACTACAACTTATAAAGTAAATGTTCAACTTTCAAAACATCAGAATAATACTGGAGAATACAGTGCCCATATTTATGGTTTTGATAAATATTTGAATAAATTAATCGGGCTATCTTCAAGTGCAGGATTCAGTGTTGCAACACCACAAAACGCAACAGTTACTATTGTTAATTATGACCAAAACAATCCGACCTTTGAAGTGATTGTAAGTGGTACAAAAGACACTAAGATGATTTCTTCTGTTAGTGTAGCAGTATGGTCAGAAGACAAAGATCAAGATGATTTAGTTTGGTATAAACCAACCATTGCTAATAATCAGGCTAAGGTTACTATTGATATCAAAAATCATTCTAACTTAAGTGATAACTATTTAGTTCATGTTTATACGAATTATACTGATGGCAGTAAAGTAGGGACAAATTTAGGTTCTTACAAGATTGAGAATAATCAACCAGTTATTAACAAAATACATGCTAATTTGACAACAAGTGGCATTGGCATAGCTCTTGAATCAAATACTGTAGCTACAAATGCGCAAATCAAATATGCAGTTTGGTCTGACGCCAACAAGCAAGACGATTTAAAATGGTATACTGCGGATGCGTCCGGAAGAGTTCTTGCTAATTATGAGAACCACAAAGATTTTGGTCTTTACAATATCCATGCATATCAGCTGCGCGATGGGAAAATGATTGGTTTAACGACTGCAACAATTACCATTCCTAGTCCCCATGTCAGTGCAACGATTCAACAAAAGTCGCCTTCTACATATCAAGTTTCCATTACTAATGTGCCACTTTACATCAGCGAGGTTTTAGTTCCAACTTGGTCTAAGTTGAATGACCAGGATGATATCCTTTGGGGCAAGGCAATTAAAGATGCTGTTGGTAATTATACGGCACTAATTGATTTACGTGATCATCAATTTGACTTGGGTGAATATGCTGTGCATGTTTATGGTAAAAGTAGAATTGGTAAGCAAACAATCGGTCTTACCAGCCAAGGCTTTGTTGTCGATGCGCAGTCAAATATTCCTAAAAATACTATTCAACAATCAGTAAATTACATTGTTTTAAATCATGTTCCTAGTAAAGGAGTGGTCGATTTTGTCTTCAGTCAAAAAGCTAGCGATAAGGCCATTCGAGCTGTTAAACTGGATGTTTGGTCTCAAGAAAATAAATCAAACCTCTCTACTTACAATGCCAGCAGTATAATCAATGGAAATCTCAGCCTATCTGTTAATCAAATTAATCACCGTGGCGTAAAAGGGAATTACTATGTTAATGCCTTGGTAACTTTTGCAGACGGAACTGTTGAAAATAAAGCTTTAGGTAATTATATTTTAAATGCCAGTTATGATATCCCATATTATAACCAGAAAGATCCAAGATGGGGTAATAAAACTTATGGTTACTATACAATGGGTGCATCTGGATGTGTTCCTACTAGTCTTGCCATGATCTTTTCTTCACTTTCAGGTAAAGCAGTTTTACCACCACAAGTTGCAGATTTCCTTTATTACAGCACCAACGACTTTAATAAATCAGAGATTGGAACAACTACAACAGGTTTACTAAAGGCTGTTAGCCACTTTGGTTACCAATCTACTAACCTCATTACACAAACAGATTTGATATCAGCTCTAAAAGCAGGTTTCCATGTTGCAGGAGCTATTCAATATAATAAATTTGTTGGAAATGGAAGTCATGAAATGGTTTATAAAGGTTACCAAAATGGGAACACCTATGTCTATGATCCATATACACAAAGATATTGTGGTTGGTATCCAGTAGCAAATCTATGGAATGAACGATCAACATTTACATCAGATAACCTTGGTGTCAGTGCACCATTCTTCAAGATAACTAATTATATTTAATATAAAGAAAGCCAATCTCTAGGATTGGCTTTTTGAATTGGTTCTGTGAAAAATATCAGACTGTATTTAGTCACATAGCTGTTAAGGAAGTCGCTTTTTACTTATCCTTTTCGATTTGTTTTATCTTCATTTTTTTCAAAATGTAGGAAATAATAAAAGTGAATACTGAGAGAAAGATAGTTCCTTCGATGTTATGAAATGGCTGGCTGAATGTCGCCCAGGACGATAAAAGTCTACATAAAAATATGATCAAAAAAAAGCTAAAACTGATTTTAACAACCATAAGTCAACAACCTACCTTTTCAAGATTTTCACTTGCAGTATAAAAAAGTCAGGAAACTTGTCAAGATGGCAGGAAAGTCAGATATTGAAATGATTTTTTTAATTTAATTTTTAAAATTAAATTTGGTAAACTATACAAAAGACTATATAAGTTATAGGAGAAATTACTGGCCAGTTAAATAGAATAGCCTTTGATGGGGCACTTATTTTGGGTGAAGAAGTAATTGAAAATAATGGCGTCCTGATTTCAGGTAATGATTCTGACCGATTTAAAGGTCATTTAGTTAAGTTTGGGAAAGACTATTTTAGAATGGAAAAGAAAATGACCGAAGAGTTACAGAAGATGATGGAAGAAGAAAAGAGAAATGTTAATTAAAAAAGATCTTCGCCCTTAGGCAAAGTTCTTTTTGGTTTTATTAGGAGATTAGATTTGTATATTTTTCAGCAATCGTGGTGATTTCTTCAAATTTTCCTTGAGCGGCTAATTGGTTGAATTCTCCGCCGATTCCAACTGCGGTGGCACCAGCCTCAAGCCATTCAGAAGCGTTGGATAAGTTAACACCTCCAGTTACCATGACTTGTACTTGTGGTAATGGTGCTTTAAGTGCTTTGATAAATGACATACCTAAAGTGCCGCCAGGGAAGGCTTTTATCATTTCACAACCAGATTCTAAGGCTTTTTGAACTTCGGTGATTGTCATACATCCAGGGATGTAGGGAATCGCATAGCGGTTACAGAGAATAGCAGTTTGAGGATTAAAGGACGGTGAGACAATAAATTTTGCCCCAGATAGAATCGCAAAACGTGCTGTTTCTGGGTCAAGTACAGTTCCTGCTCCAATAATGACCGAGTCATCATTTTGATATTCTGATGTTAACTCAGCAATAATCTGATTGGCATTATTGTTTGTGTAGGCAACTTCAATGGCCTTGATGCCGCCTTCAATACATGCTTTAGAGGCATTAAAGCCTTCAGATTTGCTGTTTCCGCGCACAACTACCACACATTTTTGTTGGCTAAGTTTAATTAGTATTTCAGATTTGTTCATTAATTACCTTCTTATCTAACAATGTCCTTTGAGAGATTGAGGACACGATTGACAGTATCAACAGTTTCAAACATATTATCACCTGGAATAGTGCATTTAAGACTAGCTGAAGCTACAGCAAAATCAACTGTCTCAGCGGCTGCTTTACCTTGAATTAACTGATACAGGGCACCAGCTACAAATGCATCTCCACTCCCAACGCGTTCGATTAATTGCGTCGTCATTTTTTTTGATGGTTCAAATTGGGAATTGTCTTGATATAAATAGGCTGAATAGTTATTACGACCATATTCGTCATGAGAGCGGGATGTATGAAAGATAGTTTTAAAGCCATATTTTTCAGTTAAAGATGCCATACGTGATTTAATATCACTTTCACTAGCGGCGTCACGGTTAAACAAAGTCAGATCATTTTCGTCTAGCATTAATGGTTCAATTCCAAAACAGATGTCAACAGATTCAGCAAAGTGAGAGAAAAATTTTTTTGCTTCAAGAACTGAGATTAAATGACTGCGAAAATTAAGGTCTAAGGAGATTAGTATTCCTCTTTTTTTCGCTTCAATTACTAAAGTTTCAGTTATTGATCTCATATTTTCTGATAGTGATAAGGTGATGCCACTGAAATGAAATAAAGAGACATCTTGGAATAATTTGTCGTAGTTTATGTTATTTACTTGGAAATCATGGAGACTACTATTTTTTCTATCATAAATAACCTCACCTTGCCGACAGCCAACTGTATTTTCAAAATAGTAAATACCAATGCGGTCACCTTGCTTCTGAATAAGGGAACAATCAATATGACTTTCAGTTAAAAAGCGTGTGAATTGTTCACCCATATAATTATCTGGCAATGCGGTCAGCAATCTACTATCTTGACCAAAACCTTGTAGAGCTCTTGCAATATTTACTTCGGAACCCCCAAAAAACATATCTGTTTTTGCTTTATTGTTTAGGTGGTCATAGTCTGAAGGTGTGATTCGGATGAGTGGTTCACCAAAAAAAAGTACTTTTGACATGAAACCGAAATCCTTTCTGTGATTAGGTGTTCAGAACTGATTGTAAATAATCTGCAATTTCTGCGTCTTGACAATTAGCAAAGAAATAGTCTTTAAATGTTGCTCTATCAATTGTTTCTTTAAGGAAGTTTTGATCAATTTCTTTAAGGATAGTTAATAAGTCTTTATAAGTAACTGATTTTACTTGTTCTAAAATGGCAGCATTGCGTTGTTCTGGAATAGCACGTTCTTTAGGATAGCCACCACCTTTTTTTTCTTCAAATAGGCGTTCAAACATGTAACGTAGGTTAAGCTCGCCACCCCAACCAAAACCTTTTGCGAAAGGAAGTGAGAGTGCGTTGCCACCGTTAACTTGTGAGAAAAGATAAGCATCTAAAGGATCTGCCGCAAAGCCACAAGTCACACCAGGGAAGCTATTGGACGCTAGTAATGCACCAACACCTGTACCACAACCAGTGATAACAAAATCTGCTGCTCCTGTTGTTAAAAGAATAGAAGCAAGTAAACCATTTTGTACGTAAGTTAATTGGTTTTCACCTTCTTCACCAGTCATACCATAATTAAAAGCTTGAAAGCCTTTTTTATCAGCTACAGTTTTTAATTCGTTAAAAATAATACTATTTTTTGAAGCTTGACTATTTTCATTAATTAATGCGATTTTCATTGAATTTTGATTCCTTCCATTATTCAGGTTGTTTTCCGATATAAGCTAAGATACCACCGTCAACATAAAGTATATGTCCATTGACAAAGTTAGATGCGTCACTTGCTAAGAATACTGCTGGAGCAGATAGATCTTCTGAAGTGCCCCATCTTGCTGCGGGTGTTTTTGAGATGATAAATTGATCAAATGGATGTGGAGTTCCATCTGCTTGTTTTTCTCTAAGTGGTGCAGTTTGTGGTGTAGCAATATAGCCAGGGCCAATGCCGTTACATTGAATATTAGCTGAACCGAATTCAGATGCAATATTCTTTGTTAACATTTTTAAACCACCTTTGGCAGCAGCATAAGCAGCAACTGTTTCGCGGCCAAGTTCACTCATCATTGAACAAATATTAATGATTTTACCATGGCCTTTTTCAATCATGCCTGGTAAAACAGCTTTTGAGACAATAAATGGTGCGTTTAAGTCAATATCAACAACCTGACGGAAATCTGCTGATGACATTTCCAACATTGGTGTACGTTTAATAATACCAGCATTATTAACTAAGATATCAATGACACCAACATCTTTTTTAATTTGTTTGACCATTGCTTGGATGCCTTCTTCATCAGTAACGTCGCAGACGTAACCGTGAGCTGTAATCCCGATTTCCTTGTAGGCATCAATTCCTTTTTGGACAAGCTCTTCTTTAATGTCATTGAAAACAATAGTAGCGCCAGCCTCTGCTAGTGCACTAGCAATTGAAAATCCAATGCCATATGAAGCTCCTGTAACAAGTGCAACTTTTCCTTGTAAAGAAAAATGTTTTTCTAAAAATGTATTTTCCATATGTTTCCTCCAAATTTTAGGTAGTAAACCTGTTTACGTGAATATTATCAAAGTAAACCGGTTTTGTCAAGAAAAGAACTACACAATTATGGTAAAGCTTTTTTTTTAATGGTGATTTTTATCTACAAAATTACTGTTATATAATGAAAGAAAGTCAAAAAAATATAAAAATATGATTTTTTTCACAGAAAACAAATAATAATTTTCTTTTAAAAAAGTGATTGACAGATGATTTTGAAAACGCTATAATCAATTTATTAAGTAAACCGGTAAACTCAAAAGGAGGTAGCATGACAAAAATAATTGTTGTAGCACATGGTCAATTCCCGGATGGTATTTTAACTTCACTAGAATTAATAGCAGGTCAACAAGAAGATGTAGTAGCTATTAATTTTACTGCTGGTAAATCTGCTGATCAGCTAAAAGAAGAAATTCAGAATGAATTGTCTGAAAATCAAGATGTTTTAATCTTAACTGATTTACTTGGTGGCACACCATTTAATATTTCATCAACCTTGTCAGTTGAACATGGTGATAAAAATATTAAAGTATTATCAGGTTTAAATTTAGCAATGTTGCTTGAAGCTGCATTTACACGAATTATTGAAAGTAATTTAGATAGTTTAACAGATAAAGTGATTGAAGCTGCTCAAAATGGTATTAGTGACTTTTCTAAATGTCTTTTAGAAAATGAAGCAAGCTTTGAAGGAGGTATATAAGGTGAATGAAATTAAAAAAATTGTCTTAGAGCCAATTGAAAATCCTAACAAATTTTTAGATACTAAACTATTAACCAAGAGTGAGATTGAAAAAGCTATTCAAGATGCTTTAGCACAACTTTCAATTAATAGTGATTATTTTAAAGAAGAGTTTCCAACACCAGCCACAAAAGATAATGTGTATCCTATTATGGACAATACAGAATGGACAAATGGTTTTTGGACAGGATGTTTGTGGTTAGCTTATGACTATTCAAAAGATGACAAGTATAAAACTTTAGGACATAAAAACGTCCTGTCATTCCTAGATCGCGTTGAAAAGAGAATTGAATTAGATCACCATGATTTAGGTTTCTTGTATACACCTTCTTGTATGGCGCAATATCGGATTGATAAGAATCCAGAAGCTAGAGAAGCATCTATTAAAGCTGCTGATAAATTGATTGAACGCTTTCAAGAAAAAGGTGGGTTCATTCAAGCTTGGGGTGAACTCGGTAAGAAAGAAGATTACAGATTAATCATTGACTGCCTCTTAAACATTCAACTCTTATTCTTCGCTTATGAAGAAACAGGTGATGTCCGTTATAAGGAAATTGCAGAAAAACATTTTTATGCTTCAGCTAATACTGTAATTCGAGATGATGCTTCTTCATTCCATACTTATTATTTTGATCCGGAAACAGGTGCACCATTAAAAGGTGTGACACGTCAAGGATATAATGATGAGTCTTCATGGGCTAGAGGACAAGCTTGGGGTATTTATGGTATTCCATTATCTTATCGCAAAATGAAGGATGAAAATCAAATTGATTTATTTAAAGGGATGACCAATTATTTCTTAAATAGATTACCAAACGATTGTGTATCTTATTGGGATTTGATATTTAATGATGGTTCAGAACAATCACGAGATTCTTCAGCAACAGCAACTGCGGTTTGTGGCATCCATGAAATGCTGAAATATTTACCTGAAGTGGATTCAGATAAAGAAATTTACAAATATGCTATGCATGCTATGCTTAGAAGTCTGATTGATAATTACGCAAATAAAGAATTTAGTCCAGGTAGACCATTACTCTTACATGGAGTCTATTCTTGGCATTCTGGAAAAGGCGTTGACGAAGGTAATATTTGGGGTGACTACTATTACCTAGAGGCACTATTAAGATTCTATAAAGATTGGGAAGTATACTGGTAATACGTTACTAGATGAGGAAAAATTATGACAACACCAAATATTGTTATGACACGTGTAGATGAACGATTAATCCATGGTCAAGGCCAAATGTGGGTAAAATTTTTAAGCTGTAATACGGTTATTGTTGTTAATGATGCTGTTTCTACAGATAAAATTCAACAAACCCTGATGAAAACTGTCGTTCCTAGTTCAATTGCACTAAGATTCTTTAGTGTCGACAAAGTAATTGATATTATTCATAAAGCAAGTCCTGCTCAATCAATCTTTTTAATTGTGAAAGATTTGAAAGATGCTCTTAGATTAGTCGAGGGTGGCGTTCCAATCAATGAAATTAACATTGGTAACATTCATAATGCTGAAGGTAAAGAACAAGTAACGCGTTCAATTTTCCTAGGGCAAGAAGATAAAGAAGCGATTAAACTAATGAACGAAAAATACAACGTTAAGTTTAATACTAAAACAACACCAACTGGTAATGATGGGGCTGCCCCAATTAACATTTTAGAAAAAATTTAATCTTATAAGGAGATTTTTATGACAATCAGTTTATTCCAAGCGATCCTAATCGGCTTGTGGACAGCATTCTGTTTTAGTGGAATGCTACTTGGACTATACACCAATAGATGTATTGTTTTATCATTTGGTGTGGGAATTATTTTAGGTGATATTCCAACAGCTTTAGCTGTGGGAGCAATCTCAGAACTTGCTTATATGGGATTCGGCGTTGGTGCCGGTGGTACAGTTCCACCAAACCCAATCGGACCTGGTATTTTTGGGACATTAATGGCTATTACAACTGTTGCTGCAAAAGATAAAATTACACCAGAAGCAGCACTTGCTTTATCTACACCAATTGCTGTTGGAATCCAATTTATCCAAACTGCAGTTTATACAGCTTTCGCTGGTGCACCTGGAGCAGCTAAAAAAGCACTTCAAAAAGGTGACTTTAAAAAATTCAAAATTGCAGCAAACAGCACAATTTGGGCATTTGCAGTTGTCGGCTTCCTATTAGGAATTACTGGTGCCTTGTCAATGGATACATTAACCAAACTATTTGCGATGATTCCTCCTGTTTTGCTTAATGGATTAACGTTAGCAGGTAAAATGTTACCAGCTATTGGGTTTGCCATGATTTTATCTGTAATGGCGAAGAAAGAACTTATTCCATATATCATTTTAGGTTATGTTTTAGCAGTTTACTTTGGTTTACCAGTCTTAACACCAACAGCTAATGAAGCAGGTGTATTAACAGGTATTTCAACAGGATCAGTTGTTGGTATCCCTACAATTGGTGTCGCTTTAATTGCAACAATCTTTGCACTTATTGATATTTATAAAAAACCAACCACTTCAGTAGTTGAGAATGAATCTGAGGGAGATGACCACGATGACTGGATCTAATAAATTAGTAAAAAGTGATTATACAAAAACGGCCTTACGTGCCTTCTACTTACAAAATGGCTTTAACTACAGTAACTATCAAGGGATTGGTTATGCTAATGTCGTTTATCCTGCTTTAAAGAAACACTATGGTGAAGATAAAGAGGGGCTAGCAAAAGCACTAGAAGAAAACGTAGAATTCTACAATACAAATCCCCATTTCTTACCATTTATAACAAGTTTACACTTGGCCATGTTAGATAATGAACGTCCAGAAGATGAAATTCGTGGTTTCAAGATGGCTTTAATGGGGCCACTAGCAGGTATTGGTGATTCACTTTCTCAATTCTGTTTAGCACCACTATTTTCTACAATTGCAGCATCACTAGCAACAGATGGATTAGTCTTGGGTCCAATTTTATTTTTCGTTGCGATGAATGTAATTTTGACAGGTATTAAATTAGCTACTGGTTTATATGGTTATAAATTAGGAACTAGCTTTATTGATAAACTTAGTGAACAAATGGCAGTTGTTTCTAGAGCTGCAAATATCATTGGGGTAACTGTTATTTCAAGTTTAGCAGCTACACAAGTAAAATTGTCAATTCCATATACATTTGCACCAGATAAAGTTACTAATGCCTCTCAAAAAATTGTAACTGTTCAAGGGATGCTAGATAAAATTGCACCAGCAATGTTACCAGTATTATATACACTGTTCATGTTTTATTTAATTAAAAATAAAAAATGGTCTACATATAAACTTGTAATTTTAACAGTAATTATTGGTATTATTGGTAGTTGGTTAGGTATTCTTGCATAATTTATGACAAAAGGATTGGTATATATGACCACATCCTTTTTGCCTTTTTAAAGAAGTTAGGAAAAATATGGAGAGTAAAACAGAGACTTTAGTTAGTCAATTTTTTAAATCATTCGAAGAAGGATTCTGTAGAAATTATATAAAAACTTATAACCTGACAGATTACAAACGTATCAAAGAAAACGTTGATTTACTGATGGAGAACACTTTCATTTTTAATGATAACTGGGATATGGAGCCCTGCCCTGTTCCCTATCACTTGGAAGTAATCCATTGGGATAAGCAGGTGACTGATGATCCTGAATGGAATTTTATGTTAAATCGACAGTCCTATTTATACAAATTAGTTGTGGTTTATCTCGTTGAAGGGGATAACAAGTATCTTGATAAAATCAAATACTTTATCTTTGATTGGATTGATAAAGATTACACTTTAGATAAAAATTCCTTAACTTCTAGAACCTTAGATACTGGTATTAGATGTTTGGCGTGGTTAAAAGTACTTCTTTTTTTAAAACGATTTAATGCTATTAGTAATGTAGAAGAAGAAAAAATGATTTCTTCAGTGCGTAGACAATTTGTTTTTTTATACGATAACTACATTGAAAAATATACTCTGAGCAACTGGGGCATCTTGCAGACAACGGCTATGCTTGCTTGGTTCTATTATTATGAAGATGCATTAGAATTACCAGAGATAAAAAGGTTTGCTGAAATAGAACTTTTTGAACAAATTAGATTACAGGTCTTTGAAGATGGTAGTCAATATGAGCAATCAATCATGTACCATGTTGAAGTTTATAGATCGCTGCTTGAACTGGCTATCTTGGTTCCATCATATAAAGGCCTTTATCGGTCTACACTAGTTGAGATGAGTGAATACATCTATATGATGACAGGCCCTGACCATCATCAATTTGCTTTTGGGGATAGTGATGTTACTGATACGCGAGATATTTTAACGATGTCGGCTGTCTTTTTACAGTCCAATCAACTAGCCTCAAAATCTTTTCATCACTTAGATATTGAATCTCTTCTCTATTTTGGAGAAAAAGGTGTAGAGTCCTTTATGAAACTTAAGCCACTTCAAACATGGAGAGAAGGACGACTATTTGATTCTAGTGGTCATGTCTGCTTACATGATGATCGCCGCTTCCTTTTTTATAAATGTGGTCCATTAGGCAGTGCACATAGTCATAGTGATCAAAATAGTATCTGTTTGTATGATCTGGGACAGCCTATTTTTGTTGACCCAGGTCGTTATACCTATAAAGAAGATAGTTTGCGGCACGAATTAAGAAGTTCTAAAGCACATTCAACTTGTTTAATTGACGATAAACCAGTAGAAATTGTCAATGATTCATGGACATACTTGACCTATCCAAATGCTGACTACTTGACCTTAAAGCAAGAGAATGACCTGTCATTGATTGAATCTAGCTTTTCTTCTACTTTAGAGGATGGTGGCAGTTTAAGACATAAGCGAAGCGTACTAGCATTGCCAAATGGGATTACTTTAATTCTTGATCATCTTAATTGCTTAGGACAACACCGTTTAACCACGCAGTTCATATTGGATGATCAGGTGACCTTTAATAAGCAAACAGTTAATGATTTAAAAATTATCAGTGACTATCCCTTCAGAGAAGAGCAGATGACTATTTCTAAAAAATATAATGAGTTTACGCAGAGTAAAAAAATTGTCAAAGAGGCTACGTTCAAAGATGTCATATATGACTATACGCTTTTAGCAGATAAGGGTTGTCAAGTTAAGCGCCAGCCATTGCTCCAAACAGCTAGTAATAAAGAATTGAAGAATAGCTTTGGCTTTGAAATAGTTGGGGATGATTATCATTATCTTATCGCAATACAATCAGAAGATATACTAAGTGGGGATAAATTGTATAAAATTGATGGCGTAAAATGTCGTGGTAAAATTGTTGTTTTAGATAAAAAATTGGGTAGAGTTTATCGCCTAAAAAGTTAAGAGTAGAGGCGCTTAACGTTTTAATTGCTAGCCACTATTGTGGTATACTTATACTAATAATAAGTAATAAATAAGAAAAAATTCTAGAAAGGAAATCTTAGTTTGTCAAAAAAAATAACCATAACAGATATTGCGCAACTATCTAAAACTTCCAAGACAACTGTATCCTTTTATCTAAATCATAAATTTGAAAAAATGTCCGATGAAACACGAAAACGCATTGAAAAAGTTATCAAACAAACGGGCTATAAACCAAGTGCTTTGGCACGAAGTATGAACTCCAAAAGAACCAATCTAATTGGTGTTTTAATTGGAGATATTACGAATACATTTGCTAACCAAATTGTTAAAGGAATTGAGACAGTTACCAAAGAAAAAAATTATCAAGTCATTATTGGTAATAGTAATTATGATTCAAAAAATGAAGACCACTATATTGAAAATATGTTAAGTCTGGGTGTAGATGGTTTCATCATTCAACCAACTTCTAATTTTAGAAAGTACTCTAGAATTATTAAAGAAAAAGAAAAACATATGGTGTTTTTTGATAGTCAACTCTATGAACACAAGACAAATTGGGTCAAAACAAACAATTACGATGCTGTTTATGACATGATTCAATCAGCCATTGACAAAGGTTACGAAGAATTTGTCATGATCACAGCAGATCCAAGTCTCTTAAGTACACGGATTGAACGGGCATCAGGCTTTATTGATTCTTTATCTGAAAAGAACCTTGACTACAAGAAATTAATTATTGAGCAAGATGAGACGGATAGCAAACTGGTCGAAGACTATCTAAATCAAGAAATTGACCGTAATAAAAAGACCTTAGTCTTTGTTCCTAATTGTTGGGCCCTCCATATGGTCTTTGAAGTCATGAAAAACTTAGAATTTTCAATGCCTGAAATCGGCTTAGTGGGCTTTGATAACCTAGAGTGGACTAACTTTTCATCTCCTACAGTGACAACCATAGTGCAACCAGCATTTGACGAAGGAATGGAAGCTGCCCAAATCCTCATCAGTGAAATCGAAGGCTCAACCTACGGAGAGTCACAAAAAACTTTTGACTGCGCCATTGAGTGGAAAGAATCAACCCTGTAAAAATCAATCAATAACAAAAACACCTCATGATTTAGTTTCTAAATCATGAGGTGTTTTTGTTTGAGTAATATTATCAGATATGATAAGTTATCACATTCTCTAATAAATAGGGTAATGGAGTTGTAGCTTTCTGTGACCAATCCAACTGATAAGTTATCATAGGTATTTTTGTCATTTTCTTAACATTCTTTTTACTTAAACGATGAGAGTGTTTTGAAGGATGTTTAGAATAAGACTTACTTATCAAATAATTGGAAATATCGAATTTTTTCTGACTAGTAAAATCTACTGTCATCTGACTTACTAGTTTATTAGTTTTAATAAAAATAAACTTCTTGTGCTGATGTTTAAAAGAAATAGTAGTTTCTTTTTTCTTTTGAGCCATCGGATTATATGTGGCAATTTTATAGGTATTACCTAGTTTCTGGACCATATAGATTCCTGCATTAGTCAATTGAATCTGATTATTAATTAGAAATGGCTTACTATCTTTTTTAATAACTGTCCATAATTTACTTGATTTATCATAAATTACTTGTAACTGTTTATTATTTTGAACCAATTGCACTTGATGATTATGGCTAAAGTCATATAGTTGGTCACTAGTTGCCTTTGGAACCATATAATAAGCATAAGTATTACTTGTTGCAGTATGTTCTTGCTTAATGGTGATAAAGGTATTTGATTTCAATTCGGTATTCTTGGTTGGTAGATTGATATCATGCCAAGATCCGGTTTGAAGCAATTTACTAATAGCAACTGTTGCTGGCTCTAAGAAGACATAGCCAATATTAAGTTCAGGTTTTGAACTTTCAAGTAAGATTGTTTTAACATTTGAATGACTGTGTTCCATACCTTCTTCAATTGTAACAAGTTCACCATTAATATAAACCTTGTAAGGAGATTCTTGATTTTCTTTGCGCTGTTCAATAGTTGTAAAAACAGAGTCTTTACTAGTTGATGTAATTGAATTTCCAAGAAAGACAATTTTATCATTAAGAATAACCCAACTCTTATTTGCTGTTAAAGTATTATCCCAATTGGTGAAATCCATTGTAGCACTACCAAAGTAATTATTAAAAGCTAGTGAGCCAACAAATGATGACGGATTGGTTACTTGACCAGTTTTCTTAGTTGCTTCCTCACCATACTTTTTCATTACATCTGAAGTAACATCTTCTCTAATAGCTGTATTTTCAGTTGTACCTGGCATGAAATATGGATTAACAGTTGGCCAGTAGTTATTGCTATAATGAGCAAGATCATCATTATAGAGATAAAACATGCCATCACTTGTGTACCAACCTCTGGTATTTTCATTATTCATAGCTTCGAAATTTTGGGTTCTGTTAGAATAGAGAGATAAGGCGAAGGCGAAGTCTTTCTCAGCATTGTAATAAGCAACCTTATCCATACTGTTAAAAGTAGTAAGCTGTGTTTTTAGTTCATAAGGTTTAATAGTCGAATCAGCTAATAAAGCCTTGAAACTTGCAATATCTTGATATGATTTTAAATTATCATAAGGATTATAATAAGTATCTGATTGTAAAATACTCTTTATTTTTGCTTTCAATTCAAGGTTTTCTTTTGAATCTGACATATTAGCAAGTCTTAAGAAACCACGTAGAACTTCAATAGTTGCTGCATGTGAAGGACTTGTTTCTCTACTAATTGACCGTCCTCGACTCATGTCCATCAATTCACCATGGACAATTAGAGGAAGGAACGAATTATCTATCCATTGATAAATTAATTTAATATTATTATCTGGAATTTTATGGTCAGTCTTTTGAACAACAGGGAGTAACTGAGAGATGCCATCAATCAGTACATTCCCATATGCCCCAGTATAAGCGACATTGGTATGATCAATGTATGATCCGTCTTTGTAAAAACCATTTCCTTCAGATACCGTCGTGAATAGATTATTTAAGGAAGTGGTTGCTTTAGCTATTAATTGATTATCTTTTCTTAAAATACCAGAGATGATTTTGACACGCCCCATATCAACAAGGTTACCGCCTAAAGCAGCAAATGGGTTAGTAAGGGTCATTCTAAAATAATTGGAATCTGGTACAAAATGTTCAATTGTATCTGTATACCTTTTTATTTCTTCAATAGTAAAGTAATCATTTAGGAGGCATAGTGTGTTCACAATGGCGCGTGGACTACCAATTTCATAATCCCACCAATTTGCCTTACCTTCAATGTCTTTGTTTGGATTATAGACATTGAGATTCATCCATGCCATACCCTCTTTGACAATACGGATAGCATCAACACTCTGATAAAATTGTGATGTTGGGGTCACAACTTGTTTAGCAATCTCCTCAAAACGACGATATGTTCCTGTGATATCTGGTGAATTAGCGTAATTTTTAAGATCATTCCAAATAGCTATATGGTCGTCTTGTGGGTTAAAACTGCTGATATGCGAAGCTACTTTCGTTTCTAACTCATTAAACAAGCGGAGCATATTCTCATCAGAAGCGTCAAAGGAGTTATTACCAAATGTCACGTCTATCCATTCCTTAGCTAATGTGTCGTAATTATCTTCGGCAGATGGTAGAACAGATAATGGAATCTCCTTAATGACTTGACCGCCAGGAGCAGTGATCGTTATTGTGGTTTGGCCAGAGGCTTTAGGAATTAATAGACCATTTTCAAGTTGGGCGATTGAGCTGTCAGCAAGTGTGTAGTGGTAGTCAGGATGATTGAAGAGATATTTTTTGTTAAGGGCGCAAGAAATACTATCTTCCATTTCGTGAGGTAGTGGTTTAGGAGCACCAGTATCTTTTGATCCAACAGCAATCATGGAAAGATTATCAAAAACAACTTTACCAGTTCCCTTCTCATAATAGAGTTCAAAAGTAACTTCTGAAACATCATATAAAGGGTTATAAATCTTTGTTACTTTCATTCTGTTGGCCGTACCATTAGTCATCGGAGAAAGCCAGATACGGTCAGAAAGCTCAGCTGATGGCTTTTTCTCAAGAATTCTCACAAAAGCTTGACCAACTTTATTTTCAGTTTCAATGTCAAAAGAAATTTGATATTGTTTACTAGAATCAATTTGAACTTTTTGAGTAACAGCACCCCGAAAGTCTTGAGTACTTTCAATAATTAATTTACCATTATCAACTTGAACACTAGGAGTGGTAGTCTTAGACTGAATTTGGTCAGTATAAATAGTCCAATCCTTAGCTTCATTCTGGTCTGTCCACTGAGAATCAGGTTTAGTTGAAGGTATGACTTGTGAAAAATCACTATTTTTGATGAGGTTTGGTTCTGAGTTCGGTGAAATACTATCATCAGTGACTTCAGGAGTTGTAGAGTCATTTGATAAGGTTTCTGGTGAAGGTAATTGGGCTGAATGGTTTACTTGATTGTTTACTAATTCAGATGAATTATCAGAATTAGTATTTTCTGAAAGGATTAAGGTTGAGGCTTGAGAGATAGTATCCTCGGATGTAGGTGAAGTATTTACAATTGTCGGGATTTGGCTACTAAGAGTTGCTGAGTTAGTGGTTTCATTAGCATAAGCAGTATTTCCTGTACCTAAAATAATGCCACCCAAAATAACACTAGAGAATAAGAAACAACTATTTGTCACATAAACTTTTTTCATGAAAGTCCTCCATTTTTATAGTAAACCGGTTTATAAAAGGATAGCATTTTTGTTCAAAAAAGTAAAGCGGTTACAAAAAAGATTTGACATTTTTGGCAGGTTAATAAATTATTATTTGTGCGTATTTTTTTATTTAATAATATCTTATTCCGAGCGTTCAAAGATATGGAAAGTATCTGATATTAATTAAAAAAACTACACCTAGACAGTGAAAGTATATTTGAAGGGAAATAGTTTGGAAATGAGAAAAACTAAAATCTATGAATTGAAGTTTTATAAAATTCCCTCTTAAGTTTTTGTTTTATTGTTATATTTAAAGCTTGACAAAATACAATAACAACTTTTATCCTGGTAATAGGTGAAAAAATGATAAATATTATTGATTTGTTTAGTGGTGCTGGTGGTTTAACAGAAGGATTCGTTCAGAAGAATTTAATATATTGGGACATGTTGAAAAAGATAAAGCTGCTAGTAAAACTTTGCAGTTACGAGAAGCTTATTATTATTTCAAAAGAATAAATAAGAATGATATTTATTTTTCTTTATTAAATGGAGAAATTTCCTTCAATGACGTTTTAAACGAATTACCTTTAGATATAAAAAATAAAATCTTAAATATAGAAATTAATGATGAAAATTTAGAAGAAATTTTTAATTATTTTGATCGGTTAAATAAGAAAGTCGATGGAATTATTGGCGGACCACCTTGTCAAGCTTATTCTACAATCGGGAGAGCAAAAAATGCTCAAAAAAAAGGTTCTGATAATCGAATTTATTTGTATAGATATTATATAAGTTTTTTAAAAAAATATAGTCCTAATTTTTTCGTTTTTGAAAATGTCAAAGGCTTATTAAGTTTCAAAGACTCAGATGGGGGAACTTCTACTTCCAAAAATGGAAAAAGAATTTTCCGATGCAGGTTACTCATTATCATATAGTGTTTTAAACACAAAACACTATGGGGTTGCCCAATCACGTGAAAGATTAATAATTTTTGGCACAAAGCATAAGAATGCAGACCTTACTCATCTTTTTTTGAATATTTAACAAATAAAAAAGAGGAAATCATTTCTGTAAAGCATGTATTCGAAGATTTACCAAAACTGAAAAGTGGAGATGAAAATAATGAATATAATGAATTTACTAATTCTTATATTTTATCTAAATTTAGAAAGGATAAATATATCCCATTAACACAAAATGTATCTAGAAGAAATAATATTAATGATTTGGAAATATATAAGTTAGTGTCAGAGGCTAAAAATAATGGCATTAATTTGAAGTATAGTGACTTAAATGAAAATCTTCAAACTCATAAGCATGTAGATAAGTTTCTAGATAGATATAAATCATTATCTTGGGATAGCCCTTCTCATACAGTTGTTGCACATATTGCTAAGGATGGCCATCATTATATTCATCCGGATACATTACAAAATAGATCTATAACATTAAGAGAAGCGGCGAGATTGTAAGGATTTCCTGATAATTACTATTTTTTAGATTCAAGAACAAGTGCATTTACCCAAATTGGGAATGCCGTACCACCTATTTTTAGTCATAAAATCGCTGAAACTATTCTACAATTAAACAAAAAAGTAAATAACCTAAATTAAGGTTATCTACTTTTTTTAAAGAATATCAAAAGCTAGTAAAAGTTGTGGTGAAATACAATTCCAAATTAATTTTAATGTATTAAACTGTGGGAAATTATTTGCATCATGCATTAATGTGTTTAAGTGTTTTGTAACCTTGTTGTTTGCAAATTCAGTAATTAATGAATCTTCTCTTACCTTTGCTATTTTGCCATGTCTAACCAGTAATTTAATCATTACTCCATATTTGACACCGAAAGGTAATTGATCTACTTCGTTATAATTGTTAAGATGTTTTATTGTTCCGTTTACATTTATTAAATCAGAATTACTTGCTTCTTCCCAGTATTTTTTTATTAAAGTAGTTGTAGTACTTTCAATCATAGCTCGAAGTAACAATCCTTGTGTTAGAATAAATCTATGAATGTCTTTATCTTCAGCAGCTTCTATTATCTCTTCTCTTAACATTCGTATTTTTGTTCCAGCCGAATGTGGAACAAAAAAATTTGACGGTATTAGTTCTTTATAAACGCTGTTATCTTTTTTGTATGATATAGTTGCTTTACTTACTTCATCCAAAATATGAATTTTTATATTCTCAGGTACTTCTGTTTTTTCATTGAATAATAAATTACTAATATTATCAATTGTCTTTTTATCTTGCTGAGATAGATTAGTTTTAGAAATTATTGAACTTTTGCTTTGAGCTTGTTTCGCTTTTTTATTTTGTTGATCTTTTCTTTTAAGTCTCCAGATTTTTTGTACAGTGTTTAATAAACTATTTAAATTCGTTCTAATTTCCCAAAGTTCTTCATCAGAATCCCACCTAATGGAATGTCTGTCTGTAGATATAAAATCTTTATTATTATCTTTGTCTATATAATCAATATTAAAATAACCTACGGCATAACTATAAAATAAATCGTTTGCTCTATTATTAAATTGAGTAACAGTTTGCTCACTAGCTAATTTTCCCCTTGACAAGACGGAGAATCCATTTTTTGAGGCTTGGAACGGAGTTTTTTTCATGTAGATTACACCCGTTATATTTAATTTGTTGAGCTTCTCAATTATTTTTATTGAGTTTTGAGATTGTCCTGATTTAAAATCCTCAGGAAATCTAAATGTAAATTCTAAGTCTTCTGATTTAGGGCGTATACTCACATCAAATGCACTTTCATCAAGTTCTGCGAAATCACCATTGTCAGAAGTTAATGTTACTAAAAAATCGTCTCTTGAATATTTCTTGAATCTTTTTGAAAGGCTAGTGACTAAAGTGTTAAAATCAGTTATGTTTTTTGCAGTGATGTCCTTTATTGTTATCTTTGTTCCACTTGTTTTGCTAGTTTGTTCATCAAAAACAAGTGTGGTAGGATGATAAATGTTTTCTTTGTTATTTTGAATATCTAAATAATTTATGCTGAAAGCATTTCTTTTGTTATCTTTTACACTTTCAACGATGATTGAATTTGCTATTCCAAATAATGCTAGTTTACCTAATCCTTTTTTTCCTGTAACTTTTCTTTCTCCTTTTGACAAGCCAAATTGTACACCGTCATTCTGATCACTCAACCTTCTGTTCTTTGTAATTGTAAGAAAATTATCATTTAATTCAGTTGAAGTCATACTAATTCCATCATCTTCAACTATTATATATTTTTCGTTATAGTTAATTTGAATATTTACTTTATGACTATCAGCATCCCATGAATTACTCATAAGTTCAGATATTTCTTGTGGCATTTGTTTATACAGCCCAATACCCAAATTGACGTTAAGTCAAGTTTTTAGA
>CAACWJ010000015.1_pt1 | contig 22093 bp, 16 predicted proteins | sample 2275621 | NCBI WGS metagenome assembly CAACWJ01 (sample SAMEA5312456, study PRJEB27640) | indoor metagenome | biome: indoor environment; feature: uncontrolled; material: polymer tiles stone | place: Germany | collected 2014-07-07
TATGGCATTAATGCCTTACGTAAACGAAGATTAAATCAAAAAGAGCGCAAGCTCTTTTTTTGATGGAAAGATTGTGATGGCTCTGTAAAGAGATAGCACAATCCCTTAGCAAGATATGGAAATACAGAATTTGATTGTGACAGGACCGAAGGGATAGTCACAATCATATAGCAAGTTATGGCATTAATGCCTTACGTAAACGAAGATTAAATCAAAAAGAGCGCAAGCTCTTTTTTTGATGGAAAGATTGTGATGGCTCTGTAAAGAGACCGCACAATCCCTTAATATTAGCGATTCTTGTCCTCGTTTATTTTAACAATAACTATCTTTCTTGATTTTGGTAAATAGTGAAACGGTCTAGGCAGTTAAACTAAGGAAAAATTGATAAAAAAAGAACCGACGACTTTATTGTCGGTTCTTTTGTAATACTTGATTTTATTTCTAACTTAGCGTTGTTGCGCAGCCATTGCATTAAGAATATTGTATTTACGTTGTAAGAAGTAGCGAGTAGCGAAGGCTAAGGCACCAATAACGACAAGGGCGAATGGTGGGAGAATTGGGTTAAGAGATCTTGGTAAGAAAGCTGTTGCTGTATAAAGACCAACCCAAACAGCCATAGCTAAAGAAAGAGCACCGATGATTTTTAACCAACTTGGACGTTGACTTTTGTCTTTGCCCATATGACGGTATACAAAATAGTAAGTTGCATACATAGATGCACCACCACCGAAACCAAGGGCAAGAAGTGAGATAATTCCAGTCACTGTAGCATGAGAATTAAAGAGTGTCATCATGCCGTTTAGCAAAGCAACAACACCAATAAATAGGAGAGAGGTATCTAACCACATTAACCATGGATTAGTATTTTTTGGTTTTTCTTCGGTTTTACCGTTCTTGCTGTCTTTTCTTTCAGTAAATGAGCCAGCCCAAGCTGTTGGTGCTCCCAAAAATGAACGGGCAGGAATCCCTTGTCTTTGCTTCTCAAGGATTGTTGGAACAGTTTCTTCAAGAATGGCCTTGATTTCTTGATCAGATTTACCATCTTCAATAAGACGGTTAGTAGCAATATGTATGAATTCTTGATTTTTCTTAGTTAAGTTTTGAAAATCCATTTTATCTCCTTAGATAAATTTCTTCTTGTTAAAAGTAATGTAGATTGTTTTACAACTTCAATGTTGATAATATTCCGGAGCAAATTAGAACCATTTTTTGCGGATAAAGTATAAAACAATTAATGATGACAAAGCACTTGCCAGTAGGACAATAACCCAAAAGCCGTGTTCTAAGCCGTTTAAAGGCATCCAGTTATTTTGGAAGTTCATTCCGTAGGCCGAAAAAATAACCGTCGGGATATCCAAAGTCATAGTCATTAAAGCAAGTGTCTTCATGATTGTATTCTGATTATTATTAATGATAGAGGCGGTGGTATCAGTCATGGCATTCAAGACATTTTCATAGATGCCCGCCATTTCGATGGCCTGTTGTGTTTCAATCAAAGTGTCCTCTAAAAGGTCTTCGTCTTCAATATATTTTTTCAATGAGCTAGTGCTGCTAGACAATTTCTTAACAATTCGTTCATTGAATTTTAAGGAGGCTTTTAAGTAGACAATTGATTTTTCAAGTTCCATCATGTCAATTAGTTCTTCGTTACGGGTTGCAGCCTCTAGCTGTGCTTCCAAACGATCACTTTGTCTGTCGATAGTGCGTAGGGCGGTAAGAAATAGCTCAGCATTGCGGTAAAGTAATTGGAAGACAAAACGCGTCTTCATAAACGTGAAAAAGTTTTTAACGCGTTTTTTATGAAAATGGTCAAAGAGTGTTAAGTCATTTAAACAGGTTGTAATAACAGCATTTTCTGTAACGATTATACCAAGCGGAACCGTCACATAATAACTTTTATTATTTCGTTCCTCATAGGTTGGAACGTCGACAATGATAAGGGTGTAATCATCCTCAACTGCGATACGAGAGGTTTCTTCAATATCGAGTGGAGCTCGCAAGTCAGAAATATCGATATCAAATTGATCGGCGATTTCAACTGATTCTTCCTGGGAAGGGTTAACCAATTTAATCCAAGCCCCTGGCTCGAATGTTTCTATTTCTTTGAATTCAATTGCCGATGAAAGAAACATTTGTTTCATGACAAGCCCTCCTTTTTCTAAAGTTTATGTTGATGATTACTAGCAATTTATGATTTGAAAATTTGTGAAAACTTATCAATCCTAGGTTCCACAGAAAATTCTCTAAAAATGGCAATAATACTTTACTATTATACTACAAAAAGTTAAATTTGGGGGTAGTATAAAATGATAAAATTTTCATTTTGAACTAAAAAACGTTTTAAAAAAATATATATCATTTTTCAAGTAATATCATACTTTAATATGTTTCAAGATAGTTTGATGGATTGAAGTGAAAGCAGTTAAATTTTCTAACTGTGCAGAAAGAGGTTGAAAATCTTTTCAGTCTGTTATATCTTAAAATTTTGGTATAATATAAGAAATTTCAAGGGAGGTGTGCTGACAAGCACTATCACATGCAAGATAAATTAATTATTCATGGAGCGAGAGCTCACAATTTAAAAAATATAGATGTGGAGATTCCTCGTGATAAACTTGTTGTTGTGACGGGTTTGTCTGGTTCTGGGAAATCAAGTTTAGCTTTTGATACTATCTATGCTGAGGGTCAACGTCGTTATGTTGAAAGTCTCTCAGCATATGCACGCCAATTTTTAGGCAATATGGAGAAGCCTGATGTTGACTCAATTGATGGTCTCAGCCCTGCCATTTCAATCGACCAAAAAACGACTAGTAAGAATCCACGATCAACGGTCGGTACTGTGACAGAGATTAATGATTATTTGCGTCTGCTTTATGCGCGTGTTGGTACGCCATACTGTATCAATGGGCATGGGGCAATTACAGCTTCTTCTGTTGAACAGATTGTAGAGCAAGTTTTAGAATTGCCAGAACGGACAAGAATGCAAATTTTGTCTCCAATTGTTCGTCGGAAGAAGGGTCAACATAAATCTATTTTTGAAAAAATACAAAAAGATGGTTATGTTCGTGTCCGTGTTGATGGGGATATCTATGATATTTCAGAAGTTCCAGAATTGTCTAAAAGTAAAATGCATGATATCGAAGTGGTCATTGACCGTTTGGTCAATAAAGATGGCATTCGAAGTCGTCTCTTTGACTCAGTTGAAGCAGCACTTCGTTTAGGAGATGGCTATCTAGTGATTGACACTATGGATGGTAATGAAATGCTCTTTTCAGAACATTATTCTTGTCCTGTCTGTGGTTTTACTGTTCCTGAATTGGAACCGCGATTATTCTCTTTTAATGCTCCTTTTGGGTCATGCCCAACTTGTGATGGACTTGGAATTAAATTAGAAGTTGATATGGATTTGGTCATTCCGGATCCAAGTTTAACCTTAACTCAAGGTGCTCTTGCACCCTGGAATCCGATTTCATCCAATTATTATCCGACTATGCTTGAACAAGCTATGAAAGCTTTTGGTATTAGCATGGATACACCTTATCAAGATTTAACTGACCAAGAAAAGGATATCATTTTATATGGTTCGGGAGATAAAGAATTTCATTTCCACTATGTGAATGATTTTGGTGGTGAACGCAATATTGATATTGCTTTTGAAGGTGTTGTGACTAATATTAATCGTCGTTATCATGAAACCAACAGCGAGTATACTCGTAATGTAATGCGCGGCTACATGAATGCTCTTAAATGTACAACTTGTCATGGTTATCGTTTAAATGACCAAGCCTTATGTGTCCATGTCGGTGGAGAAAGTGGCTTAAATATTGGACAGTTATCAGAACTATCTATTGCAGATCATTTAGAGTATATAGAGACAATTCACCTATCAGAAAATGAATCAACAATAGCTAAACCAATTGTCAAAGAAATTCAAGATCGTCTGACCTTCTTAAATAATGTTGGTCTTAATTACCTGACCCTTTCTCGTGCTTCGGGAACTCTGTCTGGTGGGGAAAGTCAGCGGATTCGACTAGCAACGCAAATCGGTTCTAACCTATCGGGAGTTCTTTACATTCTGGATGAGCCATCAATTGGTCTCCACCAAAGAGATAACGATCGCTTGATTGAGAGCTTGAAGAAAATGCGTGATTTAGGCAATACCTTGATTGTCGTTGAACATGATGAAGATACGATGATGCAGGCGGATTGGCTGATTGACGTTGGTCCAGGAGCTGGTGACTTTGGTGGCCAAATTATTGCTTCGGGAACGCCAAAACAAGTGGCGCGCAATCGGAAATCAATTACTGGTCAGTATTTATCTGGTAAGAAGTCAATTCCCGTGCCATTAGAACGCCGTTCGGGCAATGGTCACTTTATTGAAATAAAGGGGGCCAGTGAAAACAACTTGCAAAATCTTGATGTTCGCTTCCCTCTAGGCAAATTTATTGCTGTGACAGGTGTCTCCGGATCAGGAAAATCTACGCTAATTAATTCGATTCTGAAAAAAGCGCTGGCCCAAAAACTCAATCGTAATTCTGAGAAACCGGGGAAATACAAGTCCATTGAAGGAACAGAACATATTGAACGCTTGATTGATATCGACCAAAGTCCAATTGGTCGAACACCGCGTTCAAATCCAGCCACTTATACTGGTGTTTTTGATGATATTCGTGATTTGTTTGCCCAAACTAATGAGGCTAAAATTCGTGGCTACAAGAAGGGGCGTTTCTCCTTTAATGTCAAAGGCGGACGCTGTGAGGCTTGTTCTGGAGATGGGATTATCAAGATTGAAATGCATTTCCTACCTGATGTTTATGTTCCATGTGAAGTTTGTCATGGACGTCGTTATAATTCAGAGACTTTAGAAGTGCATTATAAAGAAAAAAATATTGCCCAAATCTTGGATATGACAGTTGATGATGCCTTGCCATTCTTCTCTGCTATTCCGAAGATTGCTCGTAAAATCCAGACAATTAAGGATGTTGGTCTCGGTTATGTCACCCTAGGTCAGCCAGCAACAACTCTATCTGGTGGGGAGGCTCAACGGATGAAGTTAGCTTCTGAATTGCATAAACGGTCAACGGGTAAGAGCCTTTATATTTTGGATGAGCCGACAACTGGTCTACATACTGATGACATCGCCCGTCTCTTGACTGTTTTAGAACGTTTTGTTGACGAAGGAAATACTGTTCTTGTGATTGAACATAATCTAGATGTCATTAAATCAGCCGATCATATTATTGACTTAGGTCCGGAAGGTGGTGTTGGTGGCGGTCAGATTATTGCGACTGGGACACCAGAAGAGATTGCTAAAGTTAAAGAAAGTTATACTGGTTATTATTTGAAAGATAAATTGGACCTTATCTAAAATACGAGTCAATCTAAAAATGATTTATTATATACTTTTCATATGTTGTGAGGGATGGTAGGTTAACCAGTCAGGGTAAGAAAATCAAGAAATTCCATGCCTAGCTTTTTAGTAGTTCTAAAAAATCCCTGTACTTGAAAACTCTTGTTTTCAAGTATTAACACCACATTGAAAAGTATATTTTTGCTAAGCTTTATTATGATTAAATATAAGATTGTATACAAAGTGTTGAAATGATATTAATATTTCTTTTTACTAATAAACTTTAGAATCATTTAGAAAATCATAATAAATTAAAAATTCAACAATGAAATTTCGATGATTAAAATACTCCGGTGGACCATTTTAGTTGCACTTCTAGTAATCAGAAAGAGCCGATACCAAGTCTGGACCATCAAGAAAAGTATTATAAAATGAAGACAAAGGACTTTGTCTTCATTTTATAATATATTCTTTAGAAACGACGGAAGATAACTTTCAAAAGCTTTTAAATCATGGTAAACTAAAGGGAAGTAATGTGTACAGGAGAATAAAAATGGAAGACTTTTTAAGTGGTCGTTTAGCGACTTTAAAAAAACGATTAGTAAGTAGTCAATTAGAAGCTATCTTAATTACAAATCTTAAAAATATTTATTATTTAACTGGTTTTTCAGGAACGGCAGCAACAGTATTAGTGACACCACAGAGAAGTATTTTTATTACAGATGCCCGGTACACCTTGATGGCCAAAAACAAGGTTAAACATTTTGATATTATTGAAAGTCGGACGCCATTAAAAGAGATTCTAACTATTTTACGAGCTGATAAGTGTCAGCACTTAGCTTTTGAAAACGAAATTAGCTTTGCTTTTTATCAAAGTTTACAAGCTCAATTTTCAGGGATAGAATTACAAGCACAGTCAGGTTATATTGAAGAACAACGTATTATTAAAGATGCTAGTGAAATTGCAACAATTGCAAAAGCTTGTTCAATTTCAGATAAGGCTTTTATTGATGTTCTTGATTATATTAAACCAGGGCAAACAACAGAATTGGATGTCGCAAACTTTCTTGATTTTCAAATGCGTCATTATGGGGCTTCAGGAACTTCCTTTGAAACGATAGCAGCATCAGGTCATCGTTCAGCAATGCCACATGGCCGTGCCAGCAATAAAGTTATTGATAATGGTGATAGCTTGACCATGGATTTTGGTTGTTACTACGACCATTACGTCAGTGACATGACGCGGACCATCCATATTGGTCAAACGACAGACCAAGAAAAAGAAATTTATCAGATTACCTTAGAGGCCAATAAGGCTTTGATCGAAAAAGCGCGTGCTGGCATGACCTACACCAACTTCGACCGTATTCCACGTGAGGTCATTTCTAATGCTGGCTATGGTCCCAACTTCACACACGGGATTGGGCATGGCATCGGACTTGATATCCACGAGAATCCATATTTTACGAAAAGTGACAAGATTTTACAAGCTGGTATGGTTGTGACTGACGAGCCTGGAATATATTTGGATAATCTCTATGGTGTCCGAATTGAGGATGATTTAGTGCTAACTGAAGATGGTTGCCAAGTTTTAACACTAGCACCAAAAGAATTGATTGTGATAAACTAATCAGCTCTGCAATTTGAAAGAGGAAAAAGATGGAAGAAAGATTATCATGGCAAGATTACTTCATGGCTAATGCCGAGTTAATTTCTAAACGTTCGACTTGTGATCGGGCTTATGTTGGGGCTGTCTTAGTTAAGGATAATAGAATCATTGCGACCGGATATAATGGTGGTGTTTCGGCGACTGATAATTGTGATGAAGCTGGTCATTATATGGAGGATGGGCATTGCATTCGGACGGTTCATGCTGAGATGAATGCTTTGATTCAATGTGCCAAAGAGGGGATTTCAACTGCTGGAACAGAACTTTATGTGACTCATTTCCCTTGTATCAACTGTACCAAGGCCCTTTTACAAGCAGGAATTAAGGCCATCACCTATAAGGCCCATTATCGCCCTCACCCATTTGCAATTGAGTTGATGGAGAAAAAAGGCGTTGTTTACCAACAACATGATGTCCCAGAAATTAAGCTGGGTGGCGAAGAGTCGAATTAAGTTGATTCATATGCAGAGGGTAATGATGAAAGTGTTATTTGAATGCTTCCATGGACATAAAAGATTTGAGAATAGTCACTAGTTGTGGTAAAATGAGATGATAAATATTTTAGTAAGAGGTAATAATAATGATTGAAGCAAGTAAGCTAAGAGCAGGTATGACTTTTGAATCAGAAGGCAAATTAATTCGCGTTCTTGATGCAAGTCACCATAAACCAGGTAAAGGTAACACTATCATGCGTATGAAATTACGTGATGTACGTACTGGATCAACTTTTGATACAACTTACCGTCCTGATGAAAAATTCGAACAAGCAATTATTGAAACTGTTCCAGCTCAATACTTATATAAAATGGATGATACAGCTTACTTTATGAATACAGATACATATGATCAATATGAAATTCCTGTAGCAAACGTTGAGCAAGAATTGCTTTACATCTTAGAAAACTCAGATGTAAAAATCCAATTCTACGGAGATGAAGTAATCGGTGTTACAGTTCCAACTACTGTTGAATTAACAGTTGCAGAAACTCAACCATCTATTAAAGGTGCAACAGTTACTGGTTCAGGTAAACCAGCAACTCTTGAAACAGGACTTGTTGTTAACGTACCAGACTTTATCGAAGTTGGACAAAAACTTGTAATCAACACAACAGAAGGTACTTACGTTTCTCGTGCTTAATTGTTTCATCAACAATAGGTTGTGAACAGAAAGGAAATGCTATGATCAGTGAAAATATCGGTGAAATCGTAATTTCACCTCGCGTTCTTGAAGTGATTACTGGGATTGCCGCAACACAAGTTGATGGCGTTCATTCACTTCATAACAAAAAAATGGCAGATAGTTTTAATAAATCTAGTCTAGGAAAAGGTGTTTATCTTCGTACTGAAGAAGATGGAACTGTTAATGCAGATATTTATGTGTATCTTCAATATGGTGTAAAAGTACCAACTGTTTCAGTTGCTATTCAAAAATCAGTTAAATCGGCAGTATATGATATGGCAGAAGTAACAATTTCAACAGTGAATATTCATGTTGAAGGAATTGTTCCAGAAAAAATGCCAAAACCAGATATGAAATCATTGTTCGATGAGGATTTTTTGGATGACTAAAAGTTTTCAAAATTCGAGACGTGATTTAAGAGAACGTGCTTTTCAAGCTTTGTTCAATATGGAGCTAGGAGGCGAATTCTTAGAAGCTTCTCAGTTTGCATATGATTATGATAAGATTGTAGAAGAAGGGGAGAAATCAGATGTCCCTGCTTTCTTATTAAATTTAGTAAATGGTGTTAATGACCATAAAGTAGAATTGGATCAATTAATCACAGAAAACCTTAAAACAGGTTGGTCAATTGAACGACTTACTTTGTCAGATAAAACAATGTTACGTTTAGGTCTTTATGAGATTAAATATTTTGAAGAAACGCCTGACCGTGTTGCATTGAACGAAATCATTGAGATCGCCAAAAAATATTCTGATGAAACATCTGCAAAATTTATAAACGGCTTACTCAGCCAATTTGTAAAAGCTGAATAAAAAAAGCAGTAGCTCTTGTAGTTACTGCTTTTTTATTTTAATACGGATGTCTAGTTCACTATATGTTTCCTCAAAGTGATTTTTCCCGTCCAGCCTCTTTGAAAAAAATGTCATCATGGTTTAATAGAAGAATGCAAATAAACATTACGAGTTAAGTATTTTGTCTATACCTTATGGTATTTCGTATTAGAAAAAAATAATAAAGAACTTTATAAGTATTGATTATTGAAGAAAAATATTGAAGATATTTCTGAAATTTCAGATTCACAAGAAGGTGTGAAAATCAACCTTTAGTATTCATTTATTCTCTAAAAAAACATTTTAGAAATCAGTGAATGTATTAAAAAACTCCAAGACGAATTTACAAGACATACCTGATACTAGGAAAAGTAATAATATTTATTTTGTTTAAATAACAAATAAGCTGAAGATAAGTAATTTTATCCTCAGTCTTTTTATATACTTGAACCAGGTAAGAGAGTTATGGGTAAGATATAATCCTTACTGGTTTTTTCTTTATTCATTTTTTTAAGCAATATTTCGACAGATAATTTTGCTATCTCCTCGATAGGTTGCTTGATTGTTGTCAGTTGTGGATAGTAATTTTCAATGAAAGCTGTGCCGTCATAACCAATTATTTTTACATCCTCTGGAACCTTAAGACCTAACTGATGAGCGACTTTCATAATTAATATCGCTGTCAAATCATCAGAAGCAAAGATACCATCAGGTTGTCTTGTTCCTAAAATAGACTTAATTTCCATTTCTCGTCGAATAGTCGATAAGTTGTTTGGTAATTTTATGACTTCAGCTTTTCTTTTTAATTGGTAAGAGAAACCTAATTGTCTTAGACCAGTCGGTGAATCAGAATTATCGTTCCCTGTAATCATGATGATTTTTTGACATTTGTACTTTTGTAGGGTTTGCGCAGCTAATTTTCCACCTTGGAAATTATCTGAGGAGATTATCGGAATATTGGGAGCTAGGTTCCGGTCAAAAGCAACTATTGGCGCCTCTACTCGCTCATAATCCTCTAGACCCAAATTATGACTTGATGAAATGATGCCATCGACTTGATTGGCTGCTAACATTTCCAAGTATTCTTTTTCTTTTTGGGGATTGCTTTGGCTGTTACAGATAATTGTCTTGAAACCATGATTAAAAAGCTCTATTTCAAGATACTCGATAAGCTCTGCATAAAAAATATTACTGATATTTGGGAAAATTAATCCCACTAATTGAGCAGATTTTCCTTGTAAGCTTCTGGCAAGATTGTTTGGTTGATAACCTAATTCTTTCATTGCCGCTTTCACTTTATCAACTGTTTTTTGAGAAAGGTAACCTTTTTTATTTATCACCCGAGAAACAGTCGTAGGGCTAACACCAGCTAATTCAGCTACATCAGTTAATTTTGCAACCAAAATCATTTCCTCATTTCGTAATATTTACCTGAAACTTGACCTTCTATTACTGAAATTCCTGTTTCCATTTTTGATGGAAAAACACGACTTGTTAAAACACTTTGTCCATTGTTGACAAAAATTTCAACGGTTGACTGATCAAGATAGATATTAAGTGTAACATCTTCTTTAGGAATTTGGCAAGTTCTTACAGTGTCGAACTCTAATGCATATTGTTGACCAACTTGACTACGATCTAATTGTAATCGACCTGATGCAGTATCAACAATTAGCTTAAGCCCACGATTATTACCCATTACACAAAGGTTTAGCTGAGTAGTCTGATTGGCAGGAATTTGTAATTCTAATTCATAGCAATTTGATGTTGAAGTTTGCTTGACAAATTCTTGGCCTTTTCCTCTTAAGGATTTAATTGCTTCAACAGGTTTTTGGAAAAGTTTACCATCTTTGATATGTAATTCTTTGACCAAGCTCATTGCGCCTTGATAGTCATATTGATCAGTTGGATAGTTGATATCAGGTAAACCAATCCAAGAAATAGCTAGGGCTTTTCCCTCAGGCGTGTTAAAAGCCTGCGTAGCATAGGCTTCAAATCCAAAATCTAGATTTTCTAAATTTCCTGGGCCAATTAATTTCCCATTTTCTGGATCAAAACTTTCAAAAATCTTATATGTATTTGGGTAGATGTTAGTATAGTTTAACTCCTCTCGTGACAAGCCTTGTGGACTAAAGATGAGTACTGGTTTCCCATCAACAAAAACCAAGTTTGGACACTCAATCATGTAGGCTGTTCCACTATTATCAAAATCCAAATCAGCCACAAATTGCCAGTTATCAACATGATTATTCACAGCTTTGTACAGTTTGATAATGCCTTGCTTAGCTGTATTTTGACCGCCGACAATAGCGTAGAATTGTTCGTGAAATTTGAAAATTTGGGGATCGCGGAAATGATCTGTCACATCTCCAGGCTGTTCGATTAAGACCTGATCGAATTTCTCAATATGACCTTCTTTATCCATAAAAGCCCCAACCTGTAAGGGATGGCGGACCCAATCTTGATCACGAACATTTCCTGTATAAAAAAGGAAGAGTTTTTCGCCGATAGCATAAGCTGATCCAGAGTAAGCTCCGTGACTATCATTTGCATGGTCAGGCAGCAATTTACTTCCTGTCTCAGTAAAATGGACAAGATCCTTAGACACCAGATGAACCCACTGTTTCAATCCATGAGCTGCACCAAATGGCCAGTTTTGATAGAAGAGATGATATTGCCCATCAAAATAAGAGAAGCCATTAGGGTCGTTTAACAAGCCAGTTTTTGCTTCAATATGATAGGTGCAGTGCCAAGGAGATTGACTGACACGTTCCTCTATTTTTTCAATTTCTGCTCTTGTCCATTGGTCATAGGGCTTATAACGGACTTCTTTTGGTAATTCCATATTGGCTCTCTTTCATTTTATTATATACTATTATATTAAACGTTTTCCTTCGTAAAATCAACAATAAATAGCTAAATAAAGAAATATATGTCAAACGCTTGACATATATTTTTGACATGCTAAAATAATATACAAGAGGTGAAACGGTTTCACTTAAAAATTAAAGGAGATTTTGCAGAATGGACAACAAACAAATTGCAAAAGAAGTCATTGATGCAATTGGTGGTCGTGAAAATGTTAGAAGTGTCGCACACTGTGCAACGCGTTTACGTGTCATGGTTATTGATGAAAACAAAATTGATAAAGAAAAAGCTGAGAACATTGAAAAAGTCAAAGGTGCCTTTTTCAACTCTGGTCAATATCAAATGATTTTTGGTACAGGTACTGTTAACAAAATTTATGATGAAGTGGTAGCACTTGGTTTACCAACTGCATCTACTGGTGAACAAAAATCCGAAGCTGCCCAACAAGGAAATATGTTCCAACGTGCAATTCGTACCTTTGGTGACGTTTTTGTCCCAATCATTCCAGCAATTGTTGCGACTGGTTTATTCATGGGAGTTCGTGGTTTAGTTACACAACCTGCAATTATGGATTTATTAGGTATTCATCATTATGGTGAAAACTTCTTAATGTATACACGCATTCTTACTGATACAGCATTTGTTTATTTACCAGCCTTGGTTGCTTGGTCTGCCTTTCGTGTCTTTGGTGGGAATCCACTAATTGGTATCGTACTTGGTTTGATGCTTGTCTCAAATGAATTACCAAATGCATGGGTTGTTGCCTCAGGTGGTGATGTTAAACCTTTAACTTTCTTTGGTTTTATTCCCGTTGTTGGCTACCAAGGAACAGTCCTACCAGCCTTCTTCGTTGGTTTAGTTGGTGCCAAGCTTGAAAAATGGTTACATAAAAAAGTACCAGAAGCTTTAGATTTATTAGCAACACCATTCTTAACGTTTGCGATTATGAGTGCCCTTGGTTTATTTGTTATTGGTCCTGTTTTCCACTCACTTGAAAATGTTGTTTTAGCTGGTACTCAAGCAGTTCTCCATTTACCATTTGGGATTGCTGGTTTGATTATTGGTGGTATCCAACAGTTAATCGTAGTAACAGGTATTCACCATATCTTCAATTTCCTTGAAGCTCAATTAATTGCCAATACTGGAAAAGATCCGTTTAATGCCTACTTAACAGCAGCTACTGCTGCACAAGCTGGAGCAACTCTAGCAGTTGGTGTTAAAACAAAATCACTTAAACTTAAAGGATTAGCTTTCCCTTCTACATTTTCTGCCTTACTAGGTATTACAGAGCCAGCTATCTTTGGGGTTAACTTACGTTATCCAAAAGTATTTGTCTCAGGTTTACTTGGTGGTGCAGTAGCTGGTTGGGTTGCCGGATTATTTAATCTTGCTGGGACTGGTTTTGGTATTACAGTATTGCCAGGAACATTACTTTACTTAAATGGACAATTAATTCCTTATATCATTACTCTTCTTACTGGTTTATCAGTTGCCTTTGCTATCTCTTATGTTTGGGGTTACAAGGAAGAGGAAGCAACAGAAACTGTTGCTTTATCATCAGAAGCACAAGCACCAATTGCTGAAAATGCACAGTCAAGTTTAATAGAAGAAACAATTGTTAGTCCTTTAGAAGGAACTTATCAAGCCCTTGATCAAGTAACTGATCCAGTATTCTCATCAGGAGCGATGGGTAAAGGAATTGCTATTAAGCCAAGCGGAGATGCTGTATACTCTCCAGTAGATGGAACTATTGAAGTTGCTTTCGAAACAGGTCATGCTTTTGCAATTAAGTCTGATTTAGGTGCAGAGGTACTTATTCATATTGGTATTGATACAGTTTCAATGGCAGGCGATGGTTTTGAAGCAGTAGCTAAGGTTGGTCAAAAAGTTAAAAAAGGTGACTTATTAGGTCGTTTTGATTCAGTTCGAATTGCTTCAGCTGGTCTTGATGACACGACAATGGTGATTGTTACAAATACAGCAGATTATGCTAAAGTTATACTTCATGACTCAGAAGCTTTAACAACAGGTCAAGAAATTATCACTGTAAAGTAATAGAAGGGCTAGGAAACTAGCCTTTTTGTTATCTATTTAGCAATTTTATTATGAAAATTTTTTGTTATCTATTTAGCAATTTTATTATGAAAATTTTTTGTTATCTATTTAGCAATTTTATTATGAAAATTTTTTGATATTAACTTGCCTAACATGAGTGAAACACCTATAATAAAAAGAAGAAAACGCTTCATAAAAGGAGATAAAATGAGAAAATTATACGGAAGTTTAGAAGCTGGTGGGACAAAATTTATTTGTGCTGTTGGTAATGATGACTTAGAAATAGTTGCTAAGGGACAGTTTCCAACTACCAATCCGGAAGAAACCATTGCTGCAACTATTGCTTTTTTCCAAGACTTTAAAGATGATTTGGTAGGGCTTGCCATTGGTTCTTTTGGTCCGATTGATATAGATGAAAAATCAGAAACTTATGGTTACATTACAACAACCCCTAAACCAAACTGGGCAAATGTTGATTTACTTGGAAAAATTAAAGATGCCTTACAAGTACCCGTTTATTTCACAACTGATGTTAACAGTTCGGCATATGGAGAAATGCTGGTACGTAAAGGTGTTGATAGCTTAGTTTACTATACTATTGGAACTGGCATTGGTGCTGGGGCTATCCAGGATGGACGTTTCATCGGGGGGCTTGGCCACACTGAAGCTGGTCATACTTATGTGATGGCTCATACAAATGATATTGAAACTAATTTTACTGGCGTATGCCCATTCCACAAAGGATGCTTGGAAGGCATGGCAGCTGGACCAAGTTTGGAAGCAAGAACTGGAATTCGTGGCGAGCTAATTGAAGAAAATTCAGCCGTTTGGGATGTTCAAGCCTTTTACATTGCTCAAGCAGCATTGCAAGCGACCATGCTCTATCGTCCACAAGTGATTGTTTTTGGTGGCGGTGTGATGGCACAGTCACATATGGTCACTCGGGTTCATCAAGCTTTTGAGGAATTAATGCAAGGCTACTTACCTGTTCCTGACTTGAAAGATTACATTGTTATACCAGCAATTGCTGAAAATGGCTCCGCTACTCTTGGAAATTTTGCATTAGCTAAATTAGTAGCTGGTCAATAATCAGAAAAACCACTTAAACAGTATTTTAAGTGGTTTTTCTCTTTCTTTTGTTTCCAAGAGATGATACTATTTTAGTATAAAATGACTAATGGAGTAGAAATGGACTTTAAAGAACGTATATCTGTTCAATTTACAAATCTGACTAAAACAGATAAGAAAATATCTAATTATTTAATACAAAATCCAGAATTTTTAACGGAAAATAGTGTACAAGGGGCAGCTAAGGTGATGAACACCTCGCCAGCTGCATTGGTTCGCCTAGCCCAAAAAATTGGTTATAAAGGCTTGGCCGATTTCAAAATGGACCTAGAAAATTATGCAAAAGACAAACCAGGCAAGGAGCTTGCTGAAGGTGCAACGGTCCGTGATCAAGTTTTGTCAAACTATCGGGATACTATTGATGTCATTCAGGGGCATCTGAAAGAAGAAGATTTACAGCAGGTGGCACGAATTATTCTTGAAGCTAGTCGAGTCAGAATTCTCGGAATTGGGAGTTCGGGTTTGCGGGCCGAGGAGTTGGTTTATCTCTTGCTTTATCAGGATGTTTATACGGAAAGTATTACTAGTAAGACCAAGATGCTTTATCTAGCTCGTAATTTAAGTGCAGATGATGTTTTGATTTTTTATACTGTTTCGGGTAATAAGGATTTTCAAGAATTATTTACAGCAGCAAAAGAAGTAGGTGCTAAAATAATTATCTTAACTATGGTCGATAATCCATATGTCCGTGACTTTGCTGACCACTTATTTGTGTTACCTTCGAATTTGCAACAATTAACCAATACTAGCGGTGAATTCTATCAATTGGATAATCGTCTTCAGTTTTCAATTTTCTCTGAAATATTAGCAGCTTATGTCAATCAAGAATTAAAATAAATTTCAATATAAAAATTAGTATTGAAATAAATTTCAAACATGGTATAATAGCCTTACATAAAAAATACTATTCACTAGTTTAAAGGAGATTACCATGAATAAATTTATGGATATGCTAAGTGAAAAGGTCTTGCCTGTGGCAACAGTTTTAGGGAATAATAAATACTTATTAGTCCTTCGTGATGCTTTCATGCTATCTTTTCCGTTGACAATGTTTGGTTCTTTGATTGTTGTTTTCAATAATCTACCGTTTTGGCCAGATAGTTTAAAAGCACAATTTTCAACTCTATTTGGAAATGGTCAAAGTGCAACTATGTCGATTATGACTGTTTTTGTTTCATTAGGAATTGGTTATTATATGGCTAAAGCAGAAGAAATGGAAGAAGGTATCTATGCTGCAGTTGTTTCCCTAGCTTCATTCTTAGTTCTAACACCCTTTTTCTTTGATGTCTTTGGTGAAGATGGTAAAGTTGCTGCAACTGCAAATGGTGCCTTGAGTCTTGATCGCCTTGGTGCCAAAGGGATGTTTCTAGGTATTATTGCTTCATTCTTAGCTGCTAAATTGTTTGTCTATTTAACAAAACGAGGCTTTACGATTAAAATGCCTGAGAGTGTTCCACCAGCAGTTTCAAAATCTTTCTCAGCTTTAATTCCAGCAATTGGGACATTACTTTCCTTCTTAATTGTTAATGCCATTATGGTTGGCTTGTTTAAAACCAATCTACATGATGTCATTTATAATCTTATCCAAAAGCCATTGACTGGTTTAGGAACAAGTTTACCAGCGACAATTGTAGCTCTCTTCTTTGTTCAATTCTTATGGTTCTTTGGTTTGCATGGACAAGTTATTGTCAATTCTGTATTTGAGCCGTTTTGGCAAACAAACATGTTAGATAATGCTCAATTAACCCAGCAAGGGGCTGATGCTTTAGCTAAACATGGTCATATTGTTACTAAATCATTCATGGATACTTTTACAGTTGGTTTAGGTGGTTCTGGTTCGACCTTAATAGTGGTTTTAATTATGGCATTCTTTATGAAGCATAAACAATATAAAGAAGTTGGTCGCTTTGCCTTAGGACCTGGTATCTTCAACGTAAATGAACCAGTTATCTTTGGTTTACCAATTGTTATGAATGCTAGCATCTTTATCCCTTGGTTATTAGCACCAATTGTTTCAGTCATTATTGCTTACCTAGGGTTTGCTAGTGGTATAGTGCCTCTAACAACAGGTGCTCAAGTACCATGGACAATGCCAATCTTTATTTCAGGATTCTTAGCTACTAACTCAATTATGGGGTCATTATTGCAGTTGGTTCAAGTTGTTGTGATTGGATTAATTTGGTTCCCATTCCTCAAAATGATTGATCGTAACGACCAATCGTTATAATACATATCAAGAGGGAGTTGACATGACATCGACTTCCTCTTTTAAGGAGAAACTATGAAAACATTACAATTTCCAGAGAATTTTTGGTGGGGAGCTGCAACAAGTGGACCTCAGTCAGAAGGAAATTTCAAAAAAAAACACCAAAATGTGATGGACTATTGGTATGCGACTAGTCCTCAAGACTTTTACAATCAAGTTGGACCTGACACAGCTTCCGATTTCTACCATGACTACATAAATGATATCAAATTGATGAAAGACTGTGGCCTCAACACTGTCCGTACATCTATTCAATGGTCTCGGTTGATTGATGATCTGGAAACCAACACTGTTAACCAAGATGCAGTTGATTTCTATAACGCTGTTATTGATGAGTTCATAGCCCAAGGCATAACACCATTCATGAACTTACACCATTTTGATTTACCTGTTGAATTATTGCACACTTACGGAGGCTGGGAGAACAAGCATGTTGTTGAATTATTTGCAGGGTTTGCAGAAAAATGTTTCCAGCTGTTCGGCGACCGTGTCAAATATTGGTTTACGCACAATGAACCTTTAGTAGTTGTTGAAGGTGGTTATTATGAACAGTTCCATTATCCTAAAAAAGTCGACGGTAAAGCGGCAGTTCAAGTTGCCTACAATCTCCAGCTTGCTAGCAGCAAAGCGATTGCCAAATATCGTCAATTGAATTTGGACGGAAAAATTGGGATTATCCTTAATTTGACGCCAGCATATCCAGCTAGTCAAGAAGCAGAAGACCTTAAAGCAGCTCATATAGCTGACTTGTGGTATAACCGTCTCTTTATGGATGCTAGTAGTAAAGGTGAGTTCACTCCAGAATTAGTTGATATCTTGATTAAAGAAGGTGCTCTTTGGCAAACAAATACTGAAGAATTGGCGATTATTAAGGAAAATACCATTGATATCTTAGGTGTTAATTTCTATCATCCAAATCGTGTACAAAGACCAAAATATTCATCAAATAGTTTAGCAGTTGATTTTCTTCCGACAAAATTCTGGCAATCCTATGAAATGCCAATGGCTCGAATGAATGTTGATAAGGGTTGGGAAATTTATCCTAAGGCTGTATATGATATTGCTAAGGATATTCAGGATAATTATGACAATATCGACTGGTATATCAGTGAAAATGGAATGGGTGTTTCTCGTGAAGAACGCTATATTAACCAAAATGGCTTAATTGAAGATGACTACCGGATTCAATTCATCAAAGAACACCTCTATTGGCTTCACAAAGGAATGGAAGAAGGTAGTAACTGTCTAGGCTATCACTTGTGGACACCAATTGATTGTTGGAGTTGGGCTAATGCCTATCGTAACCGTTATGGTCTGGTGACAAATAATATCCACACACAAGTCAAAGCATTAAAAAAATCAGGTTACTGGATGAAAGAAGTGGCAGATAAGAGTGCTTACGAGATTGATGAAACCATCATTGCGGACTAATTTAAGCTAGTAAAAATGGGTGATAAATGACAAAAATTAACTATTTAAATTATTGCAAACAATCATTTTTGAGCATTCACCTTTAAAAATATTTTTTTACTTAACATACTAACAATTTTAGGCTATTATTAAATTGTATAAGAATTTTAAGGAGAGAGAAAATTCTTATGCAGTCCAAACAAGACGGGGAGTAACGTGATGTTACTCCTTTTAGAATTTTGTAAAATTAAAAGATAATATTTGAAATTCTAATAGATTGGTCTAGACTTTTAAGGTTAGAAACTAATTTATTGTTAATGATTCTATTCGAAACTTATTCAAATTCAGATCGATCAAGCTGACTCTATAAAAAAATGATATAATAGACGTATTATAGATGACAATGAAATGAGGTATATTATGGCAGAACCATTTTTTCTAAACTCTTGTATGCATGATAAAATTTGGGGTGGGACTAAATTAAGAGAAATTTTTAATTACGAAATTCCAACTGAAACAACTGGGGAGTATTGGGCAATTTCAGCTCATCCAAATGGGGTTTCAAAAATTGCTAATGGGAAATTTGAAGGACAAGGATTGGATCAAGTTTATGTTGAAAATCCTGACTTATTTGGTAATCCTAGTGAAAAAGTCTTTCCTCTTTTAACCAAAATTCTTGATGCCAATGATTGGTTAAGTGTTCAAGTGCATCCTGATGATGTTTATGGCTTGGAACATGAGGGCGAACTTGGCAAGACAGAATGTTGGTATATTATTTCAGCGGAGCCAGGTTCAGAGATAATTTACGGTCATAATGCAAAATCAAAAGAAGAGCTTGCTCAATTAATCGAAGCGGGAGCTTGGGATCAGTTATTAACGAAGATTCCTGTTCAAGCTGGTGACTTTTTCTATGTGCCGAGTGGAACAATGCATGCCATCGGCAAAGGCATTATGATTCTTGAAACGCAACAATCGAGTGATACAACCTATCGTGTTTATGACTTTGATCGTAAGGATTCAGAGGGTAATTTAAGAGATTTACATATTAAAGAATCAATTGATGTCTTAACGATTGGTAAACCAGAAAATAGTGTTCCAGCCACAATGGTGATGGACAATATTGTTACTACTACTTTAGTATCTAATCCGTTCTTTACAGTTTATAAATGGTCGATTAATCAGATTGTTAGTATGCGTCAAACAGCACCTTATTTACTTGTCTCAGTATTATCTGGTCAAGGCCACTTAGCAGTTGGTGATAAGTCCTACCCCCTAGAAAAAGGGATGCATTTTATCCTTCCAAATGATGTTAAGAATTGGTCGTTTGAAGGTCAGCTGGAGTTGATTGTTAGTCATCCAAATCAAAAGTAAAGATTAAAATTTTTTGTAATATGAAAATGATGAGAAAAGGGATGATAACAAGGCTCTTTTCTCTTTTCAATTGGTGGGATTTCTTGAACTGACTGCCCAATTATGTTAGAATGAACTGATAAGACACTCGAAAGGAACTAGGATGGCCAATATTTTACGCAAAGTCATTGAAAATGACAAAGGCGAAATAAGAAAACTAGAAAAAATAGCAAAAAAAGTTGAAGCATATGCTGATCAAATGGAGGCTCTATCTGATTCAGATTTGCAAGCTAAAACACCCGAATTTAAACAAAGATATCAAAATGGTGAAAGTCTTGAAGACTTATTACCAGAAGCTTTTGCAGTTGTTCGCGAAGCAGCAAGACGTGTTCTTGGTCTTTATCCATATCGTGTCCAAATCATGGGTGGTGTTGTCCTCCATAATGGTGACGTCCCTGAAATGCGTACTGGTGAAGGTAAAACGTTAACAGCGACTATGCCTGTATACCTTAATGCTCTTGCCGGTGAAGGTGTTCACGTTATCACCGTAAATGAATACCTTTCAACACGTGATGCGACTGAAATGGGTGAAGTTTATAGTTGGTTAGGATTATCAGTTGGGATTAACTTGGCTGCTAAATCTCCAGCTGAAAAACGTGAAGCATACTTATGTGACATCACTTATTCAACAAACTCAGAAGTTGGTTTTGATTACCTTCGTGATAACATGGTTGTTCGGCAAGAAGATATGGTTCAAAGACCACTTAGTTATGCTTTAGTCGATGAAGTTGACTCAGTTTTAATTGATGAAGCTAGAACGCCATTGATTGTTTCAGGTGCTGTTAGTTCAGAAACTAACCAATTATATATGCATGCAGATATGTTTGTTAAAACATTGTCTAAGGATGATTATATTATTGATGTTCCAACCAAAACAATTGGTTTAAGTGACTCTGGGATTGATAAGGCTGAAAATTATTTCAAACTTAATAACTTATATGACATTGAGAATGTTGCACTCACCCACTTCGTAGACAATGCTTTGCGTGCAAACTATATCATGCTTTTAGACATTGACTACGTGGTTAGTGAAGATGGGGAAATCTTAATTGTTGACCAATTTACTGGTCGTACAATGGAAGGTCGTCGTTTCTCTGATGGTCTTCACCAAGCAATTGAAGCTAAAGAAGGTCTTCGGATTCAAGAAGAATCTAAGACTAGCGCATCAATTACCTACCAGAATATGTTCCGTATGTACAAAAAATTGGCAGGGATGACTGGTACAGCAAAAACTGAGGAAGAAGAATTCCGCGAAGTTTATAATATGCGCATCATTCCAATTCCGACAAATCGTCCAGTAGCTCGTCTTGACCATACTGATTTATTATATCCAACATTAGAGTCTAAGTTTAGAGCAGTAATTGCCGACGTAAAAGAGCGCCATACAAAAGGTCAACCAGTCCTTGTAGGTACAGTCGCCGTTGAAACCAGTGATTATATTTCAAAAAAATTGGTTGAAGCAGGCGTACCTCATGAAGTATTGAATGCTAAAAATCACTTTAAAGAGGCTCAAATCATTATGAATGCTGGACAACGTGGAGCAGTAACAATTGCAACCAACATGGCCGGTCGTGGTACAGATATTAAGCTAGGTGAAGGTGTTCGTGAATTAGGTGGACTTTGTGTGATTGGTACCGAACGTCACGAAAGTCGCCGTATTGATAATCAGCTGCGCGGACGTTCAGGTCGTCAAGGTGACCCAGGTGAGTCTCAGTTCTACCTATCACTAGAAGACGACTTAATGAGACGTTTCGGTTCTGATAGAATTAAATCAGTTCTTGATCGCATGCGCCTTGATGAAGAAGATACTGTTATTAAATCAGGCATGTTAGCACGCCAAGTTGAGTCAGCACAAAAACGTGTTGAAGGTAATAACTATGATAGTCGTAAACGTGTATTAGAATATGATGATGTATTACGTAAACA
>CAACWJ010000121.1_pt1 | contig 21496 bp, 21 predicted proteins | sample 2275621 | NCBI WGS metagenome assembly CAACWJ01 (sample SAMEA5312456, study PRJEB27640) | indoor metagenome | biome: indoor environment; feature: uncontrolled; material: polymer tiles stone | place: Germany | collected 2014-07-07
CTTACTTTAATTCAAGATGGAAAAATAAAAGTTACAGAGTGTTTAAAAAACGGAATTTCAGCAAATGAACTTATGTTTAAACTAAGATCCAATGGAATTTATGAGATTCAAAGTGTAAAACGAGCAATATTAGAGCAAAATGGGCAATTGACAATTATCGAATTTGGTGGAGAAAATATTAAATACCCCATTATTGTAGACGGGCAAGCCAATCTCGATGTTTTAGAAATTATCAATAAAAATCAAGAATGGCTAGAATCCCAAATTATTAAAAATGGCTTTAACAAAATTACAGAAGTATACCTTGGTGAATATATTTCTGGAGAATTAAGATTATATGGATACAAATGAAGAATTTATTCCTAATATACATACCATAAAAGAAATACTTGTTTAGCTAATATATTATCTATAGCAAGGTTATAGATTTTCTAGGATAGCCTTTTTCATAGCTGTTTTCAAACTATATAATAATTCTTTCGTAAACATTAACAGTTTCTATTATCCTTTTTGATTGAATTGCTTCATCAAATATGATAACCTATTTATATTATTAGATGAAAGAGGTATCAATATTATGACAGAAACAGGCATTACAGATAAGATTAAAGGTAAAACACAAGAAATTTCAGGAAATATCACAGGAGATAGCCAAAAAAAAGCTGAAGGATTTTTAAATCAGACAGTTGGTAAGGTGAAAGAAACAGTATCAGATGTCAAGGATAAAGCTGATGACATTGTAGAAGATGTAAAAGAGAAATTAGGAAAATAAAAAGCCATAAAACATGGCTTTTTATTTTCCTAATTTTTAAGCTCTCTAACTATTTTGCTTCCTTTTGAGCAGCATCAACAATTTTCTTAACATCACTCCGCTTAACTGCCCACCCTGTAAAGACTCCAAGAAAATACAATCCTAATATTAACACGAGAACGGGAACCTTAACAGAGAAGAAAAGAAAGTTAATTGTTGTAGGGGTAAAGTTTTCGAATGCAAAAACAATAACAAAAATAAATATGATTAAAAAAATAATCCGTTTGATAGTTAAAAAATTTCTTAATTTTTCCAATATTACTCTCCTATAAACTTGATTGTTATATTTTATCAAAATAGAGAAGAAATAAAAAGCAAAAAAAAAAATAAATATTGAGATTTACCTAAAAACAGACCTTTATTATATTATTTTTGTTAGGGAGCTAAATTTAGCTCCTTATTATTGCTATTCAGTGTATTCTTTGCCCATTGTTACTAGACAAACTTTATCAATAAATTTTGTTAGTACAAATTCCTTGCTCTCTCTGTGTAAAAATAACTTGGATTTATTATTGTTTTTCAGAAGTTCTCTACCACCGGCTTAATAGTCATCCCATCCTGCATACGCTTTAGAATAAGGATCAACTACTGGAATCACTAATGAAGGGTGATATGTTGTGTTATATAAGAAAATAAAAAAAGTTCCCACAACCTGAAAAGGGAACTATATCAAACTCAGGGTATAAAGTTCAATAATGAGTGTATATCGTCTGAGAGTCTGACAGCATTTATTATATCAAAAAATATTAAACGAAACATTAATGAGATGCTCCATATAAATTTACTAATAAAACACCAACAACTATTAATGCTATCCCTATAATTGTAGGCGTATTTATTGACTCTTTTAAGAAAACTACTGAGATTGCTGTTACTAAAACAATGCCTAAAGCGCCCCAAAGACCATATGCAATATAAAGTGGTACATATCTAACTGTTTTAGACAACATAAAAATTGCCGTACCAAATAATGCCAAACAAAGCATTGAAGGCCCAATTTTTGTAAATCCCTCCGTATACTTAATCAAACTTGATCCCGTCACTTCTGATACTATCGCAACAGCTAAAAAAAAATATCCTAAATTCATATTAAGAACTCCTCATCCAAATTAGCTAAAATATTACACTTCATTATTATAACAAAAAAATTCCCAACCGTAGTTGAGAATGGAGTATATTTTGTGAAAAATATACTCTTATTATAGCACTACTACATCATTAGAGCAAATAAAAAAGCACGCTGGCAAGACATGCTTTATCGATACATATTAATTAGATTGTTATTTTTTGCCTATAATATTATAGCATAATTATATTATTTTACTCGCTCGTTCTATGTATTAAGTATAAATACTATTACAATTTTTATTTGAAATGCTTTTTGACTTTTGATATTTAAAAGTAAGATTATATCATTTAATGAGTTAATCAGGTAATATTATTTTTAAGGCTACATATCATGAATTTTTGAGATAAGTTAAATTTAGAACTATAAAATGCTATAATTTATTTACAACAAATAAAAATGATTTTGGAGAAAAAACAATGGTGGATCAGTATTCAGTAATTATAAAAGAAGCTTGGGAAATAATGGCACAAGAGCCAACAGTATGGGACTTTATAGAATTAAAAGACAGAGCTTTTTACTATAAAATAAATCAAGAAAAAATATTTTTAAGTAGCTTTAAAAGTAATGACCTCCCCTCATCTCCCTATTCATTAACCCTCTTGGGCAAAGTGTTAACAAAGTTGAGTACTTTAGCAAATATCATGTCACGTCGCCCAGGAACAGAGGAAGTTACTTTTTATGTGATGCTTAATTCACCACAGCCAGGATTGTTAGGAAAAATAGTTGATACAAAAATGTTGAAAGTAGCAGCTCCTCCTCTTGTTTGGAGACGTCAACAAATAAGAGAAACAATAACGAAAAAAGTAAAAGAGTACACTGAAAAAAATCAATCTTTTTTCTTTCTTGATATCGGTTCTGGAGCAGGATTTGATAGCCTCGAAATTGAACGACTCATACATAGAGTTAATGAGTTATCAGAGAATTGTTTTGATAAGTCCTACAGAAGTTTAAATATTGACATTGACAAGAAATGGTTAAATAATAATCAAGTAATAGCAGAAAAGTTGTTTGGGTTGAACCATCAAATAGTAACAGAAAACATTTCAATATTTGACTTTTGGAAAAAATCCCAAAAGTTTAATGTGGATCAATATAGTAATTTAATTATTTCATGTAACGGCTTTGCGGAATTTTTATCTGATATAGAGCTTTATAAACTCTACGAAGAAATCAATAAATTTATTCAAGACTTTGAGGGTAATGTGGAAATTATATTACCATTTGCGAATAAAAATAAGGAACAAGAAACACTTGGAAAGAAAATTGGGTTTCAATTCCAAGCAAAAGAGAAACAAGAGATTATCAATATGATCAAAGAAATATTTATAAATTGTAAAGTGACATATTGTGAGAAATATAGCCATATTGTAATGACCGTTGAAAAAAATTCTTGATTAACTTTATAACAGACCCTCTCGTTGTAAATGTTCCTGTGAGCCCAAAGTACTCGTCTTTCAACTCTCACTCTGCCTTGTATTCCTTTGACTGAACTCAGCGCTCTACTTATTTGACCTTTTATAAATCCTATTATAGTAGAAAGTGAAAACAGGCTTTTTGGAGTATACTCTGATGGACGCTGCGATTATACTAGTAGATACAAAAATGACAAAAGAACTCAAAACTTAAAAGTTTTGAGTTCTTTCTATTATAATATTTTTTATTTATTATTTTTAAATCTTTTGAAGCGGAAAACAGAAGCGATAAGAACAACCATTAGGAATATTAGACCTGTCCCCACACTGATCAATGTCATTCTTACATTTTCACCAGTTTCAGGTAATGCATCGTGAGTTGATGAAGACTCAGACTTAGAAGTATCCTCTTTATGGCTGGGGTTATTATCATTTGGAATAGGTTTTACAGGATTTACCTTATTTTTCGTGTACACATATGTTACTGTTTGAGTTTCATCTGTAAATTGACCTGTCGGATTGCCTTGTACTTCTTTGAAAGCATAATCTTCAATATCTTTTTGCTCGGTGCTGTAGTCATCGCCAATATTACCAGACTTCACAACATCATCTGAGATTTTGTTGCCTTTGGTGTCGACATAGTGAGCAGTCACATCAGCTGCTTTTACGGGTTTCTTTGTATACACATAAGTAACTGTTTGAACTCTGTCTGTAAACTGACCGGTAGGAGTTCCCTGAACTTCTTTTAGAATGTATCCATCTATTTCTAACTTATAATTTGGCGTTGTTGCATCAAAAGATTCACCAATATTACCGTTAATTTTTTGAGACGGCTGCAATTGCTTCCCTTCAGTATCAATATAACTCACTGTAACATCTGCAGCGACTTCCTGATGATTGATCGAGAATTGATGCAAATAGGTTCCTGAGGAAATGGCGTAAAAACTATAACCATCTGGTTCTGCATAGGATCCGGCAGGGTTATTATAAAACGCATTGTATTCCATTGTTTCAATACTTTCAAATTCACTTTGGGTAATCTCAGATACAGTAATTCCCTCTTCAGTAATAGTTAATCTTGAGGAAGGTATTTGTACACCATTCAAATCAAAATACGTCTGACTAGCACTATTAGATACTGTAAAAGAAGGCTGATACCCGTCAAAATTTGTTAAACGATTAGGCATAATGGAAAATGGAACAAAAAATGATTGATTATCGGGATCATAATTTAACTCTTTTGCAGATAGTGAAGTCACTCCGTCATTTCTTCCCGTATTTTGACCATAAGCAGCCAAAATTGATAATTTAGGAAATTGATTTATCACAGTAAAATCTGTCACGCCACAAGTCTGAATTCTTAATTCTTTTAAATTAGGCAATGCAACCAGCGGTGCAATAGTCGTAATATTCATATTAGACTCGAAACTTAGCGACTCTAATCCTTTCATATTGACGATTTTTGAAAATACAGCATCGGTTACACTCGCGGAACTAAGATCTAAACGAGTTACATTGTCACCAAAATTTGGTACATTATCATCCGTTACATTAGCACCCATCAAATATACATATACCAAGTTATTTAACGAAGTGAGAACGGAAAAGTCAGTAACCTGATTTTGACCACTCATATAAAATGATGATAGATTTGTTGCATATTCTAAGCCTGTTAAATCAGCAATAGTGGAATCTGAAGCATAAATATAAAGAGTTTGAAGCTTGCGCATCTTTTCCTTTGTTATTTCGGATACATCTATACCTAAAGATTTAGCAACCACGGATTGCAACGTTGGATCTGGAAGCCAAGCTGCAAGATCTTCTTGATCATTATCTGTAGCGACTTCAGATTGTTTTGTAGAAGTTTGACCTGTCATTTCATCTTGGGTATTTTCCAGATGCTCGCCATAATTATCAGCACTGTTAGAAGAACTTTCCGTAGTTGTTTCTTCCTTAGATTCATTGCTACCTTCCGCCGAAGACTCAGAAAATGCATCTGACGTTGTTGAAGAACCCAACGTTGTATTCGAATTATTCATATTTACAGATTCTTCACTAGTTGTTTGCTCCACACTTTCTTTCTGCTCGGCTGCATGAACATTCGCCGATGGAATAAAAATAGACGGCAATATTAAGCTTACCAAAGCTATGTAGGAAAAAAAAATCTTTTTCATCTGTCAACTCCTTCTCGGGAATTTTTTCATCACCGAAATTTGTTCTATATTATTATATATTATAACAATATTTGGTTCTGTTAACAATTCTTTTAATGATATTAGAAAAAATTAACTTGGATAAAAATATCAAGAGTAGTACTTCGTTAAAATAAAAAGCAGTAAGTGAAACACTAGCTGACTACTTTAAAATTAATATTATAGCAGATTTATTTATCAGTCTTCACATGCATTAGTTCCATCAATACCATTCTTGCCTTTTCATCAGTTTTAGGTAAGGCAAAGTGAGTAGGTGAATAAGACTCTGACTTGAGAGTATCCTTTTTATAACTTGGTTTATTATCATCTGGAGTAGGTTTTTACAGGATTTAGTTTATCTTCGGTATACACAAATGTTTTTCATTATAATAAAACACCGAATAAATTCAGTTCTCCTCTGTATTTTCGTTATAGCAACAATTGTTAAGTTATGAGCTCATTTTATTTTATGTTCAGTAATTAAAAAATCCCTAGTTGTTGTTTTTATTTTCTAAACTGATTCTCCAATATTTGGTATAACAATATGTGAAAAGAAAGGATTATTAATATCATTTGAATCGCTGTCCACGCATTTTTCGGAACAATTTCATCATTAATTCAATATGATACAAAATAAAGCACCAATACTTGATAATGCATCTAATCCTTCCAGTAAGAAGTACTTAAAATAATACCCCTAGATAAAAGAAGCTGTGCCGGTTAAAATAATAATTACCCAAATTTTATTTATTTTTATATTTTCATTCATTATTATACAATATTCCTCAATATGAATAATATATAATAAAAATTTTAGGTAAATTAATTGAAGGCGCTTTCTAATTTTGTTATAATGATAATATAAAAACTTAATTAACAGAAAGAGGTGTTTTATGATTTGGTCGTTAATTGTTGGAGCTATTATTGGTGTGATTGCGGGAACAATTACTCATAAAGGCGGATCCATGGGATGGATTGCTAACATCTTGGCAGGACTTATTGGTTCTGCAGTGGGTCAAGCCCTCCTCGGAAGTTGGGGCCCATCATTGGCTGGTATGGCTTTGATTCCCTCAATTATCGGTGCAGTAATCGTCGTTGCTGTCGTTTCCTTTGTTCTATCAAAAATGAGTCAATAATTTTTTAAATTAGAGCATCGAGAAAGGAGGCACTGTGTCAGCTGGAAAGAAATTTATACTTATAGTCTTTGACATCCTTTTACTCTCCATTGTCGTGCCTGTAGCTTAAGATTATTACAATGTCATAGAGTATAGTAATAGGATGAGTACTTCAAGCCAACTTCTCTATGTTGGGGAATACATGCCTATGTACTTATTCTGGGGAAATGCTATCTTAGCGGGTATCTTAATTTTAGCTTTGTTCATCATTGCATTCTACCCTCGCACCTATATAGACATTACACTCTCCAACCAGGGAGGAAAGCTTACTTTAAAACGTTCTGCTCTTGAGGGACTTGTTCGTGAAAAAGTTACCGAGAATGACTACCTCAAATCCCCAAATATTGATGTCATTTTACATCGAAATAAAATAGATATTGATGTAAAAGGTGAAATCATCCCTCGGATAGATATCACAGAGAAGACTCAATTATTGGAACAGGAAATAGTTGATAGCTTAAAACTTTTCTTTGGGGTAGACCAACCCGTAAAAATAAAAGTTGAAGTGAATGCTATAAATAAAGAAGCGAGTTCAAACCGCTCTCGTGTAATATAGGAGGTGTCAATGGATTATCTAGAAAGATATCGATATCCAATTATTGGAGGCATTATCGGTGGTATAGCAGCCGTTGCCATCTTCACAATTGGATTTTGGAAAATGATTCTTCTTTTAATTTTAATAAGCTTAGGCGCAATGTTCGGTTTATTTTTACAAAAGACAGGCATCATTGAACAACTTAAAAATCGAAAATAACTTATAAATAAAAGGAGAATTTAATGGTACAAGAAAACATGAAATCATTTGGAACAATGGCTGAAAATGATAAAATGGATACTAAAACTCATGACCATGACATCAATGGTGAATTGACTTATGAAGATAAAGTTGTCCAAAAGATTGTAGGCTTAGCTTTAGAAAATGTTGATGGACTTCTCTCTATCGAGGGTGGCTTCTTCTCTAACTTAACAGGTAAACTCGTGAACACTGATGATGTTACATCAGGCGTTGATGTAGAAGTTGGCAAAACTCAAGTTGCTGTAGATTTGAAAGTCGTGACAGAATACCGTAAAAATGTTCCTGAGATTTACAATCAAATCAAAGAGGTTATTCGCAAAGAGGTCTCAAATATGACCGACTTAGACGTTGTTGAAGTGAACGTTACAGTTACGGATATCAAAACCAAAGAGCAACAAAGAGAAGACGAAGTAACCGTTCAGGATCGTGTTGTGGATGCGGCTCAAAGCACAGGAAAATTCACTTCAAAACAAGTGGATAAAGTAAAAGATAAAGTGGATGAGAGTACATCAGAAAAAGGTCGAGTGAAGTAACAAGTTTGATTTCTAAAAAATAAATATCTATGTTAATATAAAAAATCATCAGGTTTTAGCCTAATGATTTTTTTCTTTACTTTATATAGAAGATATATAAATATATTTTAGGTTAGTTTAATTTGATTAGTAGGTACCTAAACTCAAAACAGTTAAGTTATGAACTCTTTTTGTATTGTTCTATAAAAGATAGCGTTTGTTCATAGCAATCTTTTGCTTCTAATGTAGAATAGTCAAACTGGTATTCGTGTGTAATCTCTTTCTTGGTTTTATTATAGAAGAGGCTTTTTACAGGTACAGAAAGCTCTTTTAGCCTGTCCTTGAATGCTGTTCCCTGTTCTTGGAAAGAATAAGCATTGCCATCGGTAATATAGGTAGGAGGAAATTCATCTGTTAGATATTTAACTAAACTTGCTTGTTTTAACTGAGGACTCGTTTTCCAGTTCTTTGTCCCTAATTCAGACCAAGCCACAGTTTGTACAAAAAACTTCATAAAGCTAGAAGACGATTTTGTATCTTTTATTTGCTCTAAATTTAAAGGTCCACAATAGGAAACCGTTCCTTTAATTGTTCCTTGTTTTAACAAGTGTGGCACATTCAAGCTTGCTCCATATTTCTCGTTCGTCTGAGTTAAAGCATATTGAAGAGCAATTTGAGCGCCAGCACTATCCCCGCCGAACATAATATTACTAAGCTCCAACTTTGGAAGACTCTCATTTTTTAGGGACTTTACCAATTCACTAACCTGGATTAATTGATTAGGATATTTTGATTCAGGTGCTTTTTCATAGTTCATAGATACGATTGCTATCTGTGCGTCAGAAGACAGCTTAGTCGCAAATTCTTTTACTCCTGATTTATCTCCGCCTACGTAACCTCCACCGTGAACCCAGATTAATACTGGAACTGGTTGTATATTATTTTTAGGGAGATATAAATCGTAGATATTATCTTTGAACTTTGAATTATAATGATGATTCAGAATCACTTCGACATTAGATTTTGCTTTACCAAAAGATTTTTGATCATTTATTTCAACTTCAGAATTAAACATATGTCTGATGAGCATTGCTCCAGGTTTAGGAGAAAAATAAAAAGCAAAAGTGATTAATAACACAGTAACAATTAGTAGTCCAAATAACCCTAAAATACATCTAAATACTATTTTTTTCATTTTCTTATTATACCATATCATTATATATATCAAACAAAGTGATAAGAAGTATCAATTATTTAGTTCTTTTTGAATATTCCTCGAATGGTTTCCATGTCCTTAATCGTGGTTGAGGCAGTATGTAGCCTTAGATAAAATTTATTACGTCGCTTAATTGGCCTATGATCTTGTTCTATTGAATTAACCTAATTTTACATTCAAAACTTATTCATGATTTTACTGTCAGATTTAACTTCTTAAAGTATATTATAAGTAGACTTAAAATTTACTTTGAGAAAAAATAATACTCTCTAAATTTATCATTCTAATAGCTTGTATAAATTATGAAATATCGCCATTTTAATTAATTTGAATTTTTAACGATAATAATAGCAGAATTATTTGAATTGTGCTACAATATAATTGTTTAAACAATCACAATGATTTCTAGGAGGAAATTTTATGGAAAAAAAAGGAATTACACTTGCTGTTGCTGCGGTTGCATTTTCAACCATAGGACTTGCCAATTTAACAGTAACAAAAACATCTGCAGATGAAGTGAAAAGTAGTCAAATATCTTCTGTTCAAGATTTAAGTCAATTCGATAAATTTATTGAAGTATATAACAATAAATTTATTGTGAAAGATAGTGACGGTAAAATACCAAATACTACTTTATCCGAAATTAATAATGTAGTATCTGATACAAATAAATATATTCTAGATAATAATTTAACGATTGATCCTTCAACTAAAATGGCCATACAGTATGTGTCTTTTGGTAATACAAACTCCTTAGCCCGTTCTTATGGGAAAAATGGTATACTTGCAATCCGTTGGAATAGTGTAAGAGTTGGTCTAGATAAAGGACTAACAAATGATATTCTCCACAGTGGGGTTGCAGGAGCAGGCTTTTATCTCGGATTTTTAGCTGGTGGACCTGCTGCAGGAGCAGCTGTTGCTATTGCTACCGTGATAGTTGATAGACATTTGGATACCAAATCCGGTTGGTGGTTTGACTATAATGTATATCTGAGACGTGTCACTAACTTTGGAAGACAATAATTAAAAGGACAATTATGAATAAATCATCTACTATCAAAGTATTACTCATGATAACGTTTATTATAATTACAGTTATCGTATTTAGACATGTGACATTTTTATCTGAAGTCTGGAATACAGTGTTTCTAGCCCTTTTTATTCTTGTTGAGTACTTCTTTATCAATAAAATAGTTGATAAAATTATGGGTAAATAAGGACTTTTCAATATTGTATGATGTACACTTATGATATAGACTTTTCAAATCAATGGAAGGTCTTTTCTTATGGCAAAATATACATTGATTTAATATTAAAACTCGAGTCATATTAAAAATAAATTTAAACCAGAAAAATCTATATCAATATTGGTTCTATTGCGAAGTTTCCCAGATTTCTCCACTTTACAATAAATTATAAGTATACTTAAAATTTACTCTAGGAAATGAAGAAATTATATATTAAAAAGAAATGATACCTTCTTATATTCATCTGATATCATTTCTTTTTTTCATACTTTACAGCTCTTAAATTTTGAAGTACTTTTTTCTAGTCTTCAATTCATTTATTATCAATATTCACAAATTTTAAGTCTTTATCTGACAATCGTACTTCGATTTTTTCTCTGAATTAACATTAAGAATGTCCTCTAAATCTTCTGCAGCATATTGAGCAACTTTTTTCTGAAGAGTTTTATCATTCATCAAAAATTCGGATGTTTGATAAATTGAATCTTGCGACTTCTCATTTAAAAATTCTTGAGCTTTTGAACCTGACGTCCATAAATCAACTGCTTTATCTATAATTCCATTGCGTTGATTGGAAATTGTTGACTCTCCTTTTTGTTGTGAGTCCGTTTTTACCAACAATGGTTTTTTTAAAGTTAGAATGTTGTTTTTTATATTTAAATCTTCTGAAGTAAAATCAGATAAATTTAACTTAAACTCTGTAACAACAGGAATTTCCAGAGTCATACTTCGACCGATAAAAATTGAAGTTAAAGGTTTTGTCCAATCTGGCCAATCCTGTAATGCTTTACTTGTAAATACTTTATCAGCAGTATTTACAGTTGTGGATTCACTTACAACTAATTCATTTTTCTTTGAGAACGTCTTTAGTACAAATTCATATTCACTTCTCGTCGTCCCATTAAAGGGGTTCATATATTTTAAAGCAAACCAACCAGCCACTACAAAAATAAATAAAACTATAATTAAGGCAATCTTATTGGCAATAGCTTTTCCTAATGTTTTCATATTTTATCTTCTTCTATTTAAGTATTATACCATGCTCAATTATAACCCATTTGAGAGAAGTTGAAAAGTTTGAGCTAAAAACTCAATAAATTCTTTCTCAGACATTATTCTTATTTGTTGTCCTGATCGGGCAGCTTTTTCTGCTTCTAAGAGCTTCTGTGATGGATGATAGCCTTCTATTAAATCAATTGGAAAATATCCTGTCACGAGTCGTGTAGTCTTTTTAGTAACACTACTTTGGTTGTGTCCTTTTAATCCAGTAATAATAGATTGTGCTTGTTTTCTTGTCATTGTTGTAAGCGTTCCAGTGAACACAAAATACTCATCTTTCAGCACTCACTCCACCTCACATTCTTTTGACTGAACTCATTGCTCAACTTACTTGGCCTTTTACAAATCCAATTATAGCAGAAAGTGAAGGTAAGCCATTGTAGTATACTCTGTTGGACACTCCTGTTATACTAGTAGATAAAAAATAACAACAAAAAAACTCAAAACTTTTAAATTATGAGTTTTTTACAATTATCTTTTAAAAACATCTTGTAAATTACCAGAAAGAATATTCGCTTCAGTATCTGCGTCAATAGCTTTACCGTTTATACTTAAACCAAATATTTCCGCTTTTTGAAATTCCTTTCCACTTAGATCAATATTAGAAATATCTGCTCCATTAAAGTATGTACCTTCAATTATTGCTCCATCTAATTTTGCTCCCCTTAATGAAGCCCCTGTAAAATCTGTTTTTCTTAGAATGGCGCCACGTAAATCTGCACCACTTAAATCTGCAAACTTGAAACTCGCTTCTGTTAGATCAGCATTAATCAATTTTGCATCACCCAAATTAGCGTTTGAAAAGGTAGAATCATGTAAAGTTGCACCAATTAATGATGCACCCATAAAATACGATTCTTTAAACTGAGACTCAATAAACGTACATTTATTTAAATTTGAATTATTGAAGAATGATTTCACAAATACTGCTTTGTTTGCAGTCATTTTTTGTAAATTTAAGCTACTAAAATCCGACTCAATAAACCGGGAACGAAATAAATTTGCTTCCTCAAATGAATTTTTATATTTCATTTCTATACCTGGATATTCATTTTCATTTAGTCCAAAACTTAAATTATTAAATGTGAATTTCGACCAGTCCAGTTTGAGTTGTACATCTTTTTGTGATTTTACTACTTTTACAATTACATCTTTAATTAATTCATTAAACAAAGATGGTTCATCTGTAAAAATTTGTTCATATCTTGAGAATAACACCGAAACTATTTGTTCGATTTTTATATTATTATCATTCGTATGGTCTAAAAATACCTTTGAAAGATAATACCACTCATCAATAAGAGATACTAAAGTAAATGCGCCTGCTAAATTCTTGTTCTCATCATAGAGCTGATTCACTCCCTCAACATAAACTTTATTTAATTCAGAAATTCTTTCTTTATATTGATCTTCTCTTTTATTTTCAAGTTCTTTTTCTTTTTTTCTCTCTCTTACAATCCAAAGATACGCTGTGGGAGGAGCAGCAATTAGACCAACATAACCTGTCATTGTACTATCAATACCAAGATGATATGTTCTATTAAAATAATATATTCCAACTGATACACCTATAGCAATTATTATCCAAAGAATAAAATACCATACATTTACCTTGCTACTATCTTTCATTACTAGATTCCTTCTGTTTTACTGTCAGAGTCATATTACCATAAAAATTGACGGAGGGAAAGTTTTTGTTAAACTAAATTTTATAGAAAATATTATGCCTGCAATCAATATAAGGTTCAAGGAAATCTCTTCAGAGAATAAAAAAAAAGCAAAATTCTTTATTCCTATTTCTTTTTCTAATTGAATATAGGCAATTAGAAAAAGTAGATAAGATACTGAGGTTTGTATTCAATGATGATTAAAAATATAGATAAAAATCTCATATTTTCTATTTTATGAGTACCTTACTTCTATATAACAGGATGCAGGAAGACTAGTGATAATTATTCCAATTGGGAACCAAAAACCTCTAAGTCTTGATGGCTTAGAGGTTTATATTTTGATATAATAACAAGGTAGAGTTTATGAACGGTAGCCCCGATTGGAGGGTGCGGGACGTTTCCCTATAAATAAGTGCGAAAGCCTTAAAATAAATGGGATAAGGTCTTAAATCTAGGAATATCCTAGAAATAAACCTAAAAGGTTTAACTTGATGAGTGGAACGACGGAGCAACGCCCTGAAACGCTCACGCTAATATGGCTCATGAAGCAACTCAACTATCCTAAGAAGTTGTGATAAGCGAGCTGACATATGATGTACTGTCTGTACAGGTTGAGCATCAGCGATATTCCTCGTCAGAATATCATGCAATACTTCAAAACCGAGGTGGAGGCACACGGAGACAGAGTTATGGCGGTGTAGAAATATGGTGAGAATGGTGGTAGCCCCATCTGACGAACTTTCGAATGTACGTGTCGTTATCGGGAGCGGGTTAATCACCCGTGGGAATTGACATATTCTAATTGATGAAAGGGAAAGCAAAGATATCCTCCAATCAACTTTCCCCGCAATGTTATAGGCATTGGAATTCATCACGGCTCAAAGAAAGCACCTAAGTTTTTACAAGACTAAAGTTAAATCAACGTTCTAAAACTGGCGCATGTCACGAGGATACACTGGATAGGGTATAAGTACTGGCAGGAACTGTCGGGGAAGCTTAATCGATGATAAGAATAAGCTGAAAGACAGCTAGGCGAAGTAAAGTAGGGCAATGAGCTTAGAAGTTGCTGTAATGGCAATGGAGCAAGGAGCCCAAGTCAGTTTTGATCAAGCAATACTGATTATTGTATCTAGCAACTATCAAATCTAATTCAAAGATTCCTTTATGACTCAAAAAGTCATCACGGAAATCCATGAGGAGGTGATGATAAACTTTGACAGAACAGAAAACGGAAAAGAACCAGAGTCTGCGAAACAATGAATACTATGGTATTCAAAGTAAATTCGACCAGCTCTATCAAAAATCCCAATCTGGAGAAAATTTTAATTCTCTAATGAGCATGATAGAATCGAAAGAAAATATCATGCTCGCTTATCGCAACATTAAGTCCAATAAAGGGTCGATGACACCAGCGGTGGACAAACAAACGATAAAAGATATTGAGAAACTTTCACAAGACCAGCTCTTGATGAGAATGAGAAAAGAGTTCAAGCATTATCAACCACGTATTGTCAGGCGAAAAGACATTCCTAAACCTAATGGGAAGACGAGACCTCTCGGTATCCCTAACATTTGGGACAGGATGGTACAACAATGTATCCTTCAAGTTCTTGAACCAATTTGTGAGGCTAAATTTATTGAAAACAGCTTAGGATTCCGACCCAATCGCTCTGCGGAACAGGCGGTAGCCAAAAGCGAATTCTACATAAATAGAGCTAAACTCAGTTATGTAGTGGACGTTGACATTAAAGGTTTCTTTGATGAAGTCAACCATGTAAAACTCATGCGCCAACTATGGACATTAGGCATTCACGATAAACGACTTTTGGTCATCATCCGGAAAATGCTTAAAGCACCAATCTTCTTGCCTAATGGAAAAATTGTCCACCCCACAAAAGGAACACCCCAAGGGGGTATCCTTTCACCGCTTCTTGCCAACGTCAACCTCAACGAGTTTGACCATTGGATAGAGGGGCAATGGGCAAAACGAGATTTTCCAAATATCGCATTCCAAACCAACAGGAACGGAACGAGAGATTTCAGAAATGAAGTACATTTCATGAAAAAAAGTACAAAGCTCAAGCCCATGTACATAGTACGATACGCAGACGACTTCAAAATATTCACGAATACTCGCTCTAGCGCTGAAAAGATATTCAAGGCAAGCCAAATGTGGTTAGAAGAACGCCTCAAGCTTCCCATCTCGACTGAAAAGTCAAAAGTGACGAATCTTAAAAAGCAATATTCAGAGTTTCTGGGTTTCAAAATAAAGGCACGTAAAAAGGGAAGCAAACGAGTCGCAGAGACACACATCTCGGATAAGGCATTAAAGAGCTTAAAACTCAAACTCAAAGAACAGATCAAAACGATTCAAAAAACTGGAACAGGAATCCAAACAGTCACCGAAATCAATAAGTACAATTCAATGGTCATTGGACTGCATAATTACTATGGTATTGCTAATCAGGTCAGTCATGACCTAAATAGAATTGCGTGGGAAATAAACAGAATGATGTACAACCGATTTCAGAAGACAGGTGCCAAAAAGAGCCAAGGAGGAAATCCCAACGGATACACCCACAAAGGCTCTTATATGGGTAAGGACAAAGGTATCCTCAGCTATACCAAGTGGCACTCAAAATCCATACGGTACTACATGAAGCGCCCTATTTTGCCCATTGGTAGTATCAAAGCACGAACCCCAATGCAAAAGAAAGCAACGATTAACAAGTACACCGAGGTAGGGCGCAAGCTTATTCACCAGAACTTGAAGATTACCGACACCGAGCTACAAATTCTAAGGAGTGCGCCACTTGGCACAAATCGAATGAATACCGTAGCCATGTATGATAATCGTATTGCTCTGTATATTGCACAAAAAGGCAAGTGCCCGATTTCTGGACAAGAAATTCTGTATAATCATCATCTGCACCACAAACGATTATGGGCAGAAACTCACGATGATTCGTACAAAAATCTCATCCTGATTCATGAAGAGGTCCATAAACTCATCCATGCAACAATCCAAGAAACAATCAACTATTACATGGCACGGTTGGAACTAGAACAGGCATATCTGGATAAGCTGAATGAGCTTCGTACGTTGGTGGGTAATCCAACGCTAAATCCAATCACCCAGAACGAAAAGTAAAATCAATATCACAAACAATTAGAAAAACACAAAATCACTCAATCTGAAGAAATGAATAGTCTGCTAGACTAAACTGATGGAACGCCGTGTGCGGTGAAAGTCGCACGCACGGTGTGGAGCGGGGGAAAGAGAGCAGCGTGTAAAGTGTGAAAGGGTTGAACCTCAGAGACCAATGCCTCGCAAGGTAATATCTCTCTTTACCTATCGCTATTGATGCCATGGTTTTAGTGGCAATTCCTCACAAAACATGAAAGGCAAAAATTTTTTGACTGTTTATCAGGCACTGAATCTTATGATTGCTTTTGCAACATTAATGATTCTTGTCATAAACACAAGTAACAAAAAATGACCGTTCATCTTAGCCGATAAGGTCATTTTATGATTTAGTATCTGCTACCGTTCTTAACACGGCTACATTGGACTTGTTTCGAGCAAGTCCTTTTCTTTTAATATGATTATAACATAATCTTATTATTCATTCAACATCTTCAGCTTTTATATTATATTGGAACAAGGAAACATTAATGGAAAAAATCGAATACCAAACAATTGAATATTCTGAAGCTAATAAAAGACTTTCAGATAAATTATTAAATGAACCAGGAACATATTTTTTAAACGGAAAATGGGGTTCAGGGAAAAGTACTTTTTTTGAGAAAACTGCTAAGACTCATAATATTAAATTTGTTGAATTTAACATATGGGCACAAGACTCCAGAGGATCTCTCTTTGGGATTGTATTTAAAAATTTGTATAAGGGGACTTATAGAGCCTTATTCCTTTTGATACTCATATGCTCTATTATAATTTCATTAGTTGGTCTTTTACCAATAGAGGATGCTCGCATTTCAATAATTATTGCTGTTCTCTTAGCAATTGGTATACTTTCCAAGTATTTTCTTCCCAATCCAGATAATATGTATTTAATGCTTCTTAATAAATTATCTAACTTTCCTCCATTGCTGAAGAGCCTTGTTATAGAATATTATCCTAATACTTGGTGTGGAGCAGCTTATATAAAGAAAAGAAAAAAGAAACATACTGTTGTTGTTTTCGATGACTTTGATAGGGCAGATCCAATAAAACAGAATCAGGCTTATGCTATTTTTAATCTGTTGCAAAAGAATAAATATATCTCTATACTATTTATTGGGGATTATTTAAAAATTTCAAAAACAAATGATTCATTCATTCGAAAAATTATTGACGAAGTCATTGATCTTCCAATTGAATTGGATTCAAAAGAAATTTGGACTGATTTCTTCAGTCAACTTTCCTCATTAACTCCCCTTTCAGATGAAGATATTGATAAGGATTTAATAGATCTATTCATAATTGAAGAACGAAATTTACGTGATAGGAAGCAATTCACTGACTATGTTAATTATGAATTATTTACACTTAAATTATATGATAAAGTAAATTTAAATCAAAAATTATTATTGATATATTTATACGTATTTCATTATGAAAGATATTTAAAGATCAAGAGTGGTAAACTAAGCTCATTAACTTCTAATAATGGTTCTCAAGATATTAATGGTATTATTTCTAGAATACTTAGTAACGAACACAGTGTAGCTCATACATTTCCTAAACCTTTTAACTATGATAACAATAATTTAAAAAATTATTTCATGCATCAAAACCCCAACAACTTCGGATTAACAGAAGCTAGAAGAATTATCCTTGAGGATAAACAAAAGCTTGTTGAATTAATTATGATGCCTGAACATACTGATTTCAGAGAGTTTATCATGGATATACTGAACTCAGAAAATACTGACTCCACAAAAAAATTAAAAGATATACTTGAAGAAAAAGCAAAAATATTATTCCGCGAAAATAAAGAAGGAGCTATTCTTCAAGATATTATTTATTCAATGATAAAATTTGATTCCACAAAAATATTAATGGACACTCAGGAAAATAAAGATATAAATTATACAAACCGTGATTTACTTTTTCAAGATACTATTGATCATTTTGTTAATAATAAAAATTTAACTGATATTAGCCGCCAAATACTTGTTATAAAGAAAGAAATCGTAGGACAAACAGAAAAATATAATTTCAACACTAGGTACTTTAATGATCAAAATATCAGCGATCCTATGATATTAGTCGGATATTTTTGGAAAAGTATATTTAAAAAGAAGAAAATAACTAAACCTTCTCGTAAAATTATATTTCTCAAAAATTGGTGCGACTATTCGTATGAAAACGTAGCTAAAATGTGTAAACCATTGTCTATTGAAGACATTAAAAAAGAAAATACAGATGACTGGATTCCACTTCTACTGCATCATATAGCTTGTTATGACTTGTGGTATAAAATTGAAGATTGGGATAAGCCTATTTGGGAAATAATCAATAAATTGTCCCCTACTCAATTTATTGAATTTTGGGACTCGCAGTCATTACTCGATGTTTCAAGCTCTGAAGGACAAACTACTTACACTGTTAAGAATTGGTCACCACTAATTCCAAATACACTAAAAAATATTGAAATTGCGAAAAATAATATCAATAATAACAAAAAACGTTTAGAAAAAAATAATATCCAGATTAATGTCAATTATGAAAGTAATCAAATTCAACATATAGAAGCATAATTATATACATTTTTTCTCTTTAAATTCGTCCATTATGTATTCTTGCCAGTTTTCAAGTTCTTCATTTATTATCATTAAAAGTAACTGCATTAAATAAAAAAACTCCTCCAAAATGGGAGAAGAAAATCGAATTGTGTACTTGAAGTATATCAAAAAAATCCCAACAAATGTTGAGATTTACCTAAAGAACAGAGTTCTATTATAACATAGAAAATATAAGGCTTGCAGCCAATATATGTGTGTTATAAAAGTTTATCCTGCCAGGAGTTCCATTTCTCTTAAGTGACACATTTTTCTCCTTGCATCGACTCTTCTTTTTTCCTTAGGAATAAACTTTCTAATGTTCTCACTATCATAGCCTAACTGCACTCTTTTTTCATCAAAAATAATAGGTGTGCACAGTAATTCTAGATGATTTTGTAAAAAGGATAGTGCAGATTCTAAAGACAACTCTTCGAGACTCTTTACAAGCCACTGGTATTTAGGGTCTGTCTTTTTCTTACGACCATATAATGCGGACAGCCCCTCTTCTTCTAGGCTCAATATTTGAATCAAAATGTCACGAGTGAGGTTGAAAGGCTGACGGCTGATATTGATTTCTTCATAATTAATGTCATGAGTATCTAGCCACCGTCTCGCACTCCGACAAGATGTACTGCTATTCTTTGTGATTATCGTTACCATTCTCTTCTTCCTCCTGCTCTTCTATAAACTTCTTCTGCGCTTCAGATAACTCTCCTGTCGCAAAAGCGCCCCACTTCATCATCCCTCGGTCATGATAAGTTCTGATGGCTTCATATTCACTGTATGATCGGTCCACTGTCATATGCTCTCACCTCCTGCTGCAACGTGTCCGCCTATCATTTTATGTCTCTCTAGTACTCTTGAACCTGAAGCTAATGCACTTGCTTTTTGTATGGCTGTGAAGTCAAACTTCTCTCTAATTTCATCTACAGCTCGCTGCAGTGCTTCTTGTTTGTTCACTTGCTTATCATCTTCAAGCATGGTTTCAAAGAGTGTCAGTTGCTTTATATTCTCGTCTGATAAGTGAAAGCCCCCTATCCCAATTTCTCGTACCGGTCCACCCTGGTACTTTGAAGAGAACATTCTTAAGGCTTCATTTTGAATCACTAACGTGCTCTGTGTAGGGTCTATTTTACAGGACACTTTAATCGATGGCGCATTGCTTTGATAAGAGTGTCTGACCCATAATGAAAGCCCTCCTGCCAACTTCTTTCCTTTACGTAATCGAATGGCTAAGTGTTCTGCCATTTCCTTTATCACAAGCACGATCTCTTCTCTTCTTTCATAATCCCTTGGTAAAATCTGACTGTTGCTATAACTCTCAGATTTTTTTATGTGCCTATCACGTACATTGGTTTCGTCGATGCCGTTGGCATGAAAGAATTGCTGAAGTCTAATCGTCCTCACTTCCTTCCTCCTTATATCCCTGAGTCATAAAATTGGCTTTTTCAATATTGTTCATTGAAAAAGATAATTTATAGTTATATAATATTGACATAATCAATATTATATAATAAAAAGGAAAAAAATGAAAAGAAAATCTTCAAAAATAGACACACTCGCTTCTGGGAATCGATTAAGAATGTTACGAAAAGCACGATCAGAAAAATTCAAAAAAGAATTTATTAATAATGGAATAATAGATCCTCGTGAAATCAGAAAATTACTTAAACAACAAGAAGAAACTGATTATCATGAAATGGGCTATTCTAATCGCCGTTACATGAAAGAAATGTTACGTGGAACAAGAGTTATAACTGGAGAGGTTGCAACATTCTATTCCGAAAAACTTTCTGTTTCTGAGGAATGGATTTTCTATGGTTCCTTATATGAGCATATTTACTATGTTATGAACCCCTTACCCCAAACTGTTTCTAAAGAGGATTGTTTGCGTATTGAAATAGAAGCACAACTACAAGGGATTTCTTATAATCAACTTCAAGACTTTATTCAAATCGCTCATAACCTCAATATTTTAAAAGAAATTACTCCTTTTACAAATATAGTACATGTCTATGATGAAGGCGAAAAAGGGCAAGGGCATTTATTGCTGATGTACCATCTCTATGGAAAAGCTTATTCACCAAAAGCCTCAAGACTTCTCATCACTCAATTACTGAAAGTACTCAATGCTAGACAAATGTTGCTTCTTACAGAAGAATCACTCTTCTTATATTTCATTGACGAAATAGCTAGAAAATTGCCTCAAGAATCTCAAAATTTAATGAAAGTCATTACCGAGTTTGAGAATCTAACAAGAAAAAAAGCTACCTTAGAGGAAGTAAAAAACCTCTCTCAAAAATATATATCTGAGGAATCCTTAAAACAAGCTTTTGATTACAAAAAAAATATAAAAGACGAAAAAATCAGAAAACAGTCTGAAAAAATATTAGATGAACTTCTTGAAATCATTAAAGAAAACAAGTACTTTGTAGAACATACCGCATAAAGTACTTGTTTTATTGTTTTATTGTTTTATTGTTTTAT
>CAACWJ010000089.1_pt1 | contig 21340 bp, 16 predicted proteins | sample 2275621 | NCBI WGS metagenome assembly CAACWJ01 (sample SAMEA5312456, study PRJEB27640) | indoor metagenome | biome: indoor environment; feature: uncontrolled; material: polymer tiles stone | place: Germany | collected 2014-07-07
TTTCTTGAAATGAAAGCAGGTTCAAAAAGTGAATAAAATTAAAAATATGATTGCTTCTTGTCCAGAAATTATGGATATATTAGCCATTATTAAAAGTGTTGGGTTAGAAGATTCATGGCTTTGTGCAGGAACCTTACGAAACTTTGTTTGGAATCAACTATCCAATAATGCAAACGAGCAAACAACTGATGTGGATTTAGTATTTTATGATCCAAACATAAGCTATCAAGATACTCTAAATTTAGAACAAGAAATCAAAGAGAAGTTCCCGCAGTATGATTGGGAAATAAAAAATGAAGTCTATATGCACGTCCATACTCCAAATGCGCAACCCTATCTAAATGCCTGTGATGCCATTGCTAAGTTTCCGGAAAAATGCACAGCCATTGCAGCAAGACTCGACCCAGAGAATTGTTTAGAAGTCTTTTTACCTTATGGGGAAAGTGATATTTTGGAATTTAAGGTAAGTCCAACTCCTTTCTACCAAGAAGATACCCAACGTCATAAAGTATATAACCAGAGGATGCTCAAAAAGAATTGGCAAAAGTCTTGGCCACAACTTGATATTTATTATTTCTCTGAATAAACTCGCAAAAGAAAGGCACTCTATGTCAGTTAATCTTGAATCATATAAAGAAATGCTTGCTCAACCCTGGGGTAAAATTCAATATGAATTAACCTTTGTCCAGCTTGCCCATATCAAAAATCAGAGGGTCCTAGATTTCGGGGCTGGTTTTGGCTTGATCAGTCAATTCTTAGCCAAAGAAAATGTGGTTGTCGCCATTGAACTCAATGAAGAGATGCTTGATCCACAGTCTCCCCAAGATTTTCAGAAAATTTTAGGGAGTATCGAAAAAGTTGAGGAATTAGAAGCTCAGTCATTTGATTTGATTCTTAGCCACAATGTTTTGGAATATGTTAATCCACAGGAACGGGCAACTTATTTGCAGGCACTAAAGCGTGTTTTGAAGCCAAATGGACAACTTTCTATTATCAAACATAATCAAGTCGGAAAGGTTATGCAAGCAACTGTTTTTGAGAATCGGATTGATAAAGCTTTACGGTTACTAAATGGTGAAGAATTTGAATCCGTCTTTTTTTCTAAAGGTGCTACCTATACTTTGGAAGAATTGCTGGACGCTTCTCAGATGACGATGGTTAAATACCAAGGGATCCGTTGTTTTTATGGTCTCCAACCAAATACCTTCAAAACAAGTGACGGTTGGCTTGCAGAAATGACTCGGCTAGAATTAGCTGTATGTGACTTGAAACCTTACAAAGATATTAGCTTTTTACAGCATATTTGGTTGACCTTTTCTTGATTTTATAGAAAATACCCCGTAATTATAGTTAAATATGATATCTAAACTCCTTGCATTCCCGTTTAGTTTGGAGTATACTTCATCTCATATTAATAAATGAGAAGTTCTATGAGAATGGAAAATAGATTAGAACTTTTTTTGACTTGTTTGCTTTGCTTTTCTAGTTGCCCTTGTTTATTTCCCTTTTAAGGGAAAAATAGATACTGCTAAGACAGTTGAGGCTTTATATGTCGTTAGTTTTCACGATGTTGGCCATCCAATTGACTTAAAGGAAAACAAGAAGTTAGTGGGTAAAGTTAGAATTGTCTCTAAGACTAGTGAGGGCAATTCCTATCATGTGCAATCTAAGACATTAAGAGAATTTTTGATGCAAGAATATGGCCTCAACAAACATCAAATGGTTGTAGCTATTGGTTAAAAAGTTAAGAGATACTTCCTAAAAGGGTTGAGCTGTTGAGAATCAGCTAGCCCTTTTAATTTTTTAGAAAAAGACAATTTTTACTTGACTTTGAGTCCACTACAAGGTGTATACTTATCTTAAGTTATCAGAATAATTAAAAAAGATAACTGGTAAAGGATAAGGAGAACTGATATGAAAGCAACTATTTTTCATAAAGCAGGCTTAGTTGAAGTTGAAGAAGTCTCAAAGCCTAGTATTCAAGAGGCTGACGATGTTATTATTAAAGTTGTCAGAGCATGTGTTTGTGGCTCGGACTTGTGGGCATATGCTCACGGTGACAACAAAGCAGCTCATTCCATTAATGACGGCCATGAGGCTCTAGGAATTGTTGAGGAAGTTGGAGCAGATATCACGACTGTTCAACCTGGAGATTTTGTTATCGTTCCTTTCACCCACGGATGTGGGCATTGCGATGCCTGTCGAGCTGGTTTTGATGGAACATGTGATAATCATCCTGGCTACAGTAATTGGTCTAATGGTTTCCAATCAGAATACATTCGTTTCCATTATGGCAATTGGGCCTTAGTAAAAGTTCCTGGTCAACCTTCAGACTTCTCTGAAGGAATGATAAAATCATTATTGACACTTGCAGATGTTATGCCAACTGGCTATCACGCTGCTCGTTGTGCACAAGTTTCGGCTGGTGATAAGGTAGTTGTCATAGGTGATGGTGCTGTTGGTCAATGTGCTGTTATTGCTGCTAAAATGATGGGGGCATCTCAAATTGTCTTAATGAGCCGTCATCAGGATCGTCAAGAAATGGCTTTAGCATCTGGTGCCACAGCGGTTGTTGCTGAACGGGGCGAAGAAGGTATTGCCAAAGTTAGAGAAATCCTTGGTGGTGGTGCGGATGCTGCTTTAGAATGTGTTGGGACAGAAGCAGCGATGGACCAAGCCTTAGGTGTTCTTCATAATGGTGGTCGTGTCGGTTTTGTTGGTGTTCCTCACTACAATAACCGTCCATTAGGGTCAACCTTTGCTCAAAACATTTCAGTGGCTGGTGGTTCTGCCTCAGTGACGACTTATGATAAGAAAGTTCTTTTAAAAGCGGTCTTGGATGGTGATATTAATCCAGGACGTGTTTTCACACAGACCTATGCGCTTGAAGATGTCAACCAAGCTTATCAAGATATGCAGGATCGTAAGACCATAAAATCTATGTTAGTCATTGCTGAATAAGGCTAAATTGTCCTAGGCTAAATGGGCATAATTCTTTAAAATTCTGAGAAAAGACATTTCTTTTTCAAGGAGATGTCTTTTCTCATGTCTTTCTGTAAAAAAATGACAAAAATGACTTCAAAATGAAAAGTTTTAAAATCATTTGTTTTATTCTTGAAACAAATTGGAGTATAATATAAGGGTTAAAGAATATCTAAAAGAAAGGCTTTTTATGACAATTCCTGTATTTTTGGAGCTTGTGGAAATGAAAGCTAAAACAGCGAGTGTTTTACCTTTTCTGATTGGTTTATGCCTTAGCTATTATTACTATGATAGTCTTCATCCCTTCTTAGTTCTTTTGTTCTTTATCGCCATGTTCTTTTTCAACATGTTTGTCGATATGTGGGATAATTATAACGATTATAAAAATGCTATTAACTTGGATTACCAAGCAAAGACTAATATTATAGGACGCGAAAGCTTATCGGTCAGTTTAATTGAAAAATTGATGGCTGGCTTTCTCTTCATTTCAGCTAGTATTGGTATCCTATTAACCGCAATAGTGGGTTGGCCCTTATTTGTGATGGGACTCTTTTGCTTTGGTGTCGGCATCCTTTATTCCTATGGTCCGAGACCCTTGTCTAGTTTACCTTTGGGTGAGTTTTTCTCTGGCTTTACGATGGGCTTTGTCATCTCACTGATTTGTGTTTATCTCAATACTTATCAAGATTTCAAGTGGGATTTACCTAACTTAGCAGCTGTTTTCTTGATTTCTCTACCCAACACCCTTTGGATAGCAAATCTCATGTTAGCAAATAATTTATGTGATAAAGAAGAAGATGAAAGTAATCACCGTTATACTTTGGTCCATTACACGGGCCTAAAAGGTGGACTTATGCTATTTGCATTAGGAAATATCATAGCAATTTTAGCAATTGTAGGACAATACTTACTTGGTTTAGCTCCAGTGACTGTATTATTGTGCTTATTTTTGATACCATTTATATATAAGCAAAGTCGCTTACTATGGCAAAAGCAAGTCAAAAGAGAAACCTTTATCTGCGCTGTCCGCATTTTAGCTTTAGGATCATTTACACAGGTTGTAACCTATTTTATTGGTATATTTTTAAAATAATAAATTGACGTTAATATTACAAGGAGAATATTATGCAAGAAATTTTAGTATTAGGAGCTGGTTACGCTGGCTTGAAAACGGTTCGTAGTTTACAAAAACAAGCTGGTGATTTCCATATTACGCTTGTTGATCGGAACGATTATCATTATGAAGCAACTGAATTACATGAAGTAGCATCTGGTTCACAGCCAAAAGAAAAAATTACTTTCTCAATCAAAGAAGTAATTGATGAAAAAAAAGTAACTTTCATTCAAGACAGTGTTGTTAAAGTTAATCCTGAAGAAAAGACTGCTGAATTAGCAAAATCTGGGACACTCCATTTTGACTACGTTGTAGTTGCTTTAGGTTTCTGCTCTGAAACCTTTGGTATTGTAGGTGCGGAAGAAAATGCCTTGCAAATGGTTGATATCAACACTGCAGAAAATATCCACCGTCATATCATTAAAATGATGGAAAAATACCGTGAAACTAAGGATAAAAATTATTTACGTATCTTAGTATGTGGTGCAGGTTTTACTGGAATTGAGTTAGCTGGTGCTCTTACTGACGAAAAGAAACGTTATGCTGAAATTGCTGGTGTTACTGCAGATCAAATTGAAATCATATGTATCGAAGCTGCAACACGTATCCTTCCAATGTTTGATGATGAGTTAGCTAATCATGGACTTGAATTGATTAAAAAACTTGGTATTAATTTAATGCTTGGTTCTATGATTAAAGAAATCAAACCAGGTGAAGTCGTATATGCAACTAGTCCTGATGAAAATGCTGAACGTCAATCAATCGCTGCAGAAACAATCATCTGGACAACAGGTGTAAGTGGAAGTAAGGTTATGGGAGAGTCTGGATTTGCAGAACGCCGTGGTCGTGTAATAATCAACGCTGATTTACGTGACCCTAAATATGACAATGTCTATATCATCGGTGATGTATCAGCGCTAATCGATCCTTCAAATGATCGTCCCTACCCAACAACTGCTCAAATTGCAACACAAATGGGTGCGCATGCTGCAAAAAATATTGCGCATCAATTGAACAATGAAGCTACTGAGAACTTTACTTATGAATCAAAAGGAACAGTTGCCTCTGTTGGTAATACTCATGGCTTAGGTATTGTTGGTAAATCAACTAAAGTTAAAGGTTATCCAGCATCGTTCATTAAAAAAGCAATTATGAATAAATCATTAGTTGATATGGGTGGTTTGAAAGAACTCTTAGCCAAAGGTCGTTTCGATTTATATCATTAAGATAAAGGCTACTATTTAATTATCGGTTTTTCTTAGCTGTGATGGGTTAGGAAGACACTATACAAATCGGAGGATTTATTAATGACTATTGAAACACTTGCACGTTTTCAATTTGCCATGACAACGATTTTTCACTTCTTTTTTGTGCCTTTTACAATCGGGACATGTTTTGTTGTTGCAATCATGGAAACCTGTTATGTTGTCACTAAAAATGAAGAATATAAAAAGATGACAAAATTCTGGGGCAATATCATGCTCCTCAGTTTTGCTGTTGGTGTTGTTACAGGTATAATCCAGGAATTTCAATTTGGAATGAACTGGTCTGACTATTCTCGTTTCGTAGGGGACATCTTTGGGGCGCCTTTAGCTATTGAAGCCTTACTTGCATTCTTTATGGAATCAACTTTCTTAGGTTTATGGATATTTACTTGGGACAATAAAAAAATTAGTAAAAAGATGCATGCTAGCTTTATCTGGTTAGTTGTTTTCGGTTCATTGATGTCAGCAATGTGGATTCTTATTGCCAATGCCTTTATGCAACATCCAGTGGGCTATGAAGTAATCAATGGACGTGCTCAGATGACGGATTTCTTCGCGCTTATTAAAAACCACCAATTTCTCTATGAATTTTCTCATGTTATTACTGGTGCCATTACAATGGGTGGAACAGTTATTGCAGGTATGGCTGCCTTTAGATTATTGAAAAAAGATAGTTTATCTGAATCTACTCAAAAAATTTATCAAAAGTCATTACGATTGGGGCTACTTGTTACCTTAATTGGATCTATTTCAGTTATGGGAGCAGGAGACTTGCAAATGAAAGCTTTGCTTAATGACCAACCAATGAAATTTGCTGCTATGGAAGGTGACTATGAAGATTCTGGTGACCCTGCAGCATGGACAGTGGTTGCTTGGGCAAATGAAGCAAAGAAAGAACAAGTCTTTGGTATTAAAGTTCCTTACATGTTGAGTATCCTATCCTATGGTAAACCTTCTGGAGCTGTAAAGGGGATGGAAACGGCAAACAAAGAATTAGTTGCTAAATATGGCGAAGACAATTATTACCCAATGGTCAATCTATTATTCTACGGCTTCCGTACGATGGCTGCATTTGGGACATTGATGCTTGGTGTATCAACAATTGGACTATTCTTAACACGTAAGAAAAATCCAATTCTATTTAGACAAAAATGGATGCTTTGGATTGTTGCCCTAACAACAGTTGCACCTTTCCTATCAAATACATTTGGGTGGATTATTACAGAACAAGGACGTTACCCATGGACAGTCTATGGATTGTTCAAAATCAAAGATAGTGTCTCACCAAACGTTTCAGTAACCTCGCTTTTTGTTTCTAATACTGTTTACTTTTTACTATTTAGTGGACTGGGTGCTATGATGGTCTATCTGACTATTCGTGAGTTGAAAAAAGGTCCGGAATTTGAAGAAGAACAATTGTTACTTATGAAAAATGCAGTTGTTGATCCATTTGAGAAAGGAGCCTACTAATGAGCGGTTTACAAATTTTTTGGTTCATCCTTATCGGAGTGCTTTTCTCAGGTTTCTTCTTCTTGGAAGGTTTTGACTTTGGTGTTGGTATGGCGGTTCAAACACTCGCCCATAATGAAGAAGAGAAAGATCAAATTGTTTCTACCATTGGTCCAGTTTGGGATGGTAATGAAGTTTGGTTGCTTACTGGTGGCGGTGCAATGTTTGCATCATTCCCATACTGGTATGCATCTCTATTTAGTGGTTATTACTTAATTTTATTAACAATCTTATTTGGATTAATTATTCGTGGTGTCTCCTTTGAATTTAGACATAATGTTCCTAAATCTCAAAAACAAATTTGGAATTGGACTTTATCAATTGGCTCTGCCATTGTTCCCTTTTTCTTTGGGGTTATGTTCATTAGTTTAATTCAAGGGATGCCTTTAGATGCTAAAGCAAACATGACTGCTCATTTTGGAGATTATTTCAATATCTTCTCTATCGTTGGTGGTGTTGCCATGGTCTTGTTATCTTATCTTCACGGTCTAAATTATATTGCTTTAAAAACAGAAGGACCTGTTAGAGAACGTGCAAACAACTTCGCACAATTTCTTTACTTTGTTCTCTATCTTGGTTTAGTAGCATTTGCTATTCTTTTATTCTTCCAAACAGACTTCTTCAGTAATCATCCAATAGTAACAACTCTCTTAGTTTTATTAATTGTTGGGCTAACAGTTTTTGCTCATATCTCAAGCTTTAAAAAAGCTGAGATGCAAGCTTTTATTGCTAGTGGATTGACATTAGTGGCAGTTGTTGTCTTGATTTTCCAAGGATTATTCCCACGTGTAATGATTAGCTCTATCGGCTCAAAATATGATTTGCTAATTCAACATGCATCGTCATCACCATATACTTTAAAAGTGATGTCCTTTGTAGCTATCGGTTTAATACCTTTTGTACTTGCTTACACAGCTTGGGCATATTATATCTTTAGAAAACGGATTACTCTACCAGTTATTGTAACGGGGGAAAAATAATGCTAGATAAAGCAGTTATGCGCTTGTTCGGTATTCATAAAATATTAGGATTGCTTGCAGGATTAGATTTCCTTCAAGCAATCTTTATTATAGGACAAGCTTATTTCTTAAGTAGTGCCATTACAGGACTTTGGCAAGGCCAGAGCCTAAATGCTCAGTTGCTATCTATAATGTTTTTTGTTGGAGCTTATTTTTGCCGACATCTGATTAACTATATTAAGGATGAAAGTTTAGATAAATTCTCTGCTAGGCACGCAAATGAAATTCGAACGCAACTTTTGAAAAAAGTTTTTGAATTAGGACCAAGTGTAGTGCAGGAACAAGGCTCAGGGAATATGATTACTATGGCTTTAGATGGTGTCTCACTCGTAGAAAATTACTTACATCTTGTTCTCAATAAGATGATGAATATGACAGTAATACCAGTAATCATACTTGCTTTCATTTACTATTTGGATATTGATTCAGGGATCATTTTAACTTTGGTTTTTCCTTTAATTATTCTATTTATGATAATACTAGGTTTGGCTGCTAAAGCAAAGGCTGACCGACAATATGCTTCTTATCAAGTCTTATCGAACCATTTCTTAGATTCACTACGAGGTATTGACACTTTAAAATTTTTTGGTTTAAGTAAACGTTATGCTAAAAGTATTTATAGTACCAGTGAAAACTTTCGCAAGTCAACCATGTCGGCATTACGAATTGGAATTTTGTCGACCTTTGCCTTAGATTTTTTTACTACCTTATCAATAGCTATTGTAGCTGTCTTTCTTGGGTTAAGATTAATTAATGAAGAAATCTTACTTTTCCCTGCCTTAACAGTCTTGATTCTTTCTCCAGACTATTTCACACCAGTTCGTGATTTTTCAAGTGATTATCATGCAACTCTTGACGGGAAAAATGCATTCCAAGCTATTCAGTCCATTTTAAGTAAAAATAGTTTTAAAAAAGACCAAGTTACTCTAAAAAGTTGGTCTCAAAATAGTCGGTTAGATTTAGAAAACATTGAACTAGCATATGATGGTAATCATTTTATGTCAATTCCAGGCATTAGTATTTCTGGTTTTCAAAAGATTGGTATCATCGGCATGAGTGGTTCTGGGAAATCAAGTCTGATAAATCTCCTTAGTGGATTTTTAGCGCCAAGCAAAGGACAATTTGTACTTGATGGTCAGAAACTAGAAAATATGGATCAAGATGATTGGAAGAAGCAGATGCTTTATATTCCACAAAATCCTTATGTTTTTGAAATGACATTAAGAGACAATTTGACCTTCTATACACCAAATGCAAACCAAGAGGAGATTGATCAAGCAATTGCGGTCGTTGGTCTCCAAGAATTAGCTGCGGAATTACCGCAAGGGTTAGATACAAAAATTGGTAATGGGGCGAGACCTTTGAGTGGAGGTCAGGCACAACGGATAGCTTTAGCTCGTGCTTTTCTGGATAAGGAACGCCGTATTATGCTTTTGGACGAACCCAGTGCTCACCTAGATATTGAAACAGAGCTGGAATTAAAAGAGAAAATGGTTCCACTTATGGCTAATCGTCTTGTCTTTTTTGCCACTCATCGTCTTCACTGGTTAAAAGAGATGGATCAGATTTTGGTTATGGATCAAGGAAAGGTTGTGGAAATGGGTTCTTATCAAGAGTTGTTGGCTAAAAAAGAACATCTTTATAATCTGCAACATGCGATGGGAGGTTTTGATGATTAAAATACCAATAATTCAAGCCCTAGCAAAAGATCAATGGGTCAAACCTTTTTTCAAACGCTATAAGAAATCATTAATATTGGCCTTGTTTTTAGGATTTTTAACTTTCTTTGCTGCCAGCTCACTCATGTTTAACTCAGGTTTTCTCATCAGTAAGTCGGCATCACTACCAAGCAATATCCTCTTAGTTTACATACCAATTGTTTTAACTCGCGCCTTTGGAATTGGTCGCCCTGTTTTTCGATATGTCGAACGACTAACAAGTCACAATTGGGTATTAAAAATGACTTCTAAGCTGCGCCTAAAACTTTATGAAACATTAGAGGAAGACGCAATTTTTCTCAGGAAGAATTATCGACTAGGCGATATCATGGGTCTGTTAGCTGAAGACATCAATCATATTCAAAATCTATATTTGAGAACTGTCTTCCCTACCATTATTGCCTGGGTTTTATATGTCTTTATTATTGTTGGACTGGGTTACTTTAATATCTGGTTTGCCCTATTTGTACTTCTGTATTTGGGAGTTCTTGTTTTTCTTTTTCCACTTTGGTCAGTTATTATTAATGGTGCCAGACTAGAGCAGGAAAAACAGTTAAAAAGTAAATTATATACAGATTTAACAGATAATGTGTTAGGAATTTCAGATTGGATTTTTAGTCAACGTGGTCAAGAATATGTTGCCTTACATGCAGAATCTGAAGCGAAGTTGGCAAGTGTTCAAGCCAAAATGAAGCATTTTAATAATAAACGTAATTTCATTTTTCAATTAGCCTTTGCCATCCTAGCAGTTGTCACCCTAGCTTGGGCTTCAAATCAGTTCCCAGGTGACCATGGAGGTGCGACTAACTGGATTGCTGCCTTTGTTTTATCAGTCTTTCCACTGATTGATGCCTTTTCAGGCTTAGCTGTTGCAAGTCAAGAATCATCAAGTTACGCAGAATCTTTAAATCGTTTAAACGATTTGCCACAGATCAAAGAACAACAGGTCACTAGACAGCTTCCTGCTGCACCATTTAATTTGAGTATCAGAAATTTAGATTTCCATTATGCTGATTCGGATAAGTTAGTCCTGTCTGACTTGAATTTGGAAATAACAGCTGGCCAAAAACTAGCTATTCTTGGTAAAAGTGGTTCAGGTAAAAGTACCTTAGCCAGTTTAATACGTGGAAATTTACTAGTATCAGCGGGATCTATTTCTCTTTCTGGAATACCTGTTGGTGAGTTAGGAGAACACATTTCAGATTATATCGGTGTGATTCAACAAGCACCCTACCTCTTTAATACAAGTCTCTTGAACAATATTCGCCTTGGCAATAATCAAGCGAGTGAATCCGATGTCTGGGATGTCCTAGCACAAGTTGGTTTAAAAGGAATGGTTTCAGCCCTACCCCACGGTATCCATACCATGGTTGATGAAGCAGGTTTGCGTTTTTCAGGTGGTGAAAGACATCGGATTGCCCTTGCTCGGATACTCTTGCAAGACACACCGATTGTACTTTTAGATGAACCAACTGTTGGTTTGGATCCAATTACTGAAAAAGCATTATTAGAGACAGTTTTGGAAGCCTTACAAGGTAAAACTCTTATTTGGATTACACACCATCTGAAGGGAATTGAAAAAGTTGATAAGGTCATCTTTATTGAGGATGGTCAAATTGAAATTTCAGGTGAACCTTCTGTTTTACAAGAAACGAATGACCGTTACCGTCAATTAAAAGCTATCGATGATGGTAAATAAAAGAGCAAGGGAAGAAATCCTTTGCTCTTTTTATATATCTCGTTTTAACAATTCCTTGGTTACTTTTAAGAGTTGTTTTTGGGATTTTATTTTTGGTAGTTGTTCAATATCGGCCAGTGCTTTTTCGGTGTACTTATTAGCCAATGCTTTAGCTTCCTCAACACCACCATAAGTTAAAACTAATTCTTTGACTTGTAACCGATCTGCGGAGGTCATGTCTCGCTGCTTATCGAGTAGGGGTTTAAAGGCAGCAGGATTTTTTTTCATTGCTAGTAAAAGAGGCAGACTATAGACACCATTGCATAAGTCTTCTAATACAGGTTTGTTGAAAGTTTTAGGGTCTGCTGTGTAATCTAAGATGTCATCTAAAATCTGGAATGTCATTCCGATGTGATGGCCAATTCTACCAGCAAGGCTTACTACATCTTGACTTGCTCCGGCAAAATAAGCCCCTTCTTGACTAGCTAATTGGAAAAGCTCTGCCGTTTTCCCCGAAATAGCAGTTAGGTAACTTTCCACATCTTGTTCTTGATTGAAGTAGAGCTTCATTTGTTCCAATTCGCCAATTAGAATCTGTTTCATAGCTTTGGCATTGATGGTCATGTAAGGAGAATCTTGCATGCTTTCGAGGATTAATTCGAAGAAAATGGTGAAAAGAAAATCACCTGTATATACGGCCACATCTTTTCCGAATTGGGTTTGAATTGTTTTTTGACCTCGTCTAAGCGGAGAATCATCAATGACGTCATCATGAATTAAGGTGGCCATGTGGAGAATCTCTAGAGAGGCAGCAATTTGACGGAGTTGGTCACGATTTTTTTGTTCTTGGTCTCCGAATTGAGAAAAGAAAAAGAAAAAGGCTGGTCTCAGGTATTTTCCCCCGGCCGTACTTAAATCTACAATTGCAGCTTTTATATCCGAATTTCGAACATTGGCACGTTGACCGATTAATTCTACAACGGCATCTATTTCTTTTTGGATTTCTGGAAACTTGTTCCAATAACGTGACATCTATGGTTCTCCTTGCATACTTTTACCTCTCTATTCTACCTTAAATAGAAGGTGATTGCTAGAATAATATTCGGAGAAAAGTATTATTAGCAGGCATAAGCTATTGATAGACTTGGCTTTTGAGGAATTGACAGAGTCAGTTGACATAAAATTGGAATAACAGATAGTTGAGTTTTTTATTAATATTGTGTATATTTTAAGATATATCAAAGATTAAGTGAGGGGTCTTATGGTTTCAATAATTGAAAGAGCTCCTGCAAAAATTAATTTAGGCTTGGATGTGCTTGGTAAGCGGGATGATGGCTATCATGATTTATCAATGGTCATGGTAAGTGTTGATTTATGTGACTATATTACATTGTCAGACAGAGAAGACAATAAGATTGCGATAACTTCTAATTCTCCTAAAATGCCAGTAAATGATAAAAACGATGTCTTTAAAGCAGCTCAACTGATAAAAGCTGATTATGGTATAAAAAAAGGAGTAAGCATCAATTTGGACAAGAAAATTCCAATTTGTGCAGGTATGGGTGGTGGGTCAAGCGATGCAGCGGCGACAATTAGAGGACTCAATAAGCTTTGGCAATTAAATCTAACTAAAGAGGAAATGATTGCAATTGGCAAACGTATTGGCAGTGATGTTCCCTATTGTATTTCAGGTGGCTGTGCTCAGGTTGGCGGCATGGGAGAGCAGGTAGATTGTATAGATGGGAAATTGTCATCTTGGGTTGTTCTGGTTAAGCCTGAATTTGGGATTTCAACGCGAACGATTTTTTCTGAGGTTGATTGTCAAGAAATTTCTCGTGTTGATATTTCTGCCATAATAAATGCTTTAGAAACTAATAACTATCAGGCTTTGATTACTAGCATGGGAAATTCTTTGGAAAATATTAGTATTACAAGAAAGCCATTTATTCAGAAAATAAAAGATAAAATGATTTTTTCGGGAGCAGATGTTGCCTTGATGACTGGGAGTGGACCAACAGTGTTTGCTCTATGTCGGACAGAAAAACAGGCCAATCGGGTCGTCAATAGTCTAAAAGGATTTTGTAAGGAAGTTTATAAAGTAAGAACATTATAGAGGCAATTCATCTTGCTTCTTTGATTTCTTTTTGTTATAATTAACTGGTTAAGAAAACGAGGTGTGTTATGGGGACTTTAGAAAAGAAAATTGATAGTTTGGTTAATCGAATTTTGATGAAGGCTGAAAATCAGCACGAACTATTATTTGGCTCATGCCAAAGTGATGTTAAATTGACAAATACTCAGGAACATATTTTGATGCTCCTGTCACAGGATAAACTGACAAATACTGAATTAGCAAAAAAATTAAATATCAGTCAGGCTGCTGTTACAAAAGCAATTAAAAGTTTAATTAAGCAAGGCATGCTGGCTTCATCTAAGGATGCAGTAGATGCGCGTGTTACCTATTTTGAATTAACTGAACTGGCTATGCCAATTGCCCAAGAACATACACATCATCATGATCAAACACTAGATGTCTATAAGAGACTGCTTGAAAACTTCTCAGAGGAAGAGGAAGCAGTCGTTGAAAAATTCTTGACTGTATTTGCCAAGGAATTAGAAAGGTAAATTTTGAGATATTTAACAGTTGAAAATCTCTCCTTCTATTATGAAAGTGATCCCGTCCTAGAGGGGGTCACTTATCATTTAGACAGCGGAGAGTTTGTTACTTTAACCGGAGAAAATGGTGCCGCGAAATCAACCTTAATTAAAGCGACTCTAGGTATATTGACATCAAAGGTTGGTACAGTAACTTTTTCGAAAACGAATAAAGAAGGAAAAAAACTTCGAATCGCCTACCTACCGCAGCAAGTTGCCAGTTTTAATGCTGGGTTTCCATCAACTGTCTATGAGTTTGTGAAATCAGGACGGTACCCTCGTAATGGTTGGTTCAGACGTCTTACAAAGCATGATGAAGAACATATCAAAGCTAGCTTGGAATCAGTTGGCATGTGGGAAAGTCGTAACAAACGGATTGGTAGTTTATCTGGTGGACAAAAGCAAAGGGTTGTGATTGCACGAATGTTTGCTTCTGACCCTGATATTTTTGTCCTCGATGAACCGACTACTGGTATGGATAGTGGAACGACTGAAACATTTTATCAGTTAATGAATCATAGTGCACATAAACATGGTAAAGCTGTTTTAATGATTACCCATGACCCTGAAGAGGTCAAAGATTATGCTGATCGTAATATTCATTTGGTTCGTAATGAACACCTCCCATGGCGTTGTTTTAATGTCCATGACCAAGAAAGCAAGGAGGTTTAAGTATGTTAGAGATATTATCTTATGATTTTATGCAGAGAGCTGTAATGGCTGTTATCGCTATTAGTATTTTTGCTCCTATACTTGGTATCTTTTTAATTCTGCGTCGCCAAAGTCTAATGAGTGATACACTGAGTCACGTTTCCTTAGCAGGGGTGGCACTTGGCGTGGTCCTGGGTGTTAATCCAACTTGGACAACGATTATTGTCGTAGCGATTGCAGCGGTGGTTCTTGAATATCTTCGTGTAGTTTACAAGCACTACATGGAAATTTCAACAGCCATTCTCATGTCAATGGGATTAGCAATCTCGCTCATTATTATGAGCAAATCTTCAAGCAACTCCAATGTTAGCCTAGAGCAGTATCTCTTTGGATCAATCATTACAATTAGCATGGAGCAGGTTATTGCCCTCTTCGTTATAGCTATTCTAATCCTTGTCTTGACTATGCTCTTTATTAGACCCATGTATATTTTGACCTTTGATGAGGATACCGCTTATGTCGATGGCTTACCTGTTAGATTGATGTCAGTTCTGTTTAATGTTGTAACCGGTATAGCTATCGCGTTAACAATCCCCGCGGCAGGAGCCTTACTAGTTTCGACTATCATGGTCTTGCCAGCAAGTATTGCTATGCGAATAGGTAAAAACTTCACTTCCGTGATTTTCTTAGGTATTGGCATTGGGTTTGTCGGTATGACTGCCGGAATCTTCCTGTCCTATTTCTGGGAAACACCAGCAAGTGCTACTATCACAATGATTTTTATCACAATTTTCTTGATTGTGAATATTATCGGGATACTCAAAAAATTAGTTAAATAAAAATGTCCTACCTTGAGGTAGGACATTTTTTCTTGTGATTAATAAGTTAATACAGCGTACTTTTTCTTGCCACGACGGATAACAGTTAATTGTCCATCGATTTTATCTTCATCTTGTAATTGATAGTCTAAATCTTGAAGGCGTTCGCCATTGACATAGATTGCACCATTACTTACATCTTCGCGTGCTTGACGTTTTGATGGGGAGATACCAGCTGTAACTAACATCTCAACAATATTCATATTAGCTTCGGAAGATACATGATAGTTTGGCACATTGCTAAGACCTTGTTTTAATTCACTTGCTGATAATTCTTTGATATTTCCGGCAAAAAGTTGTTCAGTGATTTTGACAGCTTGATCGTAAGCAGCCTTACCATGGACTAGAGTAACAACTTCACAAGCTAATGTTTTTTGAGCTAGACGTTCATGTCGCGCAGCATCAAAAGTTTTTTCGATGGCATTAATTTCGTCTAAGCTTAAGAAAGTAAATATTTTCAAGAAGCGAACAGCATCATCGTCCATTACGTTTAACCAGAATTGATACATTTCATAAGGAGATGTTTTATCTGCGTCTAGCCATATTGCATTACCTTCAGACTTACCGAACTTTTTACCAGTTGCATCTGTGATTAACGGAACGGTCATAACATGACCGGTCTTGTCTGATTTTCTGCGAAGCAGCTCTGTTCCGGCAGTCATGTTTCCCCATTGGTCAGAACCACCAATTTGGAGAGTGACATTGTGTTTTGCGTTCAATTCGTAGAAGTCATATCCTTGCATGATTTGGTAGGCAAATTCAGTGTATGAAATTCCTGTTTCAATTCTTTTTTTAACAGAATCTTTACTCATCATGTAGTTAACGGTAAAGTACTTACCAACATCTCGGAGGAAGTCGATGAAGCTAATTTGAGAGAACCAATCATAGTTGTTTACAAGTTCAGCTTTGTTGTCACCATTTTCAAAATCAAGGAAATTAGATAGTTGTCCCTTAATTTTGTCACTCCATTCCAAAACAGTTTCTTTGGTTTGAAGGCTACGTTCAGCATCTTTAAATGAAGGATCACCAATTAAACCTGTTGCTCCTCCGACAAGAGCATATGGTTTGTGCCCTGCAAGCTGTAAGCGACGTGAAGTCAAAATCGCCACTAAGTGACCTAGGTGTAAGCTATCAGCTGTTGGATCATAACCTGTATAATAGGATACTTGCCCTTCTGTTAGTGCTTTGACAAGGGCTTCTTCGTCGGTCGTTTGAAAGACCAAGCCACGAGCTTTGAGTTCTTCAAAAATATTCATAGGCTTTCTCCATTTTCTTTTTAGTTACGGAAATCATTATATCAAAAAAAGCAACTGCTATGCAAGCTTTATCAAAGTTTGGTATAATAGAAGTTGAGGTATTTTATAGTGAACCAATTAAAGAAGAAAAAAACAGGTAGAAAGCAAAATCTGGATGCTAAAGATATTAGCTTTGTTGCCTTAAGAACTGCAAAATTACTAACCAATTTTATATATATTACAATCTTCCTATTTGGTATGCTTGGTGCTGGGATGGCTTTTGGCTATTTAGCTAGTCAGATTGACTCGGTTAAAGTTCCTAGTAAGGATAGTTTAGTCAAAGAAGTTAAGACTATCACGATGATTTCACAACTTAAGTATTCAGATGATAGTATGATTTCTCCGATTGATACTGATTTATTGAGAACGCCTGTAGCTAATGATGCTATTTCACCAAATATGAAGAATGCCATTATTTCAACTGAAGATGAAAACTTTAAAGAACATAAAGGTGTTGTTCCCAAGGCAGTCTTTAGGGCAACTCTAGGATCTATCCTAGGTTTAGGAGAATCTAGTGGGGGGTCAACCTTAACTCAGCAGTTAATTAAACAGCAAGTGCTTGGGGATGATCCAACCTTTAAACGTAAATCCAAAGAAATTATTTATGCTTTAGCTTTAGAAAGATATATTAATAAGGATGATATTTTATCTACTTATTTGAATGTCTCTCCTTTTGGTCGTAATAATAAAGGACAAAATATTGCTGGTATCGAAGAAGCTGCTCAAGGGATATTCGGTGTTTCAGCAAAAGATTTAACAGTACCGCAAGCAGCTTTTTTAGCTGGTTTGCCACAAAGTCCAATTGTTTATTCACCTTATTTAGCAACTGGTCAGTTAAAATCTGAAAAAGAAATGTCTTTCGGTATTACACGACAACATAATGTTCTCTATAATATGTATCGGACAGGATTCCTTTCTAAGAAAGATTATGAATCTTATAAAAACTATCAGATTAGTAAAGATTTTAAAAAACCAGAATCTATCAAAATTAATAAGCATGACTATCTTTATTATGCTGTTTTAGAAGATGCTAAAAAAGCCATGTTCACTTATCTTATTAAACGAGATAAAATTTCGCCACGAGATTTGAAAAATGATGAGATAAAAGCCTCTTATGAAGAGATGGCTATGAAAGAGCTACAACAAGGTGGTTACACTGTAAAATCAACAATCAACAAGAATGTATACAATGCTATGCAAGATGCTGTTAACCGATTTGGCGGCTTGCTTGATGATGGCTCTGGTATGGTTCAGGTCGGGAATGTCTTAACCAATAATTCTAATGGAGCAATTATTGGTTTTATTGGCGGACGTGATTATAACATGAACCAAAATAATCATGCCTTCAATACCATGCGTTCTCCAGGATCAAGTATTAAGCCAATTATTGCATATGGCCCTGCTATTGACCAAGGTTTGATGGGGAGTGAAAGTATGCTTTCTAATTACCCGACAACCTATTCTAGTGGACAAAAAATTATGCACGTTGACAGTGAAGGTACGGCAATGATGAATCTTCAGGAAGCTTTAAACACTTCTTGGAATATTCCGGCATATTGGACTGAGAAATTGCTTCGTGATCAAGGTGTTGATGTTGAAGCCTATATGTCTAAGATGGGATATCGAATCAATGATTATTCAATTGAAAGTCTTCCACTTGGCGGAGGTATCGATGTATCTGTTGGAACACAGACAAATGCTTATCAGATGATTGCTAATAATGGTGAGTTTCATGAGCAATATATGGTTGAAAAGATTACTGCTAGTGACGGAACTGTCGTTTACCAACATGAGAAAAAAGGACAACGTGTTTTTTCAGCGCCAACAGCGACAATATTACAGCAATTATTACGTGGTCCAATTGATTCTGGTGCAACTACAACTTTCAAATCACGTTTGAATGGACTTAATCCATCTTTGGGTTCAGTTGACTGGATAGGTAAAACGGGTACTACTGAGAATTATTCTGATGTTTGGCTAATGCTTGCTACTCCAAAAGTAACCTTAGGTGGTTGGGCTGGACATGATAATAATAATTCCTTAACACCGATGGCAGGCTATAATAATAATTCAAATTATATGGCAAATTTAGTAAATGCCATTAACCAAGCAGATCCAAGTTTATTTAAATCAGGAAGATTTGGATTAGACAAAGGTGTAATAAAATCTAATGTCTTGAAAACAACAGGGCTACAACCAGGAACTGTAACAGTCAATGGTCGCCGCATCACACTTGGAGGCCAAACAGTGACTAGTTTATGGGCGAAAAATGGAGCTGGTCCGATGACTTATAAATATGGTATTGGTGGTACGGATGCAGACTATCAAAAAGCTTGGGCAAGTTTCAATATTAGAAAAAAATAGCTTGAATTTTAGTGACAAATAGTGTACAATACTAATAACTATTTGTCGTCCAATCTAGTTGAAATATTGTCCAACTAGGAAGTACAGCAGTTAAATCAAACTGATTCAGTCAGATTTAGCTGCTCTTTTTGTGCCTATTTTTGCTAAATATAGTCATTTGTCATCTATATTTAAAGATTCTAAAAATTCACAATTGGGATAAATTATAAAATTAGACCTATTTGCTATCATGCAAATGTTAAAAAGAAAAAGGAGCTAAAAACTTGGCAGGACATGAAGTTCGATACGGAAAACACCGTACACGTCGTAGCTTTTCAAGAATCAAAGAAGTTCTTGATTTACCAAACTTAATTGAAATTCAAACTGACTCATTCCAAGAGTTTCTTGATGCAGGATTAAAAGAAGTTTTTGAAGATGTATTACCAATTTCAAACTTTACTGACACAATGGAACTTGAATTTGTAGGTTATGAATTTAAAGAACCAAAGTATACTTTAGAAGAAGCTCGTATCCATGATGCAAGTTATTCTGCACCAATCTTTGTTACTTTCCGTTTAGTTAACAAAGAAACTGGTGAAATTAAAACTCAGGAAGTTTTCTTTGGCGATTTCCCAATCATGACTGAAATGGGAACATTCATCATCAATGGTGGTGAACGTATTATCGTATCTCAATTAGTTCGTTCGCCTGGTGTTTACTTTAATGATAAAGTGGACAAAAATGGCAAAATTGGTTATGGTTCAACTGTAATCCCTAACCGTGGTGCATGGTTAGAATTGGAAACTGATGCTAAGGATATTGCTTATACGCGTATCGACCGTACTCGTAAAATTCCATTTACAACACTTGTTCGTGCTTTAGGATTCTCAGGTGACGATGAAATTGTTGATATCTTTGGTGAAAGTGATTTAGTTCGTAATACAATTGAAAAGGATATTCACAAAAACCCAAGTGATTCACGTACTGACGAAGCCCTTAAAGAAATTTATGAGCGCTTAAGACCGGGTGAACCTAAAACTGCTGATAGTTCACGTAGTTTATTGATTGCTCGTTTCTTCGATGCTCGTCGTTATGATTTAGCAGCTGTTGGACGTTACAAAGTCAATAAAAAATTGAACATCAAAACACGTTTGTTGAATCAGACAATTGCTGAAAACTTGATTGATGCTGAAACAGGCGAAATTCTTGTTGAGTCTGGTACAGTAATGACTCGTGAAGTGATTGAATCAATTGAAGAACATATTGATGGAGATTTGAACAAATTTGCATATACACCAAATGATTATGCAGTTGTCACTGAACCCGTAATTCTTCAAAAATTCAAAGTGGTTTCACCAATTGATCCGGATCGTGTTGTTACCTTGATTGGCAATGCCGCTCCTGATGATAAAGTTCGTGCATTGACACCTGCTGATATTCTTGCAGAAATGTCTTATTTCTTAAACCTTTCTGAAGGTATTGGTAAAGTAGATGACATCGACCACCTTGGTAACCGTCGTATTCGTGCCGTTGGTGAATTACTTGCTAACCAATTCCGTATTGGTCTTGCACGTATGGAACGTAACGTTCGCGAACGTATGTCTGTTCAAGATAACGATGTTTTAACACCACAACAAATTATTAATATTCGTCCTGTAACTGCTGCGGTTAAAGAATTCTTTGGTTCTTCTCAGTTGTCACAGTTTATGGACCAACATAATCCATTGTCTGAGCTTTCTCATAAACGTCGTTTATCAGCCTTAGGCCCTGGTGGATTGACTCGTGACCGTGCAGGGTATGAAGTACGTGACGTACATTACACTCACTATGGTCGTATGTGTCCAATTGAAACTCCTGAAGGACCAAATATCGGTTTGATTAATAACTTGTCATCATTTGGTCACTTGAACAAGTATGGCTTTATTCAAACGCCTTATCGTAAGGTTGATCGTTCTACTGGTATCGTTACTAGCGAAATCGTCTGGTTAACAGCTGATGAGGAGGATGAGTTCACAGTTGCACAGGCAAATTCAAAACTAAATGAAGATGGCACATTTGCGGAAGAAATTGTAATGGGTCGTCACCAAGGTAATAACCAAGAGTTCTCTGCAAGTATTGTTGACTTTGTTGACGTTTCTCCTAAACAGGTAGTTGCTGTTGCGACAGCATGTATTCCTTTCTTGGAAAACGATGACTCAAACCGTGCCCTTATGGGTGCCAACATGCAACGTCA
>CAACWJ010000140.1_pt1 | contig 21133 bp, 22 predicted proteins | sample 2275621 | NCBI WGS metagenome assembly CAACWJ01 (sample SAMEA5312456, study PRJEB27640) | indoor metagenome | biome: indoor environment; feature: uncontrolled; material: polymer tiles stone | place: Germany | collected 2014-07-07
CATCCCACACGCAGACTTACGTCTTGTTATCAACCAACCTTTCGCAGTAACTTCTACAGAAGGTTCATACGACGTTATGGTTAACGTTGTAGGTGGTGGATACGGTGGACAATCAGGAGCTATCCGTCATGGTATCGCTCGCGCATTGCTACAAGTAGACCCAGACTTCCGCGATTCATTGAAACGCGCTGGACTTCTTACACGTGACGCACGTATGGTTGAACGTAAAAAACCAGGTCTTAAGAAAGCACGTAAAGCATCACAATTCTCAAAACGTTAATATATACTTATATATCAACATTTGGAAACACTTCATGGTTCACACCATGGGGTGTTTTTTTGTATTGTTTTATGATTTTCCACACCAATTTTCACCCTTAATTCACACTAGTTATTTTTTAAATTTCTAAAAGCAATTTCACCAACAGTCATTGGAACAATATTCGAGGTGTTAACATATGTTTTAGTAATCAGGGTGTCACTATGTGTCAAAGCTTGAGAAATGTCTTCCATGGATGTTCCGGCTTGTTTAGCTAGAGTTGCTCCAGTATGTCTTAACTTGTGTGGAGTGGCGTGTTTTAGCTCAGGATGTCTTCTATTAACTGATTTCATCTTATTATTTAAATAATCAGTATGAAGAGGACTATTTAAGTTTCCTTTGGTATCAATATAAGTAAAAACATATTGTTCTTTTGTTTGAATAATTCCAAACTTACTGAGTTCTGATTTTTGTTGGTCTTTCCAAGAAATAAGTAGTTCATGTAATTCAAGTGGAATATTAAAAGTTGTTTTTTTATTTCCTTTAGTCGTTTTTTTATTTTTGTATTTATCTAAAGCTTGTACTAGTTCGATTTGCCTATTATCAAAATCAATATGTTTCCACTGTAGAGCATAACTTTCTGATTTCCTATCTCCAAGGAAGAAAGTTGTATAAAACAAAACATAATCTTTAAAAAGAATTTTATTATTTATAAGGTCTTCTTCAAATGCCTGGAACCATTCTAATAGTTCTTTTTGAGATAAGTATAAATCAGAATCTTCTTTTGCTTCTTGTAATTTTATCTTTTTAATTGCTTTTATTCTCTTAATTGTTTTAGAAACTCTATTTGCTTCAATATATTCAAGTTCTTCAGCCCAATCAAAAATTGAGTTAACATAGCTTCGTATTACTTTGAAATTTGCATATTCTTCAGCTTTCTTTGTTAATAGATTAAGTACAACTTGCTTATTCTGATTTAAAAAATTGATTGAATAATTTCCAAGTAATGGCAATATATGAAGTCTAAAAACTATTTCAGTATTATCTATTGTTACTTTGGATGGGGGTTTAGTCGTAGAAGTAGTTTGACCAGATTTGTAAGAATCCCACCAAACAGTCTTATAGAATTCAGAGAATAAAATATCACCTGTATTATTGATATTTTGAAATGAACCATTGAGAGCATTATCAATTTTATTTTGAATTTCTAATTCAAATTTTTTAGCATCGCTTCTTAATTTAAATCTTTTTTCAATTAATTTTTTGTCAATACCGAGTGATTTTTTTGCTTCTTCTGGTATATATACTCTCAGGCGATAAGTGCAATTCTTGGTTTTTGTAATTGTCATATTACTAAAGCTTTTTCTATAAATATGAAATCAAACCCTGGCAAACCAGGATTTGTCACGCTATTTCGGAGAAGCGGATGATCGCTTTATTGAGGGTACTGTCGTGGCGGACTGTCAAGCACTGATCGAATAGCACAAAAGGGACACAGCCTCTTTGAAAAAATGCAGTAGCTTTCAACTTAGTTCCGATATTTGTATTTTGATTAAAGGATGTGTCTTTGATTGGTGCCTATCCCCTCAACATAAGAGTCTAGAAGAAACAGCGCAGCGCATCTTATCACAATTTTTAAATAACTATGATGACTAAAAAAACCTATCGCTGCCTAATCAGCTGATAGGTTTTTGTTCTTATTTTATTGCTTCAAGAACTGGAACACTCTCGACAATCTGGGTAAACTTAGCTACCTTATGCTCGCTATTAAAGACATAATAGTGAACGAAGTCCGTCACAAACGATTTTCCGGTTGCTTTGAAAGTACCACTGTACTGGCCATAGACCATGACTTCCTGACCATTGAAGGTGTAGGCTTTTGGTACTGCCTGATAACCTTCCCATTCTGTACCTAACTTCATGTGGACATTTTCAACAACAGCATCTGGTCCGACATAGGTCCCAGCGTAGGGAAATCCTACACTCTCTGTCCAGACCACATCGTCTGCTAGATAGTTTTTAAAGGCTTCCAGTTGACCTTGAGCAGTTAGTTGATAGGTTTCATCTAAGCGTTTTTTATAGTCCATACTTATCCCCATGGCATCTCCCCTGTGATAACCTTAGCACTCAAAACTAGTACGCCAGTGTTGAGGTAACTAGGGTATCGATTTTTCATGGCATCAGCAAAGCTGGTAGAATCGCTAACTTGGTTCAAGACCTCGAGGCAAGCTTCCAGGTAGTCGGCTGTTGCTTGCAGCGCAGCTTTGTCAAAAGAGGCAGAACCATCTGCATGGCTAGGAATGACGAGTGCTGTATCTAGGGCTAGCAATGAGTTAAGACGGCTCCTCCAATCCTGTATCTTTTCTTTGGTCGCGGTGTCTGCAAGGAAGACGTGGGTTTCATTGAAGGTATCGATACCGCCAATTAAAAGTCTGTTTTCTTTGTTATAGAGACTAAGGCGGTGCGCGTTGTCACCAACAAGGGCAAAGTCTTGACCTGCAAACTTGATACTTTTTTCAGTGAAGGCTTTTGGAACAACTACATTTGTTGGCGCATTGTCACCTAATTGAGGTTCCCAGACTGCTAATTTTTTTTGTACAGAGTGCAAGATATGATCAATCGTGTAAATACTTGCATAGACAACTACATTTGGGAAGGCCTTTTTAATGGTCTCAAGTCCAAAGTAGTAATCTGGATCACCGTGAATCACATAGATTTTTTCAAGTTCTAAGTCTTTTTCAGTGATATAATCCACGATTTCTTGGCTGTCTGATTGGGTAAATTTGCCATTGACCAAGAAAGCTTTTTGGTTATGTTCGATGAGGGTTGCAGTTACTAAGAAGCTAGCTTCTGATGATGTAAATACAGTAACGGTAAAATCTTTTGTTTGAAATTGTTTCATGATTGTTTCCTTCTATGCTCGTAAGAGTCGTTGATAGTTTGCCTCTAAATCGGCAAGGGTATAGGCATTTTGACGCAAATCGTAGAATGTACCATCCTTTTCGGCGATAAGGGTCGGGTAGCTCGTCACGCCCATCTGTGCAGCCAGGTTAAAGTCCTCGTCAGCAAGGCTATAGTTATCCCAAGAAGCTGCAAGTTCTTCGTTTAGGATTTCAGGGAGTTGATAGGTTTCGATTAGTTCCGCATAGGTTACCAGGTCGCTTAGGCTTTTACCTTCTTGGAAGAATTTCTTCTGCATGGCATAAACAAAGGTAACATCTTCTTGCGGTGCTAAGTACGCTTTGATAAGACTATAAGCGATGGCTGGGTGATTAGAATTGATTACCAGTTCACCCTTATTTAACTGGCTATTGTAAGCTTCAGAAAACGCTGCACCGTAGATCGATTTGATTTGCTCGTTGCCAGATTTCATAAAGTCGTAGGTTGATAGTGGCTTGATACGCTTACCTGTAAACAAGCCACCGGATGTGATGTGAACTTCTAATTCAGGGTGTTTTTCCATAAAGGGCGTGAAAATCCCTTCAAAACCATAACACCAACCGCAGTAGGCATCCCAGATGTAGTAAAGTTTCATTTGATACCTCTTCCTTTCAATTATAGTCCTATTATAAAGTGTACAGTTTATTTGTAAAGTAGGTATTTTTGTTATAGTTACTATCTTTTTGGATAGAATTGTGTCATATCATCGATTATTTCAAAAAAATTATAAATTAGCATTGTATTTTTAGCTTACTTTACTTTTTATAAGTATCTTGTTATAATATCGTACACATAGAAAGGTGAATCATGGCTACATTTACAAAACATACCGTTCCAGACTGTCCTTATGTGACTACACAGAAAGTTCTCTCGGGCAAGTGGTCTATTATCATTTTGCATTTATTGGAAGAAAAAGCTGTGCGTTTCAACGAATTGCACCGCCAGATTGGGGGTATTTCTCAAGCGACCCTGACCAAGCAGCTCCGTCAGCTGGAAGAAGACGGACTCATTACTCGAAAAGTCTATGCCCAAGTTCCACCAAAAGTGGAGTACGAGCTTAGCGGCCTTGGGCAGGAATTTATTAGTGTCCTCGACCAGATCAGTATCTTTGGGAAAAAATATATTGAATTTGTCAAAGAAAAAGAAATTTGAAGTCAGAGGAATTCATTGATATGGAATACTCCTTTTTAGATTCAATGGATTGGAAAAATTCATTGTTATATTTTTTTCAAATACATTAGAACCGCAGACAACATTTTTCTTGATTCATTGATAACCTTTGAGGGGAATCAATGAATCAAGAATAGGATAAGAGATTATCTACTGAACTAATTTCTTGGAATAATGGTAGTTGAATAAGATAGCTAATGTATAAATGATGAATTATCATTAAAATACGTTGTCAAAATGTTTTACTGGTCCATGATATAAATTGTTAGGAATTATTTATCTTGAATTCAATATAACATAATGGGTAAGAAGTTAACTGAGTTGATTCAAATTACCTGAAATTCAATCACATTTTGACAAAAATAAAAAGCATTTAAAGACCGTTATTAAAGCTTTATTTAATAATTTGAAATAATGTCCTGACAAACCAGGTCTTAAAAAGCCCGTAAAGCATCACAATTCTCAAAACGTTAATATATACTTATATATCAACATTTGGAAATACTTCATGGTTCACACCATGGGGTGTTTTTTAATTTTTTAGAGTATTTACCCCCAAAATTGCTCTTAATTTATGCTTAGAGTGTTAAGTTCATGAAAAGAATGATTTCTAAACAAAAATAAAAAACACTCAAAAATGAAATAGTTGGTCATTTTCGAGTGTTAGTTGTTTAGAAAAAACTAATTATAAGCAAATGTAAAATAACAAAATAAGACGGTAGTTGCAATCCGGAAAGGAGCAACTAAGATTTGTCTAGGTTTGAAATATTGATGATAATGTTCGTGATGAGTAATTAATTATATCACTCATGAAATTAATACTTAATCTTATCAGAGAGTTCAAAAATGTTCTCCAATAATTTGGCAAGGTTTACGGTTATTTTTTAAAATAGATTGCAACCACAGTCTTAATTGTCTCTGATATAAGCACTTTATAACTTATTTGTAATCAAATTTTAATATATTATAGAAATGGACACAAGATGATTTTTTGAAAAAAGTTCAATCGATTTAATGACAATGAATAGGATTAGGTTTTTTATGATTAATCTCTTGGTTTACTTAGAAATGATTTTGGCAGATAATCTATGTTGGGGATTACATAAAATTTAATATTTTATAGAAAGTGGAATATTTAGTTTTAGTGCCTTTTGAAGCTCTTCGTCAACTGCAAAGAGATATAGTCCATTAACCCCTCGTGTCAAAAGAACATTTAACTCATTTCTTAGTAAATCTTCTCCGAAAGACTGTTTACTACCATCTGATAATGTTCGACGTTCAATTGCTTTGGCATTCTTACTTTCATCAGGATCAAAAATTATATTACCATCTCGATATTTAACGGACGGTCCAATAATAACAGCTGCATAGTTTAAATCAAAGCCTTGGATAGTATATGTCGAACCAACCTCATCAATTGTTTGAGGTTGTTCTGCCCATGACAACCCTTTATGTACTTTTGATTTTGGTAATTGGAGATTCCATGGAAGGCTAAAGTCACCAATTTCAACCTTATATAGATTGTTCTTTATATTAGCACTTTTAAATGGCCAATCATATGTTGCTAGAAGTCTTGAAATACCATTATCTTGTTCTAATGATTTTTTCTTGATTGCCTTATACATTTCTGTTGGGGAATCAAATACTTTTAAATCATAAGTATTATCAGGGATAAAGGGTTTGATCTGACCATCATCTATGAATTGACGTATCCAAGTAATTGTTGAAATGTTAGCATTAATTCGCATTTGATTTTTTAACTTTATGGTATCTCGAGCATCTAGACGAATTTCAGCTAAATCTTGAGATTCCCAAATTTGTTCAGCTGTTAAAATTTGTTTCTCATCAAAAACTGCTATAACTACTTTAGCAGTTTCCAGAATGTCCTTAAGATGATTCTTTCCACGATAAGATTGTTTTCCGCGAGTGAGTAGTAAATGGGCCTCGTCAATAATGACAATATCAGCCTTTTGGTTACGTTTAGATTGCTTATTTATGAAACTTGTTGGCTTAGCTACAACAGGCATTTGATTTTTATTTTTAAGTCCTAATTTTTTAGCTAATTGTTCGTAAACAACTAATTGTTGTTCATGATTGACAAGTAAATGGATAGATAATTCATTACTTTTTATAGGAAGCGATTCATCACTAAACAAATCATACAGTAGATTACTCATTAATACAGTTTTTCCAGAACCAGCTTCTCCTTCAACTAATAATAGTTGCCCTTCTAAATTTTGGCTTAAAATTGAAATAGTTTTTAGGATTATCTCATTTTTAGCTTCAATTTGCTCGTCCGTTAATTTATGAAATGGAGAAGCTTTAAACAAAGCTGAATCTCTAATGATTGATTCAGTCGGAAAAAGTTCAGGATTTTTGTGATGTAATTTTCTCCATACTTTTGAAAAGATTGTTTCCATTGTTTCAGAAGTATAGTAGTTATTTTGTGGATTCTCTTTTCGATTATTAACTTTTACTACAGCTTCAACACTAGATAGGTAATGTAATAGCTTATTTTCTATATCTAAGGTAAGAGATTTATTGAAGTATTTATGCCCTATAATGAACATTTCCGCAGTTGCTGAATCACTTAGCTCTATGAAATCTTCTCTCCCGTTACGAATATCATCATATAAATGTTGTTTTGTTCGTCGACCGATATCGTTTGTCTCTCCAATATATACGATATATTTAGACTTTTGTTTACTATCTTTATCATTAATAATATATACGGTTGGATAGTCTAAGATTAAAGATTGATCATTTTCATTAAGTTTTTGAGATTTGATAGAATTTAAAGTGAGTGAGTCATAGTTAATTTTAGTTATTACTGGACTGTAATGGTTATTTAGTGACATTTTTTCTCCTAAATAATTGATAGTTTTATTTTACCATAATTCATTATAATGTAATATGTTATGATAGAATAATAAATAAGAGGTGTATGATGAAAAGTATAATAAATGAAATAAACAATTTTAGAGATGAGCGGGAATGGCGACAATTTCATAATGAAAAAGATTTAGCTATTTCTGTTTCATTAGAGGCAAGTGAATTACTAGAACTATTTCAATGGAAAACAAGTGAAGAAGTTATTCAAACTAAAAGTGAAGAATTAAAAGAAGAAATTGCAGATGTTGTAATCTATGCATACATGCTGGCTGATAATTTAGGGTTTGATATGGAATCAATAATAAGGGAAAAATTAGCAAAAAATGTAGAAAAATATCCTGTTTCGAAAAGCAAGAATAATAATAAAAAATACACAGAATTATGAATGTTGAGCGAAAAAAGTCAGATTGAAACTTGAAGGTTGTACCATAAGTCTAACAAATACAACTACTGATCAATATGGAGTTTGACTTTTTGAAAGATAGGATAATACTGGCAAATACAAGCATAATGGAAGTTCTCTAGCCATCGAAGAAGATATACTTTGAAGATTTAAAGGGGTGTCTGATCTCGAAAGGTGTTTCTGAATTTGAAATAAAAAAGTTGTAAAAGCTTATCTTTATTTACATATTATTCCGAGAGCTAATTTTAGCTCTCTTTTTTTGTCCGATTTTTCTTTTCTTGATGGAAATCAATTTCTTTGGGGATGGGCTTGGGTATACTGGAGTCAGTTAGGAGGTAGTTGTGATGCAAAAATGGTTATCGTCGTATCGGAATTGGTTGATTGCTGTGACTGGGGTGCTGATTGTGGGTGCTTTTGCTCAGGAGTGGTTGCTTGGGAATGAGGGACTGTCGGCTTTCTTGCTTTTCTTGGCGTCGTTGGTTGGTGGTTTTCCGATTATTGTTCAAGCTTTTCAGGCGCTGAGGGTTGGGGTGGTTAGTATTGATTTGCTGGTGACACTTGCGATTCTTGGGGCTTTTGTTATTCAGGAGTTTGAGGAGTCGGCGATTGTAGCTTTTCTCTTCTTGTTCGGGGCTTTTTTGGAGCAGCGGACCTTGGCCAAGACGCGTTCGGCCATTAAGAATTTGGTCAACTTGGTGCCTGAGACTAGCTTTCGGCAGACCGAAAATGGTTATTTCCAGGAAGTTGGTGTGGATGAGATTGTTGAGGGTGATCTTCTTTTGGTCAAAACCGGAGGTAAAATACCGGTTGATGGTGTGATTACGTTTGGTTCTGGTAATGTGAATGAGGCTAGTATCACGGGAGAATCCGTTCCGGTTGCTAAAACAATTGGGTCCAGTGTTTTTGCTGGGACTATTCTCGAAAATGGGACTTTGCAGCTTCGGACGGAGAAAATTGGTGATGAGACGACTTTTGGGAAAATTATCGAGTTGGTTGAAGAGGCCCAAGATTCCAAGTCCAAAGCGGAACGGTTTATTGATCGCTTTTCGAAATACTATACGCCTGCTGTTCTTGTCCTTGCCATTTTTGTTTGGCTTTGGACCCAGAATATGCAATTGGCAGTCACTATTCTTGTCCTAGGCTGTCCCGGTGCCCTTGTTATCGGAGTACCTGTTTCCAATGTTTCAGGTATTGGTAATGGTGCTAAAAATGGCATTTTGTTCAAAGGAAGTGATGTCATTAATCACTTTAGTAAAGTTGATACTATTCTCTTTGATAAGACAGGAACTCTAACTTATGGGAACCCTCAGGTGTCCCAAGTCATTCACTATAGTCATAACAGGAACTATGTGGAACGCTTGTTGGTGAGTGTTGAGAAAGAATCTGATCATCCTTTGGCTAAGGCCATTACCAATTATTATGAAACTCCCTTTGTTGACGTCGTTGATTCAACAGAGGTGGTAACTGGTGGTGGTATTGCTGCCCAGATTGGACAAAATCAGGTCCTTGTTGGCAATCGCTATTTGATGGAGCAATACAAAATTCAGCTCAATCAGCAGATGAAAAGCGATATCGAAAAATTGGAAGTCCAAGGTAATTCCTTGGTTTTAACGGCGGTCAATGGGCAATTAGTACTTGTGCTTGGTATTAGGGATCAGGTTCGTAAAGGGGTTAAAGAAGATTTAAAAATACTGAAAAAAATGGGAGTTAAGAACCTAATCCTCTTATCTGGTGATAATCAAGGGACAGTTGATTTAGTTGCCAAAGAATTAGCTTTAACGGAAGCTTACGGACAATTGCTTCCGGAAGAAAAGGCGGAATTTGTGAAGCAACGTCAAGCAAAGGGTGAAATGGTTGCCTTTGTTGGTGACGGTATTAATGATAGTCCCTCTTTAGCCCTAGCTGATATTGGTATCGCAATGGGTGGTGGAACCGATGTCGCTATTGAAACCTCTAATGTGGTCTTGATGCATTCTGATTTCCATAAGATTCCGCATGCCATTGCTCTTGCCCGAGCTACGCGATACAACATGATTGAAAATATTGCCATCGCTTTATTCGTAGTAGTGACACTTTTGGTCAGTGTTCTCACCAGTTCTTGGATGAATATGGCGATTGGTATGTTTGTTCATGAGGGTAGCATTCTGGTAGTTATTTTAAATGCAATGAGGCTATTAACCTATAAAAAATAAAAAAACTTGACCCTTATCAATTTTATTTAAATGGCATAGTTCTATACTAGAGCTATCATTAAGAGAGGAATTTAGAAAAATGAAAAAGACAATTTTACAACTTGAAACTTTGGCCTGCCCAAGCTGTATGCAAAAAATTGAAGCAGCCATTAAATCGGTTGCTGGTGTTGATAAGAAGACTGTCAAAGTCCTCTTTAATGCTAGTAAAGCCAAGCTAAGTTTTGATGACAATTTGACAAGTAGTGCTGAGATTGCAAAAGCAGTGGAGGCTATTGGTTACACTGTCTTAAATGTTTCAGAAAGATAGTATGGAGGATGCTTATGTTAAAAGAATTTTTTGAAAAAAATGATGAGATGCTTGATTTATACACCAATGCCATTACCAAGGCCCATGGGAATAATCATCCCGAGGTTTTTGAGGTCCGTCGTAGTTATAAAGCTATTCAAGCAAAGATGCAGCAAAACCAACTTGATTTAGCACCTGAATTTGGGGAAATCCGTCTGCTAACAAATAACTATACCATTCCAAATGATGCCTGCCCAACGCTTACTAAAACCTATCAAGTCTTAGAAAAATTTGATATACTATCACAAAAGTAGCTTATAGAATTAGAAAAGAGGATTGCCATGGATCAACATATGTGTGTGACACTTGTTCCCTTATTCAACCATTTATCGGTGGAAGAGCAAGCCGAAATTAACAAACTAGCTAGCCATAAACACTATCAAAAAAATGAGACCATTTTCCAACCAGGTGATGAACAATTGGATATAGTCGCGCGTGGTTCCATCAAGGTCTATCAGTTATCAGCTAATGGGAAAGAGCAACTCTTACGTGTCGTTGAACCTGGTGGTTATGAAGGTGAGAATCAGCTTTTCGGCATTGAAAATGAAACACTGTTTGCGGAAGCTTTAGAGGGAACGGAAATCTGCACCATTAGCAAGCAGGCTTTTAATCAAGTCATGCTCAAAAATCCCCAAATTGCCATTAAACTCTTTGAATTGAGTGCCCAAAAAATGGTTCAACTGGAAAAGCAATCACAACTTTTATCAATGGAACGGGTTGAAGAACGTCTAGCAAGCTACTTGCTCGATTTAGCCAAAGTAACAGAAACAAATCAAGTGACTCTGCCTATGAAAATGAAAGATATTTCCCAATTTTTGGGCACCACTCCGGAGACACTTTCGCGAAAATTTTCTTTATTTGAGAGTCAAGGCTATATCAGCAGGTCAGGGAAAAGCGTAACCGTTCTTGATCCAGATGGATTGCAAGATATGTGAGTGAAATAGAATCGGACTCAATTTGTAAATGAGCCGATTGCTGTAATATTTTTTCTGTTCCCCCGAACTTTTTGTCCATCTTTCCCCCACATTTTTCCATCAATTTGTGACCTTTTGACCGCTTTGGGGTTGAGGGGTCTTTTTGGTCTTGGGCTGTGGTAAAATTGAGCTAGTTAAATAAGAAGAAGTGAGGTTTTAGCATGGAATTTAAGTCTTTGATGCATATTGCTTTCTACACGGATCAGCTGGATCAGATGTTGGGTTTTTACGTTAACAAACTGGGTATGACAAAGAAGTCTGAGGTTAACTATTCGATTTATTTGGATCGGGATGATCGGCCGGCTTTACAGAAGATTGCGCGTGAGGAGCCTGACAGAATTTTTAATATTTACCTTGAGGCTGATCCGGGGCAGTTTATTGAGCTTTTTACGACCCATGCGACTTAGAAAGAGCACACTCAGTGGGACCAGCATAAGGTCTATTCTCATTTTGCCCTTTCGGTGGATGATATTTTCAAGACGCGCGATCAGCTTTTGGCGGGCCGGTTCACGATATTTCTAAGGGTCCGTCTGAGACCTACCAGATGTGTCTTCATGATCCGGATGGTAACTATTTTGAAGTGATGCAGTATACGGAAAAATCCATTCAGCTTGTTGGCAACTGCTAGTTGGTTTTGACGTCTAAAATAGATTCTGCCTGATGAAGGCTCTGGCAGAATTCAAGGGGGTAAATAAGAATGTCTCAAGATTTAATGGTATTGGCGCAGCAATTCTCCGAGGAAGATAAGGCAATTTTGGCGGCGATTGAGCAGCGTTTGGTTTTTCAGGTTTTTGATAGTCAGGCGGCTCTGGCTTTGGGGGCACTTTTGGTGGAAGAAGCGGTGGCCTTTGGTGAGGAACCGGCTATTCGGATGGAACGTTTGTCTGATGGGGCGGCGATTTTCCAATACATTGGCAACTCTGGTGGGGAGCGCAACATTGGTTTTGCTCAGCGTAAGATGGCAGCTGTACGCGCGACAGGTTTTTCTAGTCTCTATTCGCTAGCTTTGTTGGCTGACAATCCGCAACTTCTAGATTTAGAGTCTACTTTGCCTGTGGCTGGGGCCTTTCCTATTAGAGTGGCTGGGGAAATGGTGGCTATTTTAGGGATTTCCGGTTTGCATCATGGCAATGACCACCGGCTCTTAATGGTGGCTCTGTCCAAATATATGGGAGTGGATTTACCGGAATATGAGGGATTGATTATTTAAGATAAAGCATCCAAGGATGCTTTTTTTTGTGCAAAAAACCTTTGATCATCAAGTGGTTGACGGTGCTCCAGCAGCGGAATTCTTGGCAACCATTATTGACTACTTAGAAGATCCTTTCCAACTGTTATTTTAATCAATATGAATGGCTGCTTGTAATAATGACAATGAGATTTAGTTTAGAATATTGGGCAAATAAATAAAAGTAGTTATTAAAGTTAAACAATGAATCGAGGAAATTTTTTATGAATGAAGTTTCTATTGTTACAGGTGCTGGTCAAACATTGGTAGTTGACGGGGAGTTGTTTTCCATTAAGTCTAGAGAACATAAAAATTAATAATCTTTTCTATAAAAATCACTGCATTAACTAGCAGTGATTTTTGGTTATGATATATTTAAAATTTATTATGATTAATTTACTTCTCAAGTGCATTTATTAATTTCATTATTTTTTATCTGGAAAATAGTATTTAAGTTTTGGAATCAGCAATTTGGGTACAAAGAACTAAAAATAACTACTTTGAAAATATATTTCTCCATTTTATAAGCTCCGAAAACCGCATTTTTGATAACCCCTCCGCGAACATATTGTAATACATAGTGCACTTTTGGGATGTAAATTGTTGATTTTTAGCTAGTTTATACTATATAACACCATATATATTTCAGTTGTCAGAGAAAGCCAGGTCTTAAAAAAGCCTGTAAAGCATCACAATTCCCAACACGTTAATCTGTTTCGAATATACAAAAATCATTCTCCGTTGGAGGATGTTTTTTTGTATTGCAAATTTAGTGATAACTTATGTCTAATATTTGTTATAATTGGGTTTACATATATTTTCCAAAATATTTTAGTTGATATAGAAAAGGAAGTAATTTCATGTTTATATTTAATGATAAAGAAAATACTATTGAAACAGACCGTTTGTTATTGAGGAGATTTACTCTTGATGATAGTCAAGCTGTTGCACACATTTGTAATTCAGCAGCTATTCAAAAGAACACGCTGACTTTGCCTGATCCTTATACAGAGGAGTCAGCTATTGAGTGGATATCTAATCAAGAACAAAACAACAAACAAGATAAGTGCTATGATTATGCTATCACTGATAAAGTTACTGATCGTATTCTTGGATGTATCAGTTTAGCTGTTTTTAAAAATGGCTATATTGCTGAGCTAGGTTATTGGATTAGTCCTGATGTGTGGAATAAAGGGATAGCTACAGAGGCTGCGAGAGCACTTATTAAATATGGCTTTGAAATTAAAGAATTTCATAAAATAGTGGCCAAGCATTTCAAGTATAACGGTGCATCTGGCAGAGTGATGGAAAAAACGGGCATGAAAAAAGAAGGTACTCAGGAAAAGCATGTTTTGAAGAATGATCTGTACGAGGACATTGTTTTATATGGCATTATCAATCCTCAGGAATCCTAATTTTATATGTCAATCAATCTTAAGTGTTTTCTCTCTTTGGCTTATTGCTTTAATATCATCGAAGCTAATGAAAAAGAAAGAATCAAAATAAAAAATAAGGCGTCCATTTAAAGGGATGCCTTATTTTTTTATTAACTTAAATCTGGTTAGTAAACATATACTTTACGCCTTCATATGATTGACAAAATCATAAAAGTCGTCTATGTTTTTCAAGTTCTGGTTACAGATGGCACTATCTCGGCAGATGTAGTCGCCTTTTTTGGTGTAGGTACCGTCGCCTGAGGTTTTTGATTTTAAAAGGAATAAAGAGGTTTCAGTTTCTTCTTTACAGATTTTACAGAAGCCTTTGACTTTGTCTGTTGAGAGGTCTCCATAGAAAGCAGCGCTTTTGTTGTTATCTTCATAAATGACATATTTTCGGTTAGAGGATTGCTCATTCCAAGCTAGATAAATAATTTCTTTTTTATCATAAGTTTCAAAATCGGGAACTTTTAATTTCTTTACCTTTCGGAGTAGTTTAGTGATTTCTTTATTTGATGGAATGGTAAAGGGTTCCACCCGCACTTTTAAATCTTCTAATAAGTTATCTACTTGGCGGTGAGATATTCTTTTATCTGCTAAGTTTGTCATAAACATTTGAGAATCAATCTCATGTTCAATCAGGATTGCACCAATTTCGAGTAATGTTTCTTTAATTAATAAAGCATAGTTTAAATAATCGTTTGTTTTATAATAGTTTATTAGCTCTTTAATCAACCCCTTGATTTGATTAAATTCATAGACTTTTAAATGTGACAGCTTTCTTTCCCCCCATTAGCAATTTGTATGGCATATTATAACAGTTAAAAAGGAGTTTATCTAGCAAGAAGACAGATAAATTCTGTTTTTCTTTCAACTATTTAGCGTAAAGTGTTATGATAGAAAAAATAGGCAAGGAGCTTGGTTAATGAAAGAAAAACTGATAACATGTTTATTTGTGGGTGAGGTATTACTAATTTTTGTAGGGATGGGTTTTGACTTATATAGTTTAAAGCTTGGTATCAAAGATATCTTTTACAACACTTGGATATCTGATCCAATTACCAATGAGACCAATACGGTTGGGACTTTCTCAGCAATGGCCCTAATGGTTGGGACAATCTTCTTTATCTTCATTCCATTTATGATAAAAGATGATATTGAACATAAAAAGTTTCATCCCTTTACCTACTTGATGTCATTAGCCAGTCTAAGCTATTGCCTATATATTTTAAGCAAAGGTATTCCTTATATATTCAAATATTTTGTAAATAGTTAGTAGAAACATGTTGTGTTAGCACCACATGTTTTTTATATGTCAAATCATTTTTCAATGTTAATTTTCTCTAAATATTTAACTATAATTGTAGTATACTAGTCTTAAAAGGAGAAAATGAAAGGGGTTTTATGGGATATTCACGTGTGGCAAAAAAGTTAAATGAGGCAAAAAAACCCAAGAAACAACAATTCAGTTTAAGAAAATCATCAGTGGTTGGTGTTGCCTCGGTAATTGTCGGTACAGTTGGCTTTTTATCAGGAACAGTGCAGGCGGATGACTTAACTGATTCAACTACAACCAGGTCAATGGAGGTTGTTACGAATGATTCGAGCAATAGTGAAACGACAAATATTGCTGAACAGGTTACTTCTTCAAGTCAACCAGTTTTATCAACTGAAGTCATTGACCAACCAGTAGTCGCTGAAGTTGGAACGAACCCTCAAACTGAGGCTAGTAATGAATCTACAAGACCTTCGAAGGAATCTGACGCTACTTTGGTAACATCGAGTGAAGCAATTGCTATTGATGCATCTACTCAAAAGTCAGAACTAAATAGTAATACAGAAAGTTCAACTCCCGAAATAGAATCAGTTCCAAGTGCTCCAACTGAAGTCACAAATCAGGTTCAAACTCAAACTGCTATCCAGTCAAAAAGTGTCGCACCAGTCGAAACAGTCTCAGCTGATGTGAGTGGTCATGTTTTAAAAATTGTCTATAATGGGCAACTAGAACCAACTAAGAAGATAAAGTATGCAGTTTGGACAGATAATGGTGGCCAAGATGATTTAGTTTGGTATACTGCTGATCAAGTTGGTGCGGCATATATTGATTTATCTAAAAAACATAGAGCATATGGGCTATATAATATTCATACCTATTCGCAAGATGTAACAGGTAAGATGTCTGGCTTAAATGCGAGACAATTTACTATTCTTAAACCAACAGTAAGTACATCGTTTAACGTACAAACTAATGGTATTGTTGATATTGTCGTTTCAAATGTGAGAGGTGATATTAGCTCAATTAAAGTTCCTGTTTGGTCAGATTTAGGTGGCCAAAACGATATTAAATGGTATCAAGCTACTCAATCAACTGATGGAACATACAAAGTTTCAGTAAAGATTTCAGATCATTCAAATGATACTGGCCATTTTGCTGTTCATGTTTATGGGAATAGTACAATCACGAATAGTCAAATCGGATTAGGGACAACAGAAGGTTTTACAATTGCTACCCCAGACCCCAAAAATGTAGTGTCAGCCGTAGTAGCTAATGATGGTTTCCACCTAGCATTAAATTCGAATGTTGTTAAAGAATTTACCAAAGTGAAATTTGCTGTTTGGTCGGATCAAGCTGGTCAAGATGACCTTCATTGGTACACAGCCAATGCTCAGGGTCAAGTCATTGTTCCTTATGTTAATCATAGTAATTATGGTCTATACAACATCCATACCTATAGTTTTGAGTCGGGAAGTGCTAAAGGTCTAAATACAAGAACAATTACAGTACCAAATCCAACTGCTAGCGCAGCCATTACACAGAAATCAGATCTTGAATTTTTAGTATCAGTTACGAATGTCCCAGCTTATATCACAAAAGTTATGTTACCAAGTTGGAGTGAAATTAATGGCCAAGATGATATCAAGTGGGTGACGGCAAGTAAGCTAGCTGATAATAGTTACCAAGCCATTATTAATATTGGAGATCATAAGTATAATTTAGGTCATTATTTAGTTCATATATATGGCTATAGTCAAATTGGCTCTAAAACAGTTGGATTAGCCGGGACATCGGGATTTGATGTCAAATCACTACCAGCTCAAACTGGTCAACTTACTATTTCACCTTTAAACAATTCTAACTTTACCTTCACTGCCACAGTATCAAATGTCTATAGTGCAAAAGGGGTAAAATATGTTAAATTTGCTATATGGTCTGATAAAAATGGACAAGATGAGTTGCAGTGGCTGTCAGCTCAAAAAAATTCAGCTAGTATATACAGTGCCGTCATTGATCTTGAAAAGCATAAATTTGATAGCGGACTTTATCATGTTCATGTTTATTATGATTTAATGTCTGGTGAATTTGTAGGACAAACAAGTGGGACAACTACTTTTTCATTGCCGGCTGTTAGTGGTGTTGCTGCTAAAATTGATGGGACTAATGGTTTTGTTCCAAGTGTTTCAATTCGTAACTTATTAGCTAGTGCTATAAAAGTTATCACTGATCAAGGTTATCAGGTCGGATTTACAATGTTTGACGCAATATCTAAACAAGGTCTATCCTACAATAGTAATCAGAAATTTTATGTAGCAAGTTCAATTAAGGGAATTTATGTAGCAAGTCTAGTAGCTCAAAATCCATTAGCATTCAATACCAACTACACTGCAATTAAAAATATCCTTTATTATTCTGACAATGATGCTTACGCCAACTTACGAGCTATTTACGGAGCAGGTTATATTGCGAACTGGATGGCCAAAGCTGGCGTAGATACAAGTTTATCTGTACCAGGTTATCCTTATGTTACGTCAAATGAATTGGCCAAAATGTGGGGACAAAATTACTCATTTTTTAATACAACAACCAAAGGGAAAGAATTATCAAAACTCTATGAAAACCCTAATTTATCACCAATTCATGCTGTTTTAGGATCATCATATAGGACAATGAGTAAAGCTGGTTGGATTGGCATGACAGGTTATCATGCTGCAAACGATGCTGGTATTGTTTCGACTGGAAATGGAGACTACATTATCTCAATCACAACAAATGCGGATGGCAAATTAGGGTTACTGAACAACCTTGTTTCTGCATTGAACACTGCTTATAAAGAAATTTGAGTAAAGTGAAAAAAGACTAGTTCCTGCTAGTCTTTTTTTGCCATAGCCCTAACCTATTATCCTGATAAAAAATAGATAATACCACCTAACCTTGTCTTATGCTAAACTATAACTTATAGAAAAGACAGGAGGACAGCCGGTGAAACGACCAATAATTGGAATAACAGGAAATGAGAGTCAAAGTAGACAGCTGGAATCTTGGGATAATGGTATTCAACGGACTTTTGCCTCAAAGATATTTTCAGATATTATTATGGAATCGGGAGGCCTGCCTCTAGTCTTGCCCATCGCCCACGGGGAAATGGTCAAAGATTATGTGGCGACCATTGATAAGCTTTTAATTACGGGTGGTCAACATGTCCTTCCTCATTTTTATGGAGAAAAAAAGATCATCACAAGTGACGATTACCATGAAGCAAGAGATCGCTTTGAATTACAACTTGTCAGAGAGGCTTTTCATCAAGGTAAGCCTGTATTTGCAATTTGCCGGGGGACTCAATTAGTTAATGTCCTTCTTGGTGGTACTTTAAATCAAACAGTTTCCAATCATTGGCAAGACTTGGCACCAACTCAAGTCACTCAGGAGGTTGATTTTAAGAAGAATAGTATTCTCTATGATATTTATGGCGAAAAGAACCGGGTCAATAGTCTGCACATGCAAGCCATTAAAGAAGTAGCCCCTGATTTGAGAGTACTTGCTCGTGATACTGATGACCAAACGATAGAAGCTGTCGAAGGCAAATCATTCTCATTTCTCGGCTTACAATGGCACCCAGAGTTCTTAGTAAAAAGCCATCCAGAAAGTAAACAAGTCTTTCAATACTTTGTCAATGAAATGAGTTAATTAAATAAAAATACCCTAGACCCTAGGGTATTTTTTGAGGTTGTTTCGCGTTAAAAATACGCAATTTATCACCTTTGATGATACAATATGATTAAGTGGCTAAGGAATGAAGGAGGACAAAATTTTACTTCATAAAATCAAGTTAGCTTGACCAAGGAGAAAAGATTGTGTCTGTTCCATTATATAAAAAAGCAGTATTAAATTATGATTTTGTGGGAGCAAATAACCGGTCAAACTACTTTGAAGGCTGGTATCTTAAGTGTGCCCTTAAAGACAAAACAATTGCTTTAATTCCCTCCTTGCATGTTGAAAAAGGCCTAATGACTGGGCATCTACAGTGGATTGTCTCACAAGGTGACCGACTCTTTTCTGGTAGTCAATCTTATAGCAATGAAGAAACAATTCTTTCTAGTAATCCTTTCTACCTCAGATTAGGTGAAAATAGTTTCTCTGAAACGGGCTTTAATGTCAATGAAGAAAACCTAATTATTTCAGCACAATTCCAAGAAATCACCCCCTATCCCAAAAATATCATGGGACCATTTAGTATCTTTAAGAATTTACCTTGTATCCATGGGTTACAGGCTATTGATGGTCGGGTTGATTTTACCACAGAGAATCCATTTTTCAACGGAAGCTTCAGTAGCTCTTTTTATTGTGAAAAAGACCGAGGGACGACCTTCCCAGAACGCTATATCTGGTTGCACAGCGATTTTTCAAAAGAAAAAGCTTCGATTTTCTTCACTATTGCCTTAATTCCATTAGGACCAATCAAATTTGATGGTTATATCGCCAATCTAAATATCGATGGGGTCAACGAAACCTTTACCACTTATGACTTTAGTCAGGTATTGATTTCGCAGAATTCCAAAGGGCAAGAGCTCATTTCCATTTCAAATAGAAAAAAAGCGATTGAAATCACACTCACCCAAGGTAAGGTGGAGTCCCTTATTAGTCCGCGAGAGGGATCAATGGTGGATACAGTGGAAGAATCCATGGACTCTAAGATTGAAATGATGGTCACGGACAAACGGACAGGGGAGGTTAAAAACTTCAAATCTAATCGTTGTAGTTATGAAATCAGTGGTTGGTTTAAATCAATTCCAAAAAGTTAAAGGCTTTTTTTGTGAGAAAGCCTTTTTTTGATGACCAGATTCATAGTAAGCTGATTATTCATTATTGAGATGTGAATTGTTAGAAAATATATCTATAAATTTTATGATAAAACGTTAGTAAAATATGCGTTTTTTTTTATTATTCATCAACTTTATTAGATATTTTAAGCTAAATTACGAATTTTATCGCATATTCAACATTTTATTTTAGACTGATTTTTATCAAAATTTTAAATTTTATTAAAAAGTAAATTTTTGATTGGAAATTCTTTTTTTCTGACAAAATTGTGGTATAGTAATACTAGATTATGAAAAGAGGAAAGCTTTATGTATCATACTAAAGATAGGCAACAACGCTTCTCACTACGCAAATTTAAGTTAGGTTTAGGAGCTGCTATTATTGGACTTGCTTTTGCTAGCCAAACAAGTATTTTTGCAGATACACCTTCGACTACTACTGCCCCAATTTCTTCAGCAGCTGTAACACCAGTAGAGCAACCTATAGTACCAGTTGAAACAACTAGCACATCTACAAATGATGTCTACTTGACTGACCAATCTGCTACTGATCTGGCTGATGCAGAGATTTCAGCAAACGAAAACTTATCAGTTGAAGCAGCTGATCAAGCGCAAATCGGTGATGTGATTGATGTATCTGTTGATGAAGGTGAAACCACTGAAACAGAATACGACGATGGAGTTGTAACTGAAGTAGGAACTGTTACTGTTAAAACAACAAGTATTGCGGATCCTAGTCAGGTACAGATGGCGCCCCAAACAGAAACAAAAACATATATTTCAGATGGGCAATATCTTGATGGGCAAGATTGGATTAATTCTTATGAAGAAATTGCTAAAACAACAACTATTGAGTATGTATTAGCTTCTAATACTACAGAGTGGACTGCACTTGGCGACAAATGGTTAAAAATCGTCACTGAATCTTATGATTATTATGTAGAATTATCAGCTGATGGCGATATTAAAGATGTTAAGAAAATTAATCCATCTGCTTACAAACCAAAACAAATCAGCCCAACATCTTCTACTAGAACACAAGCATCGGATGAAAAATTCACCAAATCAGAATTACCAGAAACTGGAGACCACTCACAAGCTAGCTTAGCCTTTATGGGCATAATGATGTCAGCTATAGCTTTAGTCTTGGCAAAAAAGTATAAACATGAATAAGACAGAAAAAAGCCGAGCAATTGT
>CAACWJ010000108.1_pt1 | contig 19479 bp, 24 predicted proteins | sample 2275621 | NCBI WGS metagenome assembly CAACWJ01 (sample SAMEA5312456, study PRJEB27640) | indoor metagenome | biome: indoor environment; feature: uncontrolled; material: polymer tiles stone | place: Germany | collected 2014-07-07
AGCGGTTGTACTTAGTCCTTTAGAAGGTTTGACTCAAAAAGAAATCAAAAATGGCAAAGATTATTTCTCTGTTATGCGTAAAAATTTAAAAGCTTTGGAATTGACAACAAAACGTGAAGGTAAAGAAATTCAACCAGAAGAAGTTACAAGCAAATCAGTTTATAACGGTTACTTCAAAGATTCTGCTGTTAAAGACCGCAAATTGAGTGACTGGTCTGGAGACTGGCAATCAGTCTATCCATTCTTACAAGATGGCACCTTAGACCAAGTTATGGATTATAAAGCAAAAAAATCTAAAGGTGAAATGACTGTTAAAGAATATAAAGACTATTATGACGTTGGTTACAAAACTGATGTCAATAATATCAAAATCGACGGCAAGAAAAAAACGATTACATTTGATCGTAATGGTCAAAAGAAGACTTTTACTTATAAATATTCTGGTAAAAAAGTACTGACTTATGAAAAAGGTAATCGTGGTGTCCGTTTCATGTTTGAAGCTAAAGAAGCAGATGCTGGTGAATTCAAATATGTTCAATTCTCTGACCATGGAATTGCACCAGAAAAAGCTGAACATTTCCATATTTATTGGGGTGGGGAAAGCCAAGATAAACTTCTTAAAGAGTTAGAACATTGGCCAACATATTACCCTTCAGATTTATCTGGACGCGAAATTGCACAAGAAATAAATGCACATTAAAAAAGATTGAGGTGAGAACCTCAATCTTTTTTAATTGTTATGTTGACATATCGGATATACTATATTATACTTTTAAGTGGTTATAACAAGTTAAGGGGAAAAATATGAAAAAGGAAAAACCGTTATATCTTCAACTAGTTGATACTCTCGAAATAAAAATTAGAGAACAAATGTCACCTAATGATAAGTTATTGTCTGAGCGAGAATTAAGTGAAGCCAATCAAGTTAGCCGTATTACTGTACGACAAGCTCTTAAAGAACTTGAGATGCGAGGATTGATTTACCGTAAGCAAGGTAAGGGAAGTTATGTTTCCAATATTGTAGAACCAGCTACGGATCTATCAACATCTTTCAGTTTTACTGAGCAAATGAAAAAACTTGGAAAAATACCTAAAACAACTATCCTTTCATTTGAACAAACACAAGTAACGCCTTACTTATCTAAAAAATTGGGAATGGATGAAGATAGTCAAGTCTATGAATTAGAACGTCTTCGGATTGCGGATTCAAAGCCATTAATGTTTGAAAGATCCTATTTACCAGAAAATCTATTTCCTGATTTAACTGTTCAATTGCTGAAACAAAAACCTTTATATGATATTTTTTCTGAAGATTATGAGCAAACAATTCGCTTAGCGGATGAGGAGTTTTATGCAAGTTTAGCTTTAGATTATGAAGCTGAACTATTAGAGATAAAAAAAGGTGATCCAGTATTACATATTATCAGAAAAACTTATAATGAAAAAAATATACTTATCGAGTATACCTTTAGTATAGCAAGGGCTGACCAATTTAGATATCATATAACACATCAACCACAACCTAATCAATTTTAAGAAGGAGAAAATATGTTTCAATTATCAAGTGACACTTTAAAAACTATGGGAGCTGAAATCACTACTCGTGAAATAAAACAAGAACCAGAACTTTGGCAAGAGACCTTTGATAATTATCTTAAAGAAAAGGAAGAAATTTCTTCTTTTTTAAAAAAGATAATTGAAAGCGCTAACAGTAAAAAAATTAAAGTAATTTTTACTGGAGCTGGAACATCTGAATATGTTGGAAATACTATTTGTTCTTATCTTCAAACCAATGGGGATCGAGGAAATTATTTATTCTATAGTATTGCATCAACTGACTTAGTGGCGTCTCCACAAAATTTTCTTTATCCTGAAGACACAGTTTTTCTTGTTTCTTTTGCTCGAAGTGGTAATAGCCCAGAAAGTGTTGCAGCTGTAAATTTAGTGAATCAATTTGTTCCAAATGCATACCATTTAGCGATAACTTGTGCTAAAGATGGTCAATTAGCTGTTCGTGGAAAAGAGATGCCTGAAAACCATTATGTCTTTTTAATGCCAGAAAGATCAAATGATGCAGGATTTGCTATGACAGGTAGTTTTAGTTGCATGTTGTTTGCTGCTCTGTTAATTTTTGACCAATCCTTATCCATTGATGATAAAAAATTAAATTTAAAGGCAATGACTTCAATGGCAAAAAATGTCATTAAACGAGAAGATGAAATTCAATCTTATGTCAATCTTGATTTTAACCGCCTTGTTTATTTAGGTTCTGGAAGTTTGGCAGGACTTACGAAAGAAGCACAGTTAAAAATTTTAGAATTGACAGCTGGAAAGATTGCTACAATTTTTGATTCATCGATGGGATTTAGACACGGACCAAAATCATTTGTAAATGAGAAAACCTTACTTTTTGATTTTGTAAATAATCATCCATATACCAGACAGTATGACCTTGATATTTTGGAAGAAGTAGATGCTGATCAGATTGCCTTAAAAACTATTGCAGTTGCTCAAAAAGGTGAAGTTAACTTTTCAGGAGAAACATTTGAACTAACCTCAGATGTACAGTTAGCTGATGCTTATTTGGCTTTACCAATGATCGTATTTGCACAAACATTAGCCTTATTAACATCTATTAAGGTGAAAAATTTACCGGATACTCCTTCATCAACCGGTACAGTTAATCGTGTTGTAAAAGGTGTTATTATCCATGACTACCACAAATGATAATCTTATGATTTTAACAATAACACTCAATCCCTCAATTGATATCTCATATCCTCTAGAAAGCTTTCATTTAGATACTGTCAATCGTGTAGAAGAGGCAAGTAAAACAGCTGGCGGGAAAGGCCTAAACGTTAGTCGTGTTCTCTCAGAAGTTAATCAAGATATATTAGCTACGGGGTTTATTGGTGGCAGACTTGGACAGTTTTTAACAGAGCAATTAGATCAGTCACAGATAAAAAATCACTTTTATCCCATAGCTGGTGAAACCAGAAATTGTATTGCTATCTTACATGAGGGAATGCAAACAGAGATTCTTGAAAGTGGACCAACAATTACCACCAAAGAAGCTAAAGGCTTTCTCGACCATCTGAAACTAGTGGGTAATGGGGCTGAGGTGATTACCATTTCTGGTAGCTTACCCAAAGGTTTAGATAATAATTTTTATGAACCTATTCTAGAATGGGCAAACAGTCATCATAAACAAGTCGTCCTTGATTGCTCAGGTGCACCACTCATGGCTGTATTAAAAGGTGCTTACAAGCCAACTGTGATAAAACCAAATCTTGAAGAATTAGAAGGTTTAATAGGACAGAAGGTAACAGACGATGATAACAGTATAAAAACTGTATTATCAGTTGACTTATTTAAAGGTATCGAATGGGTCATTGTTTCATTAGGTTCCAAAGGAGCTTTTGCCAAACACAATGATAAGTTTTACCGGGTTACCATTCCCAAGATACAAGCCACGAACCCTGTAGGTTCAGGAGATTCTACAGTTGCAGGTATTGCTTGGGCACTATCAAGTAAAGATGATGATAACACTTTGCTTAAGAAATGCAATGTCCTAGGTATGTTGAACGCCCAAGAAGCCATGACTGGTCATGTAAATATGGACAACTATGAAACACTATATAGTCAAATCAGAGTAGAAGAGGTATAGAATGACATTAACACCAAACAAAAAACAGTATTTAGAAAAATTAAGTAAAGATGGAATCATCTCAGCCTTAGCTTTTGACCAACGTGGCGCCTTAAAACGAATGATGGCAGCTCATCAAACAGAAGAACCAAGTGTTGAACAAATGGAAGCCTTGAAAGTGATGGTCTCAGAAGAATTGACACCTTACGCCTCTTCAATTTTGTTGGACCCAGAATATGGCTTACCTGCGACAAAAGTCAAAGCTGAAGAAGCTGGACTACTCTTAGCCTATGAAAAAACAGGCTATGATGCGACAACGACGAGTCGCTTACCAGACTGTCTTGTTGAGTGGTCGGCAAAACGGATTAAAGAAGCAGGAGCGGACGCTGTAAAATTCTTACTTTACTATGATGTGGATGGCGATGACGATGTCAACTTGCAGAAGAAAGCTTACATCGAACGGATTGGATCTGAATGTCAAGCCGAAGACATTCCATTTTTCCTTGAAATCTTAACTTATGATGAAAAGATTACAGATAATGGCAGTGTCGACTTTGCCAAAGTCAAGGCTCATAAAGTAAATGAAGCAATGAAAGTCTTCTCGGATGACCGTTTTGGTATTGATGTCCTCAAAGTCGAAGTGCCTGTCAACATGAAGTATGTCGAAGGCTTTGCCCAAGGAGAAGTGGTTTATAGCAAAGAAGAAGCAGCTCAGGCCTTTGAGGACCAAGAAGCTGCTAGTCACCTTCCGTACATTTACCTAAGCGCTGGGGTATCAGCAGAGCTATTCCAAGAAACTTTAGTCTTTGCATCTGAATCGGGAGCTAAATTCAATGGTGTCCTCTGTGGCCGTGCAACCTGGTCAGGATCTGTGCCAGTCTACATCGAAAAGGGAGAAGATGCGGCCCGTCAATGGCTCCGCACAGAAGGATTCAAGAACATTGATGAATTAAATGAAGTCCTTGAAAAAACAGCAAGTCCTTGGACTGAGAAGTTAAAATAAAAACAAGCTAAAAAAGCTTGTTAAAAATGACTAGATTGAATTTCAGTTGAAAAGAATTTCCAATGTTTATAGACAAGAGCATATTCTAGAATACGACCAGTTTGTTGATGTCGTGTAACTTTAATTTGACGAACACACGGCTCACGACTTGCAAGTTTAAAGAAATCTCTAACAATAGATGGACATTCTAATTTGATATCTGTTTTTTGGGAGAAGGGCTGTTTGGCCATTTGAATATTATAATCAACAAAAAAACGATTATATAGGGAATTGTAGACAGATAGATCTGCTTCTGGATTCAAGATGAAATCATGCGGGATATAAGATTCTTGATATAGATAGGGTTGTCCATCAATCAAACGTTTCCGACAGAGGGTGTAATAAAATTCAGATTTATGAAGTCCTAATTGTTTCAAGTAGGTAGGGTTGTTGCCTTTGGTCAGACTGAGAACTTGAATTTCTTCTTGAAGATTTCTTGTTGGAGAATTGTATGAAAAATGGACTAACCGATCTTTAGTTGTATTTTCAATAAAGGTACCTAACCCTTGTTTTCGTGTAATATAACCTTCTTTTTCTAATTCCTTAAGTGCTCTGATAACAGTAATGGAGCTCACTTGGTATTTCTCTATTAATTCAGATTCAGTAAAAAAGCGATCCCCTCGTTTATAATGCTGTGACAAGATTAGATTAGACAAATCTTCTTTAATTATTTGATATTTTGGTTTTTTGATTGTTAACATTAGTAACTCATTTCTTTGTGAATATAATCATTATATCAAATTTATTAATAAAAAATAGAAAATCACTTTTATATAACAAGTTCACAATGATATTATATTAAAGCAAAAAAAGAAAACGGTTACATATACTGAACTGACAAATATTTAATCTATAAATTATAGAAGCAATACGTATCATTTTAATGTGAGGTGGCTATGTCAACATTTACTATTTCCGATCAATTCTATATGGATGGTAAACCTTTTAAAATTTTATCTGGTTCGATTCATTATTTTAGAATACCAAAAGAATCTTGGTATCATTCACTTTATAATCTGAAAGCCCTTGGTTTTAATACTGTTGAAACCTATGTTCCATGGAATTATCATGAGGCAAAAGAAGAAACTTATAACTTTTCAGATAATCATGATCTAGATTTCTTTTTAAGTCAAGCCCAAGAACTAGGATTATATGTACTTCTTAGACCATCACCTTATATTTGTGCAGAATGGGAATTTGGTGGTTTACCCGCTTGGCTACTGACCAAAAAGGTTAAAGTACGATCAACGGATCCCAATTACCTTTTTTATGTGAATCGATACTATGACAAATTAATACCAATTCTTAAGAAGCATGAATTAGCTAATGGTGGTAACATCATTATGCATCAGGTAGAAAATGAGTATGGGTCATATGGTGATGAAAAAGCCTACTTGAAAGCTTTAAAAACGATGATGGTTGAAAAAGGTTTACAGGCTCCCTTATTTACATCAGATGGTTCATGGCAGGCAGCACTAAGTGCTGGAAGTTTAATTGACGAAGATGTTCTGGTTACCGGAAATTTTGGCTCCAGACCGCAAGAAAATTTTGCTGCCTTATCTTTATTTTTGGAAGACCATGGTAAAAAGTGGCCCTTGATGTGTATGGAATTCTGGGATGGTTGGTTCAATCGTTATAAAGAACCAATAATCAAAAGAGATCCTCAAGAGACTGTTGATACAATCATGGAAACGATAGCTCTGGGCAATATTAATTTATACATGTTCCATGGTGGTAGTAACTTTGCTTTTATGAATGGATGCTCTGCTAGAGGAAAGATTGATTTACCACAAGTTACTTCTTATGATTATGACGCAATATTGGACGAAGCTGGCAATCCAACAAAGAAATACCGACTATTGCAAAAGAGCATGCAAGAATTATTTCCCAATCATGATTATCATGAACCACTGGTGAAAGAAACAATGGAAATTAAGGATATTCCTTTAGTTAACAAAGTTTCTTTAGTTTCAACTCTTGACAAGCTTTCGGATGTCACGAAGACATATTATCCTATTAATATGGAAGATCTTGGACAATCAACTGGTTACATTTTCTACCGTACAAAAATTAATAAAGAAAGTGCAGAAGTTGAAAAAATTTCTTTGAACGATGCTCGAGATCGCGTGCAGATTTTCCAAAATAATCAATGGCTAGCAACTCAATATCAAGAGGAAGTAGGTCAAGAAGTTTTGATAAACCTCGAAGAGGAAAATAATCTTGATTTGCTAATTGAAAATATGGGGCGCATTAATTATGGACCTCGACTTACAGCACCTAGTCAAAGTAAAGGTCTAGGAAGTGGATTGATTGCCGATCTTCATTTTGTAGGGAACTGGGGGATTTATCCGTTGCCTATGGATGACATTTCAGCTATTGATTATACGAATCAGTGGTTACCAAATACTCCGGCTTTCTATGAATTTCAATTTGACTGTCAAGATTGTCAGGATACTTATATTGATATGACAGGATTTGGAAAAGGCCTTGTGTTTATCAATGGCAAAAATTTAGGCAGATTTTGGGAAGTAGGTCCCATAGTAAGTCTTTATCTTCCAAAATCTTATTTAATAACTGGAAACAATAAGTTAACTGTTTTTGAAACAGAAGGTAAATATAGAAATAAAATAAATTTAGTAAAACATCCAATAATCATAGATGTTAAAGGAGAAAACTTATGACAATAATTGCAGCCCGTATTGATGGAAGACTGATTCATGGTCAAGTCGCAAATTTATGGACAACAAAGTTAAACATTAGCTGAATCATGGTCGTTGATAATGATATTGTGAATAGTGATTTAGAAAAAACAGCTCTTAAGTTAGCTACACCAACTGGTGTTAAATTATCAGTTTTAAATGAGGAAAAAGCAGCTAACAATATTACTGCTGGTAAATATGATTCTCAACGTTTGATGATTGTTGCTAAAAGTCCTGATCGTTTTTTACACCTAATTGAAGCGGGGGTTCCGATTACTGAACTAAATGTTGGAAACATGTCTCAAACTTCAGAAACGCGCTCAGTTACTAGATCAGTTAATGTTGTCGATAAAGATATTCAAGACTTCGATGCAATTAAAGCAAAAGGTGTTAAATTAATTGCACAAATGGTACCTGGCGATAGTCCAGCAGACTTTATGATCTTACTAAATAAAGTAAGATAACTTAGGGATTAAAACTAAAAATATTTGGAGGACATTCACTATGATTCAATGGTGGCAAATTCTATTACTAACTCTTTACTCTGCATATCAGATTTGTGATGAGTTAACTGTCAATACTTCAGCAGGATCACCTGTATTTGCAGGTTTGATGGCAGGTATCATTATGGGTGACATCAAGACAGGTTTGTGGATTGGTGGTAGCTTACAATTAATGGTACTGGGAGTTGGAACTTTTGGTGGTGCATCTCGTATAGATGCGACATCTGGTGCTATTTTAGCAACTGCCTTCTCAGTATCACAAGGTATCAAACCAGAGCTTGCAATATCAACAATTGCCGTACCAGTAGCAGCTTTATTAGTTTACACTGACATTTTAGGTCGTTTCTCTACAACCTATTTTGCTCATCGCATTGATAAACATGTAGAGGATTTTAATTATAAAGGAATTGAACGTAATTATTTACTTGGAGCTATTCCTTGGGCATTATCTAGGGCATTACCAGTTTTCTTAGCATTAGCACTAGGGGGAGGATTTGTTAAAGCTTTAGTTTCAGGCATTGGTGATATTCAATGGGTTGCTGATGGTTTAACACTTGCTGGTAAAATGTTACCAGGTTTAGGGTTTGCTATCTTATTGCATTACTTACCAGTTAAACGTAATCTCCATTATCTAGGATTAGGTTTTGCAATAACTGCAATCTTAACAACTATTTATACTAACCTAGCAAATGCTGGAACTGCTCTAGCAACTGTCTCTAAAGGTTTTGATGCAACACCATTTAAAGGTCTTCCAATGATTGGTATTGCTGTAATTGGTGCAGCACTTGCAACAATGCATTACAAAAATCACCAAGTTCTAGCACAGCCAATTGAAAAACAAGAAGTAACAATTTCAGAAAGTGGGGAAATTGAAGATGACGAAATCTAATTATAAATTAACTAAAGAGGATTTTAAGCAAGTTAATAAACGTAGTTTATTTACCTTCCAATTAGGTTGGAACTATGAGCGTATGCAAGGTTCTAGTTATCTTTATATGATTTTGCCCCAACTTCGTAAAATGTATGGAGATGGAACACCTGAATTAAAGGAAATGATGAAAACTCATACCCAATTCTTCAATACATCAAACTTTTTCCATACAATCATTACAGGTATTGATTTAGCTTTGGAAGAAAACGAAGGTTTGGAAGCAAAAGACGCTGTTAATGGTATTAAAACTGGCTTAATGGGACCATTTGCTCCAATTGGTGACTCAGTATTTGCATCATTAGTCCCTGCGATCATGGGATCAATTGCTGCATCATTAGCTATTAATGGTAATCCTATTGGAATTCTCCTTTGGATTTCTGTAACGTGCTTAATTAATATCTTCCGTTGGAAACAATTAGAAATCGCCTATAAAGAAGGTACAAAACTTGTAACAACTATGCGAGATAAATTATCTTCATTAGTTGATGCTGCGTCTGTTATGGGTGTCTTCATGGTTGGTGCTTTAATTGCTACAATGATTAACTTTAAATTTATTGCTGCACCAAAAATTGGTGAAAAAGTAATCAATGTTCAAGATTTATTTGATCAAATTTTCCCACGTCTTGTTCCTGCCTTATTTACAGGGTTAATTTTCTGGATTCTTGGAAGAAAAGGTATGACGCCGACAAAAACTATTTTTATGATTATCATCTTTGCTTTACTGATGTCATACTTTAAAGTATTAGGTGTGTAATATGGGGAAAAATTTAATTCTAGTGAGTCATGGCAATTTTTGTCATGAATTAAAAAAATCAACTGAAATGATTATGGGACCCCAAGATAATATTTTTACTGTGGGTCTACTTCCAGATGAGGGACCAGATGATTTAAAACGCAAATTTTTAGAAATTGTTGCCCAATTTTCTGACAATGAATTCATTGTATTGGCGGATTTGATGGGAGGAACACCATGTAATGTTGTTTCAAGACTAATTTTGGAAGGGTATGACTTTGACTTATATGCTGGTATGAATATGCCAATGATTATAGGTTTTATCAACTCAGAATTAATTGGAGAAGCAGTTGACTTAAAAAGCTTTGCATGTGAAAATATCCATAAAGTAAATGACATCCTTCTACAAATTGATGATGATGAGGGATAAAAATTCCGGTGTACCTTTTTATCTGTACTTCAAGAGTGTTGTAAAAAGATAAATAAAAAAAAAGACAATTACTTTGTCTTCTTTTTTTTAATTAAATTATTTCTCTTCTTTATTTTTTTTCTTTTCTTCTGTAGGTTTAGTTTGTTTAACTTTACCACTGATTGTATGAAGTTCTTTATTTTCTTCTTTTGTCATTTGATGACCTCACTTATAGAAAGATAATATCATTTAAGCTAATATCTGACAAGTTATTTTTTCTTTTTGTCACTTGTTTTTTTAGTTTTTACTTTCGGAGTTGCATAGACCAAGTTTCTTAAGTTAATTAAGACACTTTTGTTGGTTTTTTCTGAAATCAATTCAATGGCAGTAGAATCAAATTCCATTTCATTGGCAACTTTAACAACGGTCATTGTTTCACCTGTTACAAAAGTTAGTTGTAAGATTTCTTTTTCTTTTAATATACTAATAATAAATGCTTTCATCTGAATATCCTCCTTAAACCTATTCTACCAAATAAATAAAACGCTTACAATTTTTTGTATTTTATTTATTTGATAATCTGGGGAAAAGTAGAAGACAAGAAAAAACCTCCCAATAGTAATGGGAAGATTTTAATAAAAGCGTAAGTCTTATTTTGCTGCGTTTTCGTCTTTGAGACCGTATTTTTTGTTGAAACGGTCCACACGTCCGTCTGCTTGCGTGAATTTTTGACGTCCAGTATAGAATGGATGTGAATCTGAAGAAATTTCTACACGGATAAGTGGATAAGTTTCCCCTTCGAACTCAACAGTTTCATTACTATTTTTAGTAGAACCGCTAAGGAATTGGTAACCTGTAGTTGTATCAAGAAATACAACTGGACGATAATCTGGATGAATGTTTTTTCTCATCTTTAAAATATTTCCTTTCTGCCATGGCACTTGTGCCCCATAGTTATTAACTAGACTAGTGTAACAAAATTAAAAGTATTTGACAAGCTTTTTGGAGTAATTCTTTTAATTTGCTAGGAGATCTTTTATTTCTTGGAAAATGACTTCATTTTCCTCTAGACTATATGAATTTGCTCCGCTAGCAAGTGGATGACCACCCCCATGATGACGCTTGGCAATTTCATTGATAAATTTTGTTTTGCTACGCATTCTGACACGGTAGTGCCCATCAGCTTGCTCGACAAAGATTGCCCAAGCTTGGACTAAATCAATTTTTCCGGGAGTCGAAACAATGGCTGAGCTCTCAGCATCAGTGATATCAAAGTCTTTGAGAATTTTTTGCGTCAGCACAACTCGTGCAGCTCCGTTTTCATCAATTTCGAGATTATCAAAAACATAGCCTTGCAGCTTGGCAATTTTAAAAGAGAAAGAATCCATTTTTCGGCCAATGGCAGAAAAATCAAATTCGTACTGGCGTAATTTACTGGCAATTAAGAAGGTTTTGCTACTAGTAGCAGGATAGAGGAAGCGTCCCGTATCTCCAACAATCCCAGCATAGAGCAGTTGCGCAGCTATGTTTGATAGTTTAAGGTTCATTTCGAAAGCAAAGTCAGCAATAATTTCACTAGCACTTGAAGCCATCGTATCAACATGACAGATATCTCCATAGACATCATCATTTGGGTGATGGTCGATTTTAATGGTAAAGTCGCCATCTAAGTAACGAGCATCATCTATCCGAGGACGGTTAGCCGTATCTGTAATGATAACTAATGAGCCGGAATAATCAGAATCTTGGACTGTATCCATCATTGCGACCCAATCAAGACTTGGCTCGTCGTAACCAGTAATCAAGACTTTCTTATCTGGGAAATTAGCTTTAATAATTTCTTTCAAACCAGCTTGGCTACCAATGGCATCAGGGTCCGGATTTTTATGACGATGGATGATAATTGTTTGATGTTTTTTTATTTGTTCTAAAATTTCTTTATAAATTGTCATTGTTTAATCTTTTTCTTTCATCATATCAATATGGGGAATGTCGTCTTCTAAGTAGACCTCAGAAGTAGCATTAAAACCAAATTGTCCATAAAAGTCTTGCAAATGAGCTTGAGCTTGTGCATAGACTGGTAATTGAGGATAATTTTCTTGGCAATAGCTAAGTGCGGTGGCAACTAGTTCTTGCCCTAAGCCTTTACCACGAACTGTTTGAGTTGTCAGAACTCGGCCCAGTTTCATCATTTTTTCGGTTGGTATAATGCGACAGTATGCTAATAATTGACCCGAACTGTCTTGTTTGAAAATGTGTATTGATTTTTGGTCCAATTCATCAATTTCAGGATAAGCACAGGCTTGTTCCACAACAAAGACTGCAACCCGCTCTTTTAAAATAATAAATAATTCATCTCTGGTCAATTGATCAAATGCCTTAATACTCCAATTCATCATCACACCTAGCCTTCTCTAAAAGTCTTTTTAATAGTATACCATAAGTGCCAAAAAACCTATAGATTTACTATAGGTCAATTTGCTTAGTTTATTTCTTTTAAGGTTACTTCTAAAGCTCGTTTTACTGCTGGCCTTTGAGCTATTTTATCTGTCCATTGGTTGAGATATTTATAAGATTTTAGGTCAAGAAATTCTGCAGCATTGTCATAAAGTTGATCTTGTGCTAATTGTCCATACCAAGACCAGATAGCAATGTCTGCAATACTGTAGTCATCACCAGCAATATATGGTCTCTTGGCTAATTCTTTATCTAATAAATCAAATTGGCGTTTTGTTTCCATGGTGTAACGATCGATTGGGTATTCTAATTTTTCAGGTGCATAATGGAAGAAGTGACCAAAGCCACCACCGACAAAAGGAGCAGCACCGGTCTGCCAAAATAGCCAATTTAATTCTTGTGTTCTGGTCGCATGATTTTGGCTAATCAAAGCATCATGTTTTTCTGCTAAGTAAAGAAGAATATTTGCAGATTCAAAAATATTGATGGTTTCAGAATCAGACAAGTCTAATAAAGCAGGAATTTTTGAATTGGGGTTGATTTCAGTGAAATCACTACCGAACTGTTCTTGCTTACCTAAATTGATTTTGAAAGCATCATAAGGAGCATCAGTTATATCAAGCTCTTTTAATTCTTCAAACATGATAATTGGTTTAATCCCATTAGGTGTTCCTAAGGTAAATAATTGATATGGATTTTCTCCTCGAGGTAGTTTTTGTTCGAAACGACTTCCAGCTGTCTCTTGATTTGAGCCTGGAATCTTATGGGTATTTTTCCATACTTTTGGTAATTGATAAGTTGTCATAGGCTTGTCCTCTCTATTGCTACTAATTAGGATTATCATAACAAATAAAAAGTTGAATCACAAAAGTTTAGTTTGGTACAAGTTATTTATTGATTATTTGATTTTCTAATGTAAAAACATTTAACATTTTTTGTTTATACTATTTGATTTCAGTCTAATAATTAACCTTAATAAAATATTTAGGTATAAAATCTTTAGGAAAAATGCCTTGATTTATTTAATACATTTGTTATCATATTAAAAAGCTGCAAAGGAGTAAAATAAGAATGGAAGAAATAGATTTTGAAAAACTTGCAAAAACAGAGCTACATTGCCACTTGGATGGCTCCATTCCGTTTGGAACGATTAAGAAATTATTAAAACTTGCCAAGATAGAAATTCCAGATGACGATGACGATTTAAAACAGCTTATTAAAGCACCTAAATCAGCTACTTCCTTAATGGATTATTTAAAGACCTTTGACTTTATTAGACCACTCTTACAGTCAAAAGAGGCTCTTCAGCTTGCAAGCTATGACTTAGCCAAGTCGGTAGCTCAGGAAGGTGTTATTTATATGGAAATCCGTTTTGCACCAGAACTTTCAATGGATCAGGGGTTAACTTTAGAAGAAATAATGGAAGCTGTCTTAAAGGGGGCAAATAATGCAACCAGAGATTTTGGGATAGTCACCAAAATTATTGTTTGTGGTATGCGACAATCATCGCTTACTTTAACAGAAGAGATTTTTAAGAAAGTTATCCGATGGGCTGAAAAAGGATTAGTTGGATTTGATTTTGCGGGAAATGAGCTTGATTTTCCTCCAGAGTACTTAAGCACAATTATTGAGGAGACACAAAAATTAGGACTACCTTTTACCCTCCATGCAGGGGAATGTGGATGTGCTAATTATATTTCACAAGCTATTGATCTTGGCATAAAGCGTCTTGGGCATGTTACTGCAGTCTCAAAAAATCCAGACCTTTTAAGACGTTTGAGACAAGAAGGGGTGACCGCGGAGCTATGTTTAACAAGTAACCTTCAAACTAAAGCAGCTCCAACAATTGCTGATTTTCCCTATCTTATGATGAAGCAAGCAGGTGTCAAACTGAGTATTAATACTGATAACCGAACTGTCTCAGATACTAATTTAACTAAAGAGTATCAATTATATAACTATTATTTTGGGACTAGTGTCGCTGATTTTTATCGTCATAATTGTGACGCTATTGAAGCTTCATTTGCGAGTCCCTCTGAAAAGAAGGAACTACTGGAACGATTAAAATTTTCCTATCAATGCTATCTCTAATATCATAGTGATTTTATCCATTAAATATGTTAAAATAAATGAAGTTTAGTTATTTTTTGGAGGAAAATATGGCCATAGTAAAAATCGTTTATGCTAGTATGACAGGCAATACTGAAGAAATTGCTGATATAGTTGCAAATAAGTTAACCGAACTCGGACACGATGTTGAAGTTGACGAGTGCACATCAGTTGAGGCTTCAGATTTTGAAGATGCCGAAATAGCGATTGTTGCGACATATACTTATGGTGATGGTGACTTACCAGATGAAATTGTCGATTTCTACGAAGATTTACAGGATTTAGACTTATCAGATCGTATCTATGGGGTGGTTGGATCAGGGGATACTTTCTATGATTACTTCTGTAAGTCAGTAGATGAATTTGAAGAACAATTTGCTCTAACGGGAGCCATTAAAGGTGCTGAATCAGTTAAAGTTGACTTGGCAGCAGAAGATGAAGACATTGCCAATCTGGAAGCATTTGCGGAAGCAATTTCCAAGTCAGCAGAAAGTTTATTGCAATAACCAGATAATCAAATGTTAGTAGCCTAATTGCTTTAAGAACGAATTTGTTTTTAAGGTGTTAAGTCACTAACCTTTTTTCTTGAGCAGAAGTAAGTTAGAAGGACACAATGGAATTAGAAGAAATAAGAAAAGAAATTGATTTGGTCAATGCAGACCTGCTTAAATTAATTGAAAAGCGGATGGACTTGGTCCAACACGTCACTACTTATAAGCGTCAGCATCAGTTGCCAGTTTTGGATGCATCGCGCGAGCAATTCATCCTAAAAGAAATTGGCTATCAAGTGAAAAATCAGGACTATAAGGAAGCTGTAATTGCGACCTTTGCAGCTATTATGGCAGCCTCTAGGAATTATCAGGAAGGCGCAATTAAGGGAGGCAAAGATGCTGAAAGCTAAGCTTCTCTCTATTAAGGATAGCTTAATCTTAGTGGTCTTAGCTTTAGGGATTGGTTTAGTGGTTGGTGCTTTAGACTTCGTTTTTGGTTCTGTACTTTTGTTAGTCTCGGATTTTAGGACTGAGCATCTAACCATCTTGCTACCGTTTTTAGCTGGAGCTGGACTCTTAACGGTTTTTCTCTACCATAAATTTGGAGGTAAGGCTAGCAAGGGGATGAGTTTAATTTTCCTTGTCAGCCAGGGAAAAGAAAAAGAAATACCTTTAGTTTTGACTCCACTGATTATGTTCTCGACCTGGATGACCCACCTCTTTGGAGGTAGCGCTGGCCGTGAAGGTGTAGCTGTTCAATTAGGAGCGACGGTTTCCCATTATTGCCATTCTTGGTTAAAAGTGGAGAATAGCTCGCGCATATTCTTGGCAATTGGTATGGCAGCCGGTTTTGCGGGTTTATTTCAAACCCCATTAGCAGCTATCTTCTTTGCATTTGAAGTCTTAGCAATGACACATTTTGCCTTCTTTGCATTATTTATCCCTGTAGCTGTCGCTGCTTATACAGCCTCTACGATCTCTCATGCTCTAGGACTGGAGAAATTCTCTTTTATCATTAAGGAGACAGTAGCTCTTAGTCCGATAATGATTGGTAAATTGGTATTACTAGGATTAATCTTTGGTCTAGCGGGTAATCTTTTTGCTTATACTTTAGGGAAAGCAAAGACATTTTTCTCAGAGAAGTTATCTAACCCATATCAAAAAGTTCTAGTTTTAGGTATAGTTGTGACAGTTCTTGTTTTCGTTTTACATTCAGGTCGCTATAGTGGACTAGGTACAAACTTAATAAATATGTCTTTTTCTGGTGAGACGATTTATTCCTATGATTGGTTCTTAAAAATAATGTTAACAGTTCTTACCATTGCAGCAGGCTACCAAGGGGGAGAAGTGACTCCACTCTTTTCTATTGGAGCTAGTCTGGGTGCCCTTATAGCGCCATTATTTGGCTTACCAGTTTTCTTGGTAGCAGCACTTGGCTATTCTGCAGTATTTGCCAGTGCGACAAATACCTACTTAGCTTCTGTTTTTATTGGATATGAAGTCTTTGGATCAGAAAATATGATTTCTTTTCTGATTGTTGTATTGATTGCTACCTTACTTAATCAGAAACATAGTATTTATGCCAATCAGGAACTCTTAGAGGTAAAAAATAAATTTCAAATTTAAAGCAATTTTTGATTAAATTTTTTTAATAAAATAGACTGTGGTAAGTGTCTAGAGTTTCGGGAAAAAGAATCATAATATATTTTAAAGCTTAAGAGAACGAAAAATTCGTTCTCTTTTTTGCTTGTCAAATAAAATCTTTGGAGAAAATCTTATGAAAAAGAAACAACAGACTTCAATTGCGAAATTGACTAAGAATATGATTATTATTGATTTGATGAAAACAATGGGTTGGCCAAGAGAACGTGCTGAAAAAGCCATTGAAGAATTAGAAGCAGTTAGTCTTATTCAATTTCCAAATCAAGGAGGAATGAGAATGAGAGTGAATGTCGAGGTGAATTAAATGAGTATAAATAGAGATATAACAATAAATCAACTAACAACTCAGACATTTTATCAAATTCCTCAATTATTTATGACTCGTACTGAAAGAAAATGGGATGCTGAAAAAAAGAGGTTGATTACAATCCGTTACTCAAGTCCTTATGTCAAACTGTCCTCAGATGCTAAATTAGGTTATGGTGCTCTTCTCAATCGCTGTCAGTTAAGTATTCATTCGTATGAGCAAGGCAACAAAGATTATGTAGATGAGAATGGCTCTGTCTTCATGATTTTTACGGTTCAAGATTTGATGGAATTATTAGACAAATCGAAACCAACTGTAACAAAAATCAAAAAAGAATTAGCTGATATGGGTCTGTTAAGAGAAGTAAGACAAGGGAATAATAAACCAAATAGATTATATCTTCAAAATGTTGATGCGACTTGTCAAATCATCGAACATTACGACGAAGATAAGACACTTCTTAAACAATTTGATTATTTTGGAAAGTTATTATTCCAAAAAGAGGAATCTGTTGAAGAGACCGCTCAAACCCTTGGTACAAGCGGAGGTAAAAAATTTGAACGTCCAAAATCTTTACCTCCGGAGGTTAAAAATTTTAACCCTAGTAATAATAATAAGAGTAATACTGAGAATAATAATATTAGTTCTAGAAAGACTTCAAAAAATTCTAAAGAATTTTCTTCATCTGCTGGAGCTGATAATATTACCTCAATTGAAAAAGTTGAAAAATATATTGAGCCTCAATATTATTCTCTCCTGCAGGTAATTGCTGATGAATATAACGGTAAGTTTTGCCAACAAGATTTATTCACTGGAGAATTTCAAAATTATAGTCTAACTCATAAACAAAAAATGATGATAGGCCAATACCTCTCTGACGGCTATATAACAAGTCGAGAAATAATTAACGTTATTGAGCGAATACCCTATGACAGTGAATCCCCTTTGGCATATCTTCTTAAGTCCTTAGAAAATCTCAGGGAAGAAAGAAGACTTGAGGCTAAAATATTAGCCCATAGAAAAGCTGAAATGGCTTTTTCCGAATAGAAGGAAATCAAATAGATGACACTAGAAATGAAGGGGATAGTACTCTTAAATTTATTCATAATTTCAATATTGGTTTACCGATATTGTCTTGAAGGGGAAGGTATTATTTATTACTTTTTAGGCCTTTTTTATACTTGGATACTAGGTATTGCAGTGGTTTACCTTTTCTATATTTAGACACTTGAACTAGAGGAGATTAATAACAGATGAATATAAGACGATTAATCGTGAATAAAATAAAACATTTGAAATATGAAAATACAAGACTGGGTGTTCTTGCTGAAAGACAACTTGATGTTCTTGATAAAACACAGTCCTCACAAGAAAGCTATAAAGCATTCTTAGCCGACTTAAATTAAGTTTGAGCAATTAACTTGTTTAACTACTCAACTAGGCACTAGACATAATATAATCTCAAAATTCTTTTTCTCTCTCGTTTAGTGTCTAGTTGAGTAGTTAAGCTACTTTGACCTTTGAAAACTAAATACCCCCACTGTCCAGATTAGCGGAAACTATGCATAAAAAATAAAATAGGGGCGGTGTTTGTAACTAGAAAAGGATATCTAGTGCTGTTTCCATAATGTAAAAGCATAACTAATTTAACAGGAGTTATAAGCTGAAGAGGTTTGCGATTCTTAAACCATAAATCGTGCGTAAAAAATACAGTAAAACTTCACAGGAGTTTTCGGCATGGCTGTAAATTCAGCCTTTCATTCAAAAAAGGAGATTAGTTATGAATGAAATAAAAAGTAAATTAGGTCAGGTTCTAACAATTACTGACTTAAAAGAATTAGGAAAACAAGGAGGTACAACTGCTAGACTTGATTCAGGAGAAATAGTCACTCTCAGAAAGAATTATGGAACTATTATCCGTCAAGCTATTATTGAAGGCCAGAGAATGGAAGTAGATCTTATTATCCCTTACTCAGAACTTTACAAGCAAATCAGAACTCTAAAAAGAAATCATATACTGATTGCTAGAAAAATCAAAGTAGGCAATAAAAAGACATTACAACTAACTGGTCTAGGTTATCATAGACTTGACAAGAACTAGAGAAAAATAAAGGTTAATAACATGACTCAAGAGACAAAAGAAATTTTTTCAATCCGCAAATTTAAAACGGGTACTCATTCGGCGTTGCTCGGTAAATTTGGTGTAACGCTTGCTACTTCAGTAGCTTTAATGACAGCAGGTGGTGTTGTACATGCCGAACAAGTAACAGGAACGACTACAACACCTACAACTACTCAAGTTGCACCAGCAACAAGTACACCAACAGCTGAAATTCCTACAAGTGTTCCAGCAGGAACAAGTCAACCAGTAGCTGAAAAAACAATCAATTCTGCTCAAGATACACTTAAAGATAACGTGGCAGGAGCAGAAAAAGCAGGTGTCGATGTAACAACTGGCGAAACAACTGATGTGACATTAAATGATGGTAA
>CAACWJ010000115.1_pt1 | contig 18330 bp, 18 predicted proteins | sample 2275621 | NCBI WGS metagenome assembly CAACWJ01 (sample SAMEA5312456, study PRJEB27640) | indoor metagenome | biome: indoor environment; feature: uncontrolled; material: polymer tiles stone | place: Germany | collected 2014-07-07
TAGAGTAGAGGTCTATCCATTTATAAATTGTTGCAGGGGCCACGTCGTATTCTTTAGACAGCTGGGTGACGGATTGACCAGAATGATAGAAGGCGATAAGGGTTTCTTTAAATTCTTTTGAGTAGCGTTTTTGCATGTTTTTGTCCTTTGTCTAAATTATACAATAGTGACTCTAAGATTTAAGGATAACATCAAATAATAATGATATTGGTTACTTTCATCAAAATATTTTTAAATACATTAAAAATTGTAGAGTGCCTTTAAAAGGTAAAGATGGTGGCTGGGATGTTATTTTAGAGGATGATCATAATATTCTTTTAGAAGATGGCTCGAAAGTATCTAGAGTGTATGTGGAAATGAAAAATAAACATAATACTATGAATTCAGCATCTTCTGGAAAAACATTTATAAAAATGCAAAATCAATTATTAAATGATGATGACTGTGCATGTTTCCTTGTTGAAGCAATTGCAAAAAAATCACAAAATATAAAATGGCAACCCAAAGTTGATGGAAAAAATATGGGACATAAGTATATTAGAAGAGTAAGCTTGGACAAATTTTATTATTTAGTTACTGGTGAAGAGGATGCCTTCTATAAATTATGTATGGTGTTACCAGATATTTTAAAGAAAGCCTTGAATAAAATGGAAGAAGATGAGATTCCACAAGATACAGTTTTTGAAGAGTTGTTACTTAAAGCTGAACAAATGGAAAACATCGAAGACTTTGATCTTTCAATTGCAATGTCGATTTATTTACTAGGTTTTCCAAGTTATCTCGGATTTAAGAAAAATGGTTAACACCCCACTCCATCTCTGATTTTATTTCCTAATCATGCTATAATAAATCTATATGTGATAGAGGAGATTAGTATGGCGAAGATTAGGTATGGGATTGTGTCAACTGCTCAGGTCGCTCCACGTTTTATTGAGGGTGTCCGTTTGGCTGGTAATGGAGAAGTGGTGGCAGTGTCCAGCAGGTCTTTTGAGTCGGCTCAAGAGTTTGCAGAGCAACATGATATTCCTAATGCTTATGGCTCTTTGACTGGTCTTCTGGCCGATAAGGATGTTGACGTCGTCTATGTGCCTACTATCAACAAGGACCACTTTAATGTGGCTAAAAAAGCTCTTAAGGCTAACAAACATGTCTTGGTTGAAAAACCTTTCACTTTGAAATTTGATGAGGCGCGTGAGCTATTTGATATGGCTTACCGTAGGGACCTCTTCTTAATGGAGGCTCAAAAGTCGGTTTTCATTCCTTTAACTGATGTAATCAAGGAAATCCTTGAATCTGGTGAGATTGGAGATGTTGTTTCGGTGTCATCCGTAACCTCTTATCCAAACATCGATCATATTTCTTGGTTCCGTGACCTGTCCGCCGGCGGTGGTGCTACTCACTTTATGGCCCCTTACGCGCTAGCTTACTTGCAGTTCATCTTTGATTCATCCATTGAAAAAGCTGGTGGCATTGCGACCTTTCCTAAAAACCAAAGCGACAGCCAATCTAAGCTTATCTTACAGTTGAAGAATGGTGTCATTGCAGACATTTATCTCACGACAGACATTAAACGAAAACATAAAATGACCATCTATGGGACCAAAGGTTCGCTAGAGATTCCCAGCTTTTGGAAGTCGACGGCCGCTACGATCATTCATGAGGATGGCAGCCGCAAGCTGATTGAGGCGCCTATGGTCAGTGATTTTGCCTCTGAAGCCTTTCACGTCAGTCAGATGATCCAAGAAGGCGAGATCACAAGCCCAATCATGCGACCAGAAATGACTCTGATGGGCATCAAAATTATCGAAGACCTTTACAAAACATGGGGGAAATACTAAAAAAGCACTCTCGAGTGCTTTTTTTGAATATTAATGTTTCCAGTTTAAAAAACTGAATAGTACATACTATTAGTGTCTTAGGACTGATTTATTGCTTCGACTACTTTCTACTTGAGAAATGATTAAAATTAATTAATAATAGTAATAAGATTTAATCTTTGAATGAAAGGAGAGAAATATGACGGAAAATCAGAATCACAACAAACAGTCAATTGTTGAAATAAATTTAGATGAAGTTTCAGATACTGAGTTACAGCAGTATTTTGATACTGGCTTGCTTGATGATGAAATCATGGCCTATGCTAAAGATAAAAATGAGACTTCATTTATTGAACAAAATAAAGATCACCTGACAGCCGTCTTTCTGATGCTGGATGGCGATTATAATCATTACAAAGTTGGTGATATGCCTAGGACATTGCCTATTCTTATGACAATGAATCAGGACCAACTTTTAGTCTTGACCAATACTAAAACTAGTAAATTATATGCTAAGTTTAAAGACAATATTGATGACAGTAAAACACCACTATATCATTTGTTCTATATTCTTACGCTAATCAGTCAACAATATTTCCAATTATTGGAAAAAGTTGCCAACAAACGGGACAAACTGATTAAGGATTTACAAAAACGAGCCAATAAGAAGAATATTGCTGATTTAGCAAAATTGCAAACAGGATCAGCTTATCTTTTAATCTCAGCCCAACAAAATGCAGATATGTTGCTTGAGTTTAAAAACTTTAGTATGTATGACTCAGCTAGTGATCAAGAAAAGGAAGTATATTCAGACGCCTACATTGAAAGTCGACAACTGAAAAACATGACATCTTTGCATTCGAAAATGTTGAATGATTTATCCTCTTCATATAATAATGTACTTAGTAATCGATTAAATGATAATATGACCAATTTAACTATTCTTTCACTTGGTCTGGCTATCATGACTTCAGTAACTAGTTTCTATGGAATGAACGTCAAGTTACCATTTGCTAAAGTGGATATTGTTTGGGTAATTATAACCATTTTATCAGCTATAGTTGCCATTGCATCCATGATTTGGATGCGCCGTTATGTTAGAAAAGATCATGATGATGATTAAGTAATGAAAGGAAGCTATGTATAATCCCGCTTTACTATTTTCCAAACAAGTAGTTGATTTTAATTTACTTGCTGATTTTGGTTTTATTAAGCAACCAGATCAATCCTATACTTACCAAACGACCATTATGGATGGAGCTTTTCAGGTTAACATTACAGTCTTTTCTAATAAGCAGATTGATACAGATATCATAGACCTGGATATGAATGAACCCTATCACGCTATCTATGCTAATAACCGTTCTGGCTATGTGGCAGAAGTCCGACAGGCCTATACAGAAGTGCTTGAGGATTTTACTGGGCGCTGCTGTCAGGAGATGCCATTCTTATCTACTCAAATGAACAGAATGGCTACAAAAATCGCTGACAGCTTCGGCGATTCTTGGGACAAACCCTTCGAAAAAGCCAATGAGTACACTTCTTACCGGGTGGCTGGCAAGTGGTACGCCTTGGTTTATCCGGCTAAGGGAGAAAAGTTAGAGGGGATTGCCGACGACAAGAAGGACAAGGATTTTGAGGTGGTCAATCTCAAGGTCAAGCCTTCGGATATGGCGGAATTGCTGGCGCTTGAAGGCGTCTACCCCGCCTACCACATGTCCAAAAAATCCTGGGTTTCGGTCCTTTTAGATGACCAGATCTCAGACCAAGTCTTATGGAGATTGCTGAGTGAGAGTCGACGTTTGGTTGCTCCCTCAGCATTAGCGAATCCTGAAGGTGGCCCAGATTACTGGGTGATTCCAGCAAATCTCAAGTACTATGATATAGATCGCGAATTTGCAGCCAATCCAGAGATTCTCTGGACGCAAAAAGCCAGCATCAAAGCTGGTGATTACCTCTTTATCTATATTACGGCGCCGACCAAAGCCATTCGTTATGCCTGTCAGGTTTTGGAAGCCAATATCCCTAATAATGGCTACCGCAAGAAAACGGGGATCAATCAGTTGATGCGGCTACGGATGCTTGAATATTATCCAGACAATCAGATTACTTTTGATGTGATGAAAGCTCATGGGGTGACTGCCGTTCGTGGTCCGCGGAGGGTTCACCCTGATTTGCTTACTTACTTAAAATCACACCAGTTATTAAAAGAAAAATATTAAAAAGGAGACTAATTATGTCACAATTTATTGCAGATCAAAGCTTCTGGGAAATTTTTCCTGATGCCAAATTAGGTGTCTTGCTTTTGAAAAATTATGATGGTTTAGGCGAATCAAGTTCTGAAATTAAAGCACTTTTGGAAGAAAGTCACAAATTAGCGAAAGTCTATATTGATGAAGAGAATTTCAGTGACAGTGAAGTCGTTCAAACTTATCGTAAGGCTTATCAAAAATTTAAAACGAAAAAAGGTGTCCGTTCAAGCATTGAAGCCCTTTTGAAGCGTGTTTCTAATGGGCAAATGATTCCTTCAATTGATCCATTAGTAGACATCTATAATGCTGCAAGCTTGCGTTTTGGTTTACCGGTTGGAGCAGAAGATATTGATCGTTTTGTTGGTGATTTGCGTTTGACAATCACTGATGGTGGTGATGAATTCTATCTGATTGGTGATGAGAAGAACAATCCAACACTTCCTAATGAGCTTTGCTACAAGGATGAAGCGGGCGCGGTTTGTCGTTGTCTTAATTGGCGTGATGGCGAGCGGACGATGATTCAACCACACACAACCAATGCTTTTGTGGTTATTGAAGCCATTAACCCAGCTGATGCAGACCGCATGCAAGAAGCTCTGTCATTCATCGAAGGCCAAGCCAAACTTAATTTAGGTGCCGAGACAGAAATGTATATTTTAGACAAGTCACTCTCAAGTATTCAATTATAAGAAAAAGGACAAGTGAGAGCTTGTCCTTTACTTATTACTAAAAAAGAATGGTGGGGTGTAATGACTTAATGTTTCATAACAACTTTGGGCTGCTTCGTGGTCTTCGCAGACAATTAGGCAGGTATCGTCTCCGCAGACGGTGGCTACGATTTCTGGAATTTGCATGGCATCTAGGATAGACCCAAATGATTGGGCAAGTCCTGGTAAGGTTTTTAGGACAATTTGATTTTGAACCACGCGAAGCATCACAAGGGCATCCTCCATGTAAAAGCGCAAGCGATGTTCCCAACGGCTTTGAGAAATAGATAAAGCTTCATAATGGGTTTCTGTTCCATTAGATACTTTTACCAAGTTAAGTTCTTTCATATCACGAGATAGGGTTGCTTGTGTGATATGGATTCCATTTTTTTTAAGGCGATCTTGTAGTTCTTGTTGGGTATGAATAGTTGTTTCTGAGATTAAAGAACGAATCAGTTGGTGCCTAGTCTCTTTTTTATTCATTTTCATTTTCCTTTAATTTAATACAAATATTAACCAGAGTATATCAAAAAGATTGTTTACTGTAAAGTTTTTTCTGAACCGCTTTCACAAACGTTCGCATTATGATAGAATAGAAGTACTCGAGAAAAATAGGAGGTCGAATTTGATTAAAAGAGAAGATTATCAATACCTTAGAAAATTAGATGATTTTAAGTTTTTTTCAATTGAAGAATTTGATAAGATTGTCGGACAAATGGAACATCGTAAAGCTCCTAAAGGACATATTTTATTTTTTGAAGGCGATCGACGGGACAAACTTTTTCTAGTAACAGATGGTTACTTTAAAATTGAACAAACAGACTCATCTGGTGAATTTGTATATACGGATTTTATTAGACATGGTACTGTATTTCCATATGGTGGCTTATTTAATGATTCCAATTATCATTTTTCTGTCGTAGCGATGACCGAAGTTTCTTACTATTATATTCCTATAGACCTATATGAAAAATTCTCATTAACCAATCAAACACAAATGAAACATCTTTATAGTAAAATATCTCGTTTACTAGAATTACATGAGTTAAGAGTAAGAAATTTAATTACATCAAGTGCCACTTCACGAGTTGTGCAATCACTAGGTATTTTACTAATTGAAATGGCTAAAGATGATGGTAGTATCCCCTTCCAATTAACAAGTAGTGATATTGCTAGTATGAGTGGGACCACTAGAGAAACTGTAAGTCACGTACTTAGGCAACTGAAGAAAGATCAGCTAATTGAGTCAAAAGGGAAGTACTTAACTTTCCTTGATAAAGACTATTTTATGAATTATACAAGTTAAAATCGAAAAACTATATTTTTTTCGATTTTTTAAACTTTTTTACATTTATTTTAAATTTATAAACATAAATTTTTACGAAAAAATGCAAGAAACTTACAAGTAAACGTATACAAATTTATAAATATAGATTTCGAGACAGTAAAGTGTAAACGATTACACAAAATTTAGTGAAGGAATTCCCATTTTTTTCAACTATAAAAGGTAAACTATAAATGTAAGCAAGGTTTAGAAAACCTTGAAACGTGAATTCACAACTTATCATATTTAGAAAGAGGTATTACTTATGACTGCTAAATCACCGATTCATGTTTATTCTGAAATTGGGAAACTTAAAAAAGTTTTACTACACAGACCTGGTAAAGAAATCGAAAACTTGATGCCAGACTATTTAGAAAGACTTTTGTTTGATGATATTCCTTATTTGGAGGATGCTCAGAAAGAACATGATGCGTTTGCAGAAGCGTTAAGAAATGAAGGCGTAGAAGTACTTTACTTAGAAAAATTGGCTGCTGAATCTTTAATTAATGATGAAGTCCGTGAACAATTCATTGACGAATACATTTCAGAAGCTAATATCAGAGGTCGTGCTACTAAAATTGCGATTCGTGAATTCTTGATGGCTATCAAAGATAACCAAGAATTGATTGACAAAACAATGGCAGGAGTTCAAAAATCTGAACTTCCAGAAATTGCTGCTGAAGAAAAAGGATTGACTGACCTTGTTGAATCTAACTACCCATTCGCAATTGATCCAATGCCTAACCTTTATTTCACTCGCGATCCATTTGCAACAATTGGTGAAGGTGTATCACTTAACCACATGTTCTCTGAAACACGTAACCGCGAAACATTATACGGAAAATATATTTTCACATATCACCCAGTTTACGGTGGTGAAAAAGTTCCTATGGTTTATGACCGTAGCGAAAACACTCGTATCGAAGGTGGAGATGAACTTGTTCTTTCAAAAGATGTTCTTGCTGTAGGTATTTCACAACGTACAGATGCTGCATCAATTGAAAAATTATTGGTAAACATCTTCAAACAAAACATTGGCTTCAAGAAAGTATTGGCATTTGAATTTGCTAACAACCGTAAATTCATGCACTTAGATACAGTGTTCACAATGGTTGACTATGATAAATTCACTATTCACCCAGAAATTGAAGGCGACCTACGTGTTTACTCTGTAACATATGAAAACGATGACCTTAAGATTCACGAAGAAAAAGGTGATCTAGCAGAATTACTTGCAGCTAACCTAGGTGTTGAAAAAGTTGAATTGATTCGTTGTGGTGGTGATAACTTAGTTGCTGCTGGACGTGAACAATGGAACGATGGTTCAAACACATTGACTATCGCACCAGGTGTTGTAGTAGTATATAACCGTAACACAATTACAAACGCCATCTTAGAATCTAAAGGTTTACGTTTGATTAAAATCAACGGAAGTGAATTAGTTCGCGGTCGTGGTGGACCTCGTTGTATGTCAATGCCATTTGAACGTGAAGATCTCTAATTATTATTAACGTTATGAATACATTAAAAGTAGGTAGCCAACCTTATCAAAGAGCAGCAAGTTTATTTATCCGCTATTCCGTCTTTGTATTAGAAAAAGATATTAAGATGGAAGACGAATTTGACAACAATGACGAAAATGGGACCATATACTCAGTTCTATATGAAGATGATCTACCAGTTTCTACGGGGCGCTTCCTAGCCGAAACAGATTCTGAGGCTCGTTTAACTAGAATTGCTACACTTCCTAACTACCGAGGAAAAGGATATGGTGCCCAAGTGATTCACTCCTTAGAAAAATATGCAGTAGAGAAGGGCTTTGAAAGATTGGTTATTCATAGCGAATTAACTGCTAAATCATTCTATGAAAGCATCGGCTACCAAGCTTTTGGTGATATTTATATCGAAGATGGTGAAAAGTGTCAATCACTTCAAAAACAAATAAGATAAACGGAGAAGAATATGGACATATTTATATCCTTATCTGCACTAATGGGTGGCTTTATAGCTGTCTATTTATACAAAAACAGTAAAAAGAAATAATACGAATTCAAAGGAGAAAGAAGATGACTCAAGTATTCCAAGGACGCAATTTCCTAGCAGAAAAAGATTTTACACGCGAAGAATTTGAATATTTAATCGATTTCGCAGCACACTTAAAAGATCTTAAAAAACGTGGGGTTCCACATCACTATTTAGAAGGCAAAAACATTGCCCTATTATTTGAAAAAACATCAACACGTACTCGTGCCGCATTTACAACTGCTGCCATCGATTTAGGTGCACACCCTGAATACCTTGGAGCAAATGATATTCAACTTGGTAAAAAAGAATCAACTGAAGATACAGCTAAAGTTCTTGGACGCATGTTTGACGGTATTGAATTCCGTGGATTCAGCCAAAGAATGGTTGAAGAATTAGGTGAATTCTCAGGTGTTCCAGTATGGAATGGTTTAACTGATGAATGGCATCCAACACAAATGCTTGCTGACTACTTGACTGTAAAAGAAAACTTTGGAAAATTAGAAGGCATTACTCTTGTTTACTGTGGTGATGGACGTAACAACGTTGCTAACTCACTATTAGTTGCAGGTACACTTATGGGTGTAAATGTACATATCTTCTCACCAAAAGAATTGTTCCCAGAAGAAGAAATTGTAAAACTTGCTGAAGGTTTTGCTAAAGAATCTGGTGCTCGCATCCTTGTTACTGATGATGCTGATGAAGCAGTTAAAGGTGCAGATGTACTTTACACTGACGTTTGGGTATCAATGGGTGAAGAAGATAAATTCAAAGAACGTGTTGAAATGCTTCAACCATTCCAAGTTAACATGGATTTAATTAAAAAAGCAGACAACGAAAACCTTATTTTCCTTCACTGCTTACCAGCATTCCATGATACAACAACTGTTTATGGTAAAGATGTTGCTGATAAATACGGTGTAGAAGAAATGGAAGTTACTGATGAAGTATTCCGTAGTAAATATGCTCGTCATTTTGACCAAGCTGAAAACCGTATGCACACAATCAAAGCTGTTATGGCAGCAACTCTAGGAAATCTATTCATTCCTAAAGTGTAATCATCAATAACACATTAACTATTTCTTGGTCGTTCTGGATCTGGCAACACTTACCAGAACCAGAACGACCTTTTATTTTTTAAAATTAGAGGTAAATAAAATGGAAGAACAAAAAAAACGGGGCTTTAGCATTCCTTCTTCTTACACAGTTCTTTTTATCATCATTGCTATTATGGCAGTTTTGACTTGGGTTATCCCGGCCGGAGCCTATGATACAACTAAAGATGGTGCCGTTATTTCTGGAACTTATCATGCTGTTAAATCAAATCCTCAAGGTTTATATGATGTCTTCATGGCACCTGTTCGCGGTATGTTAGGTACAGATAAAACTGATGGCGCAATCCAAGTTTCATTCTTTATCCTAATGGTTGGTGGATTCTTAGGTGTTATTAATAAAACAGGTGCTCTTGACCAAGGTATTGCATCTGTTGTTAAGAAAAATAAAGGCAGAGAAAAGATGCTCATTGCCATTTTGATTCCTATCTTTGCATTAGGTGGAACAACTTATGGTATGGGTGAAGAGACAATGGCTTTCTATCCATTACTAATTCCTGTAATGATTGCCGTTGGTTTTGATACACTTGTCGCCGTTTCAATCATCCTTATTGGTTCCCAGATTGGATGTTTGGCTTCAACAATCAATCCATTCGCAACAGGGGTAGCAGCTGACGCAGCCGGTGTCTCTATTGCAGATGGTATGATTTGGCGTATTATTCAATGGGTTGTCTTAGTGGCTATTTCAGTTTGGTACGTTCACAGTTATGCTGACAAAATTGAAAAAGATCCAAGCCAATCACTTATTGCTGATAAAATGGCAGAACATAAAGAATTGTTTAAACTTGAAAACCAAGGCGAAGATATGACTAAACGTCAAGGTCATGTATTGTGGATTTTCATCATTACATTCTTAATCATGATTCTTAGTCTTATTCCTTGGGAAGACTTTGGTATAAAATTATTTACAAATATCAACAATGCACTTGTAGGAACTCCTGGACTTAATACATTCCTTGGTAAAGACATGTTGCAATTAGGTTACTGGTATTTCCCAGAAATTTCTATGCTCTTCATAATGATGGCTATCTTGGCAGCAATGGTTTATAGAATGAAAGAAGAAGATTTCATTTCTTCATTCATCGCAGGAGCAGCTGATTTACTTGGTGTAGCAATTATCTGTGCGGTAGCACGTGGTATCCAAGTTATCATGAACGATGGTATGATTACTTCAACGATTCTTTCTTGGGGTGAGAAAGGACTTTCAGGTCTATCTTCACAAGTATTCGTAATCTTAACTTACTTATTCTACTTACCAATGTCATTCTTAATTCCATCAACTTCAGGTCTCGCTGGAGCGACAATGGGTATCATGGCACCTCTAGGCCAATTCTCACATGTACCAGCTCACTTGGTAATTACTGCATTCCAATCAGCTTCAGGTGTACTTAACATCGTATCGCCAACTTCAGCAATCGTTATGGGTGCTTTAGCTCTTGGTAAAGTTGATATTGCAACTTGGTGGAAATTTGTAACTAAATTTATCGTTTTAGTAATGGTAGTCAGCCTTGCTGTTATGCTGATTGCGACATTCTTCATCTAATAATTGAAGACAATGGGAGGTAAAAGAATATGAAGTCCTATATTACCAAAGATCATCAAGATGCATGTGTAGAAGCAATCAAAACAATTGTATCTTATCCTTCAGTTTGTAACGAAGGGGAAAATGGTACCCCATTTGGGCAAGCAATCTCTGATGTCTTAGAAAGAACTTTACAACTCTGTGAGGAGTTAGGGTTTAAAACTTATAAAGATCCTGACGGTTATTATGGCTATGCTGAATACGGTCAAGATAAAGAAATGTTAGCTATACTTTGTCACTTGGACGTTGTTCCTGAAGGAGATCGTAGTCTTTGGAAGACAGATCCATTTGAATGTGTCGAAGTAGATGGTCATCTCTATGGACGAGGTACACAAGATGATAAAGGTCCATCAATGTTAGCCTTGTTTGCAGTTAAATCTCTTATGGATGCAGGTGTAACCTTCAATAAACGCATTAGATTCATTTTTGGAACTGATGAAGAAACATTATGGCGCTGTTTGAACCGTTATAATGAAAAAGAAGAACAAGCCACTTTCGGCTTTGCTCCTGATTCAAGCTTCCCTCTTATTTATGCTGAAAAAGGTTTATTGCAAGCAAAACTAGTTGGTGATGGTTCTGATACTCTTGAAATTGAAGCTGGAAAAGCCTACAATGTCGTGCCAGCCCGAGCTTCATATCGTGGTGAATATCTTGGTCAAGTTAAAGAAGAGTTAAACCGTCTTGATTTTGAATATGTTGAAAAAGATGGGAAAGTTACCGTTTATGGTCTTGCCCAACATTCTAAAGATGCTCAATTTGGTATCAATGCACTTGTTCGTCTTGCAAAATCACTTGACGCACATGTTGATGAACCTGTAATTGATTTCTTAGCAAATGTTGTTGATGAAGATGGTAGAGGATTTAATATCTTTGGAGATGTCCAAGACGAGCCATCAGGGAACTTAAGCTTTAATGCTGCTGGATTAACCTTGAATAAAGATCAAACAGAAGTTCGTCTCGATATTCGTATCCCAGTTTTAGCTGATAAAGATCAACTTGTTCAACAATTAACAGCAAAAGCAAAAGAATATGGCCTAACTTATGAAGAATTTGATTATTTAGCACCATTATATGTTCCAATAGATAGTGAACTTGTTACAACACTATTAGATGTATACAGAGAAAAAACTGGTGATCAAAGTCCAGCTGTCTCATCTGGTGGAGCTACTTTTGCACGAACAATGCCAAATTGTGTGGCATTTGGGGCTTTGTTCCCAGATTCTGTTCAAACAGAACATCAAGAAAATGAAAACATCGTTTTAGAAGATGCTTTCAAGGCAATGGACATCTATGCGGAAACTGTTTTCCGTCTAACGCGATAATTAATTATGAGGAGAAAAAACGTATGACTAAACAAAAGATTGTTGTAGCATTAGGTGGTAATGCCATTCTTTCAACAGATGCATCAGCTAAAGCACAACAAGAAGCATTAATTTCAACTTCAAAATCACTTGTTAAATTGATCCAAGATGGTAACGAAGTAATCGTTACACATGGTAATGGACCACAAGTTGGTAACTTATTATTACAACAAGCGGCAGCTGATACAGAAAAAAATCCTGCAATGCCTTTAGATACATGTGTTGCCATGACTGAAGGAAGCATCGGTTTCTGGTTAGTAAACGCACTTGACAATGAATTGAAAGCTCAAGGCATTGAAAAGGATGTTGCAGCAGTAGTTACTCAAGTTATTGTTGATAAAAATGATGCTGCTTTTAGCAATCCAACAAAACCAATTGGACCTTTCCTTTCTGAAGAAGAAGCTAAGAAACAAATGGAAGAAACTGGCGCTAACTTTAAAGAAGATGCTGGTCGTGGTTGGAGAAAAGTTGTACCTTCTCCAAAACCAGTTGGCATCAAAGAAGTTAATGTTATCCGTAGCTTAGTTGATTCTGGTGTTGTTGTTGTCAGTGCTGGTGGCGGAGGTGTTCCAGTTGTGGAAGATCCTGAAACTAAATACATTACTGGTGTTGAAGCAGTTATTGACAAAGATTTCGCTAGTCAAACACTTTCAGAATTAGTTGATGCAGATATGTTCATCGTTCTTACTGGTGTTGATAATGTTTTTGTAAACTACAACAAACCAGACCAACAAAAATTGGAAACTGTAACTGTTTCACAAATGAAACAATATATCACTGAAAATCAATTTGCTCCAGGTAGCATGTTACCTAAAGTTGAAGCAGCAATTGCCTTTGTGGAAAACAAACCTTCTTCAAAAGCAATCATCACTTCACTTGAAAATATTGACAAGGTCCTTTCTGAGGGGGCTGGTACTCAAATCGTGTGTGATTAATTATATACTCTTAAAAGCCTTAGTTCCCCTAGGGCTTTTATTTTTTCCAAGAAATCCTTAATTATTTTAAAAATATAGAAAATTTAGTCTTTAAATATACTGAAATTCAGTGTATAATAAATCTCATATCTCATAATATGTGAGAAAAAAATATTTAAGGAGGAGCTATGAAAAAAAGTTTTATTCATCAACAAGAGGAGATTTCTTTTGTAAAAAATACATTCACACAGTATTTAATTGCAAAACTTGACGTTGTCGAAGTGCAAGGTCCGATTTTAAGTCGGGTCGGGGATGGTATGCAAGATAATTTGTCTGGTATTGAAAATCCTGTTTCTGTTAATGTATTGAAAATCCCTGAAGCAAAATTTGAAGTTGTCCATTCATTAGCAAAATGGAAACGTCATACTTTAGCACGCTTTGGATTCAATGAAGGAGAAGGCCTCGTTGTGAATATGAAAGCCCTCCGTCCTGATGAAGATTCATTAGATCAAACGCACTCAGTTTACGTTGATCAATGGGACTGGGAAAAAGTTATTCCAGATGGGAAACGTAACTTAGCTTATTTGAAAGAAACAGTTGAAACAATCTATAAAGTTATTCGTTTGACAGAATTAGCTGTTGAAGCGCGTTATGATATTGAAGCAGTGTTACCTAAGAAAATTACCTTTGTTCATACTGAAGATTTAGTAACCATGTATCCTGATTTGACAGCTAAAGAACGCGAGAATGCCATTACTAAAGAACATGGTGCTGTTTTCTTAATTGGTATCGGTGGTGTCCTATCAGATGGAAAACCTCATGATGGAAGAGCACCAGACTATGATGACTGGACAAGTGCTAGCGAAGGTGACTATAAAGGTCTGAATGGGGACATTCTTGTTTGGAATGATCAATTAGAATCAGCTTTCGAATTATCATCAATGGGAATTCGTGTTGACGAAGACGCCTTAAAACGTCAAGTTGCTATTACAGGTGACTATGACCGCCTAAACTTTGATTGGCATAAATCACTCCTAAACGGCTTGTTTCCGCTCACAATTGGTGGAGGAATCGGACAATCCCGGATGGCTATGTTCTTGCTTCGTAAGAAACATATTGGTGAAGTCCAAACATCTGTTTGGCCACTTGAAGTTCGAGAGAACTTTGAAAACATATTATAAGAAGAACCTACTATTTTGGTAGGTTTTTTAATTTTTAAAGGATAAAAATTCTTTGTTTGGTCTATAATTTTGTTATAATAGGGACTATGAGAATTGTATCAGGTGAATTTGGAGGCCGTCCCCTAAAGACCCTCCCAGGAAAAACGACTCGACCTACATCAGACAAGGTTCGAGGTGCCATGTTTAATATGATTGGTCCCTACTTTGAAGGCGGCCGTGTTCTAGACCTCTTTGCTGGTTCTGGAGGGCTCTCGATTGAAGCTGTCTCTCGGGGAATGGCTAGTGCTACCTTAGTTGAACGTGATAGGGGCGCGCAAGCGATCATCAAAGAAAACATCAAAATGACCAAGTCGGAAGAACAATTTACCCTCCTAAAAATGGATGCAAAAAAAGCAATAATGAAATTGGATCAGGCTTTCGATTTGGTTTTTCTTGACCCACCATATGCCATGGAAGAGATTGTCGAGACCATTGAAGCACTTGAACAAAAAGGACTTCTTTCTGATGATGTGATGGTCGTTTGTGAAACGGATAAAATGGTAAGTTTACCAGAGGAAGTAGCTTCCTTAGGTATCTGGAAAGAAAAAGTATATGGAATTAGTAAGGTAACAGTCTATGTCAAATAAAATTGGACTCTATTCTGGATCCTTTGATCCAGTCACAAATGGGCATATGGATATCATTGATCGGGCTAGTCAGCTTTTTGACAAGCTTTACGTTGGTATCTTCTACAATACAAATAAAGCGGGTTTCTTAGATTTAGAAGGTCGAATTATGGTCTTAGAGGAAGCTTTAGCAAGCTATGATAATGTTTCTGTCGTTTGGACAGATAATCGCTTAGCTGTTGATTTAGCTAAGGAATTAGAGGTGACTCATATGGTCAGAGGGCTTCGTAATCCAACTGATTTTGAGTATGAATCAAATTTGGAGTATTTTAACCATCGTCTAGACCCAAGCATTGATACGGTTTACTTAATTGCTAGAAACAATATGCAACCAATTAGTTCAAGCCGTGTTAAAGAATTGATTCACTTTAATTCATCAATTGAAGGTTTAGTACCCCAATCAGTAATTTCCTATTTGGAGCAAATGAATGAAGAAAAATAATAAATTAAAAATTTGGTTATTGGGCATTATTGCTGTCATTGCAATTGGTTTTTCACTATTTTATCCTCTACCTTATTATATTGAAATGCCTGGTGGTGCCTATGATATCCGTAGTGTCCTTAAGGTAAATGAACAAAAAGACAAGGAAAAAGGGTCTTATAATTTTGTTGCTGTAAGTATTAGTCATGCGACATTTGCACAAATTCTCTATGCTTGGGCAACACCATTTACAGAGATTTCATCAGCAGAAGCAACTACTGGTGGCTATAGTGATGCAGACTACATGAGAATTAATCAATTCTATATGGAAACTTCACAAAATGGTGCTGTTTATCAAGCTCTCAAAAAAGCTGGTAAACCTGTTTCCCTTGACTACTTAGGTGTTTATGTTCTTGATGTCAGTAAGAATTCTTCTCTTAAAGGGGTTTTGAATATTGCTGATACAGTTACAAGTGTTAATCAAAAACACTTTAAGAGTTCAGCTGATTTGATTAAGTTTGTGTCTGCCATGAAGTTGGGGGATAAAGTCAGTGTCCAATATACCAGTAATGGTAAAGATAAATCAGCCAATGGTAAAATTATTAAGTTGAAAAATGGTAAAAATGGGATTGGAATCAGCTTAACTGACCATACCAAAGTACACACTAAAGAAAAAATTGATTTTACAACTGAAGGCGTTGGTGGTCCAAGTGCTGGTTTGATGTTCACCCTTGATATTCTTGACCAAATCAATAAAGAAGATTTACGTAAGGGGCGTAATATTGCTGGTACTGGTACAATTGACCAAGAAGGTAAAGTTGGTGATATTGGTGGTGCAGGCTTAAAAGTAGTTGCGGCTGCTAAAGAAGGGGCAGAGATTTTCTTCGTTCCTAATAATCCAGTTGATCCGCGTGTCAAAAAAGTTGATCCAAAAGCAATAACTAATTATAAAGAAGCCTTAGAAGCTGCTAAGCAATTAAAAACAAAAATGAAGATTGTTCCAGTCAAGACAGTCGATGACGCAATCAGTTATCTGAAAAAGTAAACCAATCCCAAGAGATTGGTTTTTTTGTGGGAAAAGATATTAGACAAATTCTGGATTTTTACTGATAACAGTAAAGAAGAGAAGCTGTATGTGTTAGGGCTATATGAATTTTGATTCTTCTGATAAGAATCAGGTTCTAGTCATTCAAAAATTTTTATTAAATCTATACAAATTTAAATTGACAAGATAAAAGAAAACGGTTACAATAAAATATGTGAGAACGGTTCCACACATCTTGGGAGGATTTATGTCTACGATAAAAGAGGTTGCTGCAGAAGCTGGTGTTTCAAAATCTACTGTTTCTAGATATATCTCACAAAATGGATATGTTTCGGAGCAAGCAAGAGACCGGATTAAGGACGCTATTGAAAAACTCAATTATAGTCCTAATATGATTGCCCAATCCTTAAAGACAAAGAAAAATCAGCTAGTTGGCTTACTTTTACCAGATATTTCTAACCCTTTCTTCCCTAGGGTTGCTAGAGGTGCTGAGATATTTTTAAAAGAACATGACTATCGGATTTTATTTGGCAATATTGGTGGGAGTGCCCAGCTCGAAGAAGATTATATTAATACCTTATTGCAAAGCAACGCAGCTGGTATTATTACAACACATGATTTTACAAAAAAATACCCAAACTTGGCTATTCCAGTGGTAGTAGTTGACCGGGTTGAAGAAGATACAGAGTATGCTGTTTTTGCTGATAATGAAGCTGGTGGTAAGTTAGCCGCACAGGCTGTAACCAACGCTGGAGCGCATAATGTTCTCCTCGTTAAAGGTCCAATGGGACATTCCAATATCACTAATCAACGTTATTTCGCCAGTTTAGATTATCTATCTCGCAAAGAAGTGACAACTCATATCAGTGATAGTCAAACCTTTGATTTTGATGACATTATTGAAGAAGCTAGAATGGCTCTTGATACATATCCAAATGTTGATTCAATCATCGCCCCATCTGATATTCATGCTATTGCTTACATCCATGAATTGTTTTCAAGAGGGAAAAAAATCCCTGAGGATGTTCAAGTTGTTGGCTATGATGATATTTTAATGAGTAAGTTGATTTACCCATCCTTATCAACTATTCATCAACCATCTTATCGAATGGGACGCAATGCCGCAGAACTGATTTATAAGATTTCAAATCAGATGCCAATTAAAGAAAAACGCATTAAATTACCTGTCCACTTTGTTGAACGAGAAACTTTAAGGAGATAATATGACTCGTATAGTAATTATTGGTAGTATTTCAATGGACTTAGTTATGGAAACAAGTCGCATTGCAGAAGAAGGAGAAACTGTTTTTGGCGATCGTTTTTCAATGGTACCTGGTGGTAAAGGAGCTAACCAAGCTGTTGCTGTCGGACGATTGAGTGACAGCCGAGATAAGATAGCCATGATTGGTTGTCTCGGTCAGGATTCATTTGCTCCGATTCTCAAACAAAACCTGCAAGATAATCATTTATCTGTAGAGTGTGTGGGAACGGTACCATCATCATGTGGAATTGCCCAAATTACTCTTTACCACCAGGACAATCGGATTATCTATTGTCCTGGTGCAAATGGTCTCGTTGATCCTAATCAATGGCAAGCAGAGTGGGATTTACTGACAGAGTCTGATTTAGTTATTTTACAAAACGAAATTCCCCACAATGCCAATTTAGCAATTGCAAAATTCTGTCATGATCATGGGGTTAAAGTTCTATATAATCCGGCCCCTTCTCGTGAAACTGACTTGGAGATGATTTCAATTGTTGATTTTATGACACCAAACCATCATGAATGTATGGAACTTTTTCCGGCTCGTTCACTTGAAGATATTTTACATGATTATCCGAATAAGTTGATTGTGACACTCGGAAAAGAAGGCGCTATGTACTTTGACGGAGAAGAAGTGCAACACATTTCAGCTATTATAGCGGA
>CAACWJ010000105.1_pt1 | contig 17631 bp, 17 predicted proteins | sample 2275621 | NCBI WGS metagenome assembly CAACWJ01 (sample SAMEA5312456, study PRJEB27640) | indoor metagenome | biome: indoor environment; feature: uncontrolled; material: polymer tiles stone | place: Germany | collected 2014-07-07
TTTTAGGCAATCATGCAGGTTCAGCAGGGCTTTTCTCGACAGTTAAAGATTTAGAATTATTTTTGAATCATTATATGACCGATGACTTTGCTCACAAGCTTTTCCAAAATTACAGCCAACAAATTAAAGAACGGTCAATTGCATGGCGACTTGAAAAGGATAATTGGTTAGACCATACAGGTTACACTGGTCCTTTCATTATATTTAATGACCAAAAACAAGCTGCCATCTTTTTAACCAATCGAACTTATGATAAGAATGATCGTGCTCACTGGATTAGTCAACGAGACATTCTTATGGATGCCATTAAAGACAGTTTTAAATAGACCTCCCTAACTAGGAAATCTTATTTTTTTGTCGGGGCTCTAAGCCGTTGATACTGAAGATATGAAAAGTTTGAAAACAAATGAAGAAAAAAAATACAGCCTAAGGAGACATTGACTGGTTTAAATTGTGGGATAAAGAAAGACAAAATGGAAATGAGTTACATAAGAAGGCTTTTACATTGATTTTTAAAGTGAGCCAACATTAATTTGAAAGTAGTTTGGATGGTGCTTTCTTTCTGCTTATGATCAACAGTACAATAATAGGTAATCAGATGATAAAAGCTGATCATAACTTGTAACAAATATATTCCTGTATAGGGAAGTGTCAACCATCTGCCAATCTTTACATTAAGACCAATAATCAGTATACTAGAGATAGAAGTGCACGTCTTGAATTTTTCATATATAAGTCTCCTTCAATAAAAGGTTTCATTTCTATTTTATAAAATTTCTTTTGTCTAGAATTGGATTAATCCTGAATTGATTCATCAGAGCCTAAACGGTAAATTTTTCAAAAAAAGCACCCGTCACTATAATTTTGACGGGTGTTTTAGATGGTATGAATAGTTTTATGTCAGTTCTTTTGTCATTGTTTGATGGTTGATTCCTGCTTCTTGGAAAATTTCTCCTTCTGGGATAAAACCGAGTTTGTCATAAAATGGTTTTGCACTTAATTGGGCATGGAGTTCCATGGTTTTAAAACCCTGCTCTTTGCAGTAGGCCATGGTTTGTTGCAATAGGAATTGCCCCAATTTTTGTCCACGGTGGCTACTGAGCACAGCCATCCTTTGTAAGGTTGCATTCTCTTCATGTGAGTCTGGAAAGATGCGACATGTTGCGCAAGCCACGTCTTTGTCGTCGTAGGCGACAAAGTGAAGGCAGAGGGCTTCTTTGTCATCTATCTCAATATCAAGGGGAACACCCTGTTCTTGAACAAAGACTTTTTGTCTTATTTTTACTGCATCTATGTAAGTTGGTGAGAGTGTATCTCGGCTTTGTCTAATTATCATAACTATATTTTAACGAAAAAAAAGACCTTGTCAATTGACAAGGTCTTTTTCAGGATGATTATTTGCCTCTAACTTCTGTTACAGCATCATCCATTGAAAGTACTTCGTGGAAGACACGGTGAGTTAATTCGGCTTTTTGTTCAGGTGTAAGGTATTTAGTGTTTACACAGTATCCAGAGATACGTACGATAACATCTTCACCACCCATGATTTTGTCGTAAACTTCTTTAAGGTCCATAACGTTCAAGTTAACATGTTGTCCACCATTTTCGAAATAACCATCAAGAACTGTTACTAAGTTATCAACTTGTTCGTCAAATGTTTTACCAAGTGCACGAGGTGAAACTTGAGTAGTCAATGAGATACCATCGTTAGCATGTGAGAAGTCAAGTTTTGCTAATGAGTTCAAGTTTTGTAACCATCCACCTTTAGCTTTGTTAGATGGGTTAGCTCCGGGTGAGAAGAATTCAACTTTACTTGTGTTAGTTGTTCCATCTTCGTTTAAGAATACTCCACGGTGAACTGGAGAGTTACCAGTTTGTTTAGAGTAAGCAACGTTTGATGTGATTGTAAGAAGTGATACTGAAGCTTCAGCGTTTTTGTAAAGTTTGTGGCTTGCAAGACGTGTATGGTAAGCTTCCATCAACCATTTAGCAATATCATCAACACGGTCATCATCTTCACCGAAGCGTGGGAATTCACCAGTTACTTCGTAGTCGTAGATGTAGCCATTTTCGTCGCGGATAGTTTTAACTGTAGCATATTTGATTGCTGATAATGTATCAACAGTGTTTGCGAAACCACAGATACCGAATCCCATGTTAGCACGTTGTTTACTTGGCAAGAAGGCCATTTGAACTGCTTCATAGTTGTATTTGTCTGTCATATAGTGGATGATGTTAAGAGCATCTACATATGTATCAGTCAACCAGTCAAGAGATTTTTCGAAGTTAGCCATAACTTCATCGTAGTTAAGGACTTCAGAAGTGATAGGTTCAACAACGTTAAATACTTTGTAGTCTCTATGAACGTCATCATAACCACCGTTAAGACCAGTAAGAAGAGCTTTAAGAACGTTAACACGAGCGCCGAAGTATTGAATGTTATGACGTTGATCTTCATTTTCTGGGTCAAGTGGAGATACACAACATGAGATACATGACATTTCGCCGTATCCTTCTTTAGCCATAGTTGTTACACCTTCATATTGGATTGAAGAGTGTTTATGACTCATTGTCATACAATAGCGACGGAAAGCATATGGTAATTGGTCAGTCCAAAGAACTGTTAAGTTTGGTTCTGGAGAGTTACCGATGTTATCAAGAGTGTTCAAGAAACGGTAGTCCATTTTAGTAACACGGTGACGACCGTCGTTACCCATACCAGCCATAGAAGTGGTGATAAATGTTGGGTCACCTGAGTAAAGTGTATCGTAAGCTTTAGTACGACCAAATTTAACTGTACGTAATTTAAGAACGAAATCATCAACGAATTCTTGGATTTCTGATTCAGTAAATGTTCCACGAGCTAAGTCGCGTTCTGCAAAAATATCAAGAACGATTGGCACACGTCCAAGTGATGTAGCAGCACCATTGATTACACGACATACTGCCATGAATGCAATGTTAACCCATTGGATAGCTTCTTTAACGTTTTCAGCTGGACGACGAACGTCAACTCCGTAAAGATCACCAAGTTTTGCAACTTCACCAAGTGCTTGATATTGTAAATTAATTTCTTCACGTAAACGGATTGATTCTTCATCAATTTCATTGATTGAGTTCCAGTCGTTTACTTTTTCTTGCATTAAGTAGTCTGCACCGTAAAGAGCAAGACGAGCATAAACACCGATGATACGTCCACGTGAATATGCATCTGGAAGACCAGTTACAGTGTGAGCATGACGTGCGCGACGGATGTTTGAAGTGTAAGCGCGGAAGATACCATCATTAACTGTTGTTACATATTTAGTAAAGATTTCATGTACAGCTGGGTCAGGTTCATAGCCATTTTCTTTAAGAGTAGTTTCCGCCATACGGATACCACCTTTTGGCATAAAGTTCAATTTGAACAATTCATCATTTTGAATACCGTAGATAAGTTCATTTTCTTTGTCGATATATCCTGCAGGAATACCAGCGATTGAAGATGGACGAGTGTCAAATGGGAAGCGAGTTGCTTCGTATTGTTCTTTAGTGTCTTCGATAATTTTTTTAATTTTTAATGAACGTTCAGTAGCTTCAGCTAAAAATGATTCATCACCATCATAAGGGTTATAGTTAGCTTGAACAAAGCGTGAAACACTTGCTTTTTCTTTCCAGTCTGTTCCTTTAAAGCCTTCCCAAGCCTTTTCAAAAACATCTGTGTTAGTTTTTACAGTTGCCATAAGATTCTCCTTAATAATCATGTAACAGACTCTCTGTTACTTATATATCAATAGTTTAACATATAGGAAACGGTTTCCCAAGCAAATTTCTTGACAAAATTAAGATTCTTTTATAATACAGTTGTAAAATCAATCACAAACTGTATTATATGATTTAAATTTGCAACTTTGAGCAATAATTGTATAATACAGATAGAGGTATATTATGCTGATTTTTCCACTGATTAATGATACATCACGCAAAATAATCCATATCGATATGGATGCTTTTTTTGCTGCAGTGGAAGTTCGCGATAATCCTAAATTAAAAGGCAAACCAGTAGTTATTGCAAAAGATCCGCGAGAAACTGGAGGTCGTGGGGTGGTTTCCACCTGTAGCTATGAAGCAAGAGAATTTGGTATTCATTCTGCTATGAGTTCAAAAGAAGCCTATGAGCGGTGTCCACAAGCGATTTTTATTTCCGGAAACTACAGTAAATATAAAGAAATTGGCCTTCAAATTGGGGAGATATTCAAAAGATATACCGACCTAGTCGAACCCATGTCGATTGATGAAGCATACCTTGATGTGACAGAAAATAAATTAGGGATTAAGTCTGCATTGAAAATTGCCAAGCTGATTCAACTTGATATCTGGACAGAATTACATTTAACGTGTTCAGCTGGAGTTTCTTACAATAAGTTCCTCGCAAAATTAGCTAGTGATTATCAGAAGCCTCGGGGATTGACACTAGTTTTGCCTGATGATGCGCTGAGCTTTTTATCCGACTTACCAATAGAAAAATTTCATGGCGTTGGAAAAAAATCGGTTGAGAAGTTGCATGATATGGGGGTTTATAAAGGGGCTGATTTGTTACTTCTGACAGAGATGCAATTGATCGACCAATTTGGTCGTTTCGGATATGACCTCTACCGCAAAGCTAGGGGGATCAGTCAATCACCAGTCAAACCAAATCGTATTCGAAAATCAATTGGTAGTGAGCGAACTTATGCTAAACTCTTATTTAGTGATGGAGACATTAAGGCTGAGATTACCAAAAATGCTAAACGCGTAGCTGATTTAATGGAAAAAAATGATAAATTAGGAAAAATAGTTATTTTGAAGGTTCGTTATTCTGATTTTACGACCTTGACCAAACGGGTTAGTTTGGAAAGACTGACTAGGGATTTTAAGCTGATTAATCTCACAGCAATTGAAATTTTTGAAAGCTTGGCTGACAATGACAGTGGTGTGCGCCTGTTAGGTGTGACCATGTCAGGATTGGCTGACAAGCAAGCTGATATTTCCTTGGAATTATAAAAAAAAACGCCAATAGGCGTTTTTTTTATAATTTATTCATCTTCTTTATTATTTAAAGTTTTCGCTTTTGAAAAAGCAAAGTAGTAAAGTGCTAAGAAGATAAGTTGGATAACAATAGAGATGATTGTTGGTTGTGATAAAAGAATTGATACTAAATTAACCATAACTAAGCCAAAGCCTAAAAGATAAGGTAAGATTGAAACTTTCTGGTTAGTTTTGATTTTCTTTTGGTTCAAAAAAGCAAGAACAATGATAACTATTGTTAGGATAATTGCTAAAGCTGAAATGAAAATAGCGAAAGGTGTCATAGTTTGTTCCATTATTGACAACTGGTCAGCAGGCATTGCTGCCTTAAATTCGTCATTCCTTAAAAATAGGATAATTGAAGACAAACCAATGACGGAAAATATTGTAATAATAGTATTAAGGACAATGATAAATATATTTAGTGTTTTAAGTGACTGACGCACTTTTTCATATGAAATCATAAAACCTCCAATTTGTATGCATTTAATAATACAAGTTAAGTATAGCACAGTTTGGATACATGTCCATTAGAAATTACCTATTTTTTAAAAAAATTTGCAAAATCAGCATCTGTTAAACCAATTAGCGGATCAATGGTCAAGATATTTTCTCTTGTTAAAATCCTTGCTTCTTCAGATCTTAGTGGCTTAGAAAGAGTCTCTTTAGTTACTTCGATCGAGTCTAACTGTATCTCAACTGTGTCAGTTTTTTCAACTTGTTCAATCGATTCCCTTCTTACTTCTTGCTCGAATCGTTGCACTAGGAAGGTTTTTCGTTTGTCACCCTCATTTTTAATGGCATAGTCAAAGGCTGAGTACTCACCCAGTAAAATCAACTTACTTTTTGACCGAGTGACAGCAGTATAAATTAGATTACGTTGCAGCATGCGCCCACTCTGACGAGTGATTGGAAGAATGACAACTTGAAATTCACTCCCTTGGGACTTATGAATACTCATGGCATAAGCTAAGGTAATTTTCAACCATTCATTACGAGGATAAGTTACCTCAGATCCATCGAAATCCATCATTATTTCATCCTGTTTGGATTCTGTATACTTAGCTGGAATTAAGTCAGTAATGTAACCAATGTCGCCATTAAAGACATTCAGTTGGGCGTCGTTAACCAAGTGGAGAACTTTATCCCCCTTACGGAATCGAATTTCATTAAAGGCAAATTCTGTACTATTATCTAATGGATTAAGTAGCTCTTGCATGAGTTGATTGAGATTGTTTATACCGGCTTGTCCTTTATACATTGGTGCTAGGATTTGGATTTCGTCTGGTGGGATACCACTATTCACTGCTGATGAGACAATTTTAGTGACCATAGTTGGTATATGTTGAGGCATGGCATCAAAGTAAGAGCGGTCTGCTTTTTTGTCTCGGAAATCATTTGGCAAGAAGCCCTGACGCATTTGATTAGCTAAATCTACGATGGTTGAATCAGCTGATTGACGGAAAATTTTTCGGAGAGCAATTTGGGGTAGGCTGGAGATTTTTAAAAGGTCTGCTAGAACCTGTCCAGGCCCTACAGAAGGCAATTGGTCACTGTCACCAACGATGATTATTTGGGTATTAGATGAGATAGCACCTAATAATTGATTAGCTAACCAGGTATCCACCATCGAGAATTCATCAACAACTAATAAATCACAATCTAAATAATCTTCCATAGCTTGAAAATCATTGTCACCATTTAAACCTAAATGACGATGAATTGTCGCACTTGGAAGGCCAGTCAATTCATTCATCCGTCTAGCAGCCCGACCAGTTGGTGCTGCTAAGACAATTGGTAAATCTTTTTTATTTAAATCAATGTCATTAATACGGGCGTAAGCTTCCAGGATGCCTCTGATAACAGTTGTTTTACCAGTACCGGGACCACCAGTTAAAATGAAAACTTTGCTTGCTAAGGCTTGATAGATTGCTTCCTTTTGGACTTGATCATAGCTAATGGCAAACTCTTTTTCAATGTCTTTGATTTCTTTGTCAATTGTTTTTTGACTGATTTCATTCTCAAAGGGTGTATCTAGCAAACGTTCAAGGTGATTTTTAATTCCCTCTTCAGCAGTGAATAAGGAGGCATCAAAAATCTTAGTGCCGGCATTATATACTTTTTCAGCAGAGATTAATTGACTCAATACTTGGGCAACCTGTGCAGGATCGCATTCAATTTGTCTAGAATCTTCTAATAAGTCAATGGCATGGGCTAAGAGATCTCTCGCCTCGATGTAGGTATCACCTTGGCTTATGGATTGTTCCAGTAAGCTGTGTAAAAGAGCAGCGCGAAAACGTTCTGGAGCAGTATCAGCAATTCCAATTTCTTGGGCCAATTTGTCGGCAAGTTTGAAACCAATTCCTTGAATGTCCTCAACCAGTTGGTATGGATTAGTTTTGACCCGTTCGACAGCTTCCTCTTTATATTGATCGTAGATTTGGAAGGCCATTCGGTTAGACAAACCTAATTCTACCAGTGCGGCGATGATTTGTTCTGTTCCATAATTGATTCTTAGCTTAGCTACAAAGGCTTCTCGGTTAGCTTTCGAAAAACCGTTAATATCCTCTAACTTGCTAGGATCGTCAAGGATTTTATCAATGGTATTGTCGCCATATAAAGAGACGATTTTCTCAGCCGTCTTTTTCCCGATTCCTTTGAAATGATCACTGGAGAAATACTTGATTAAACCAGAGGAGCTTGGTTTAGCTTTTTGATAACGGCTGAGTTGTAGTTGTTGGCCATACTTAGGATGTTGACTGAGTTGTCCCCAAAATGTATAATCTTCACCTTCCATGATGTCTGCCATGGTTCCAGTAATGATGATTTCGAAGTCATCAAAGTCACTATCAGTGTCTTCAATCATCATATTTAAGATTTTAAAAAAGTTACTGCTATTTTCGAAAATGATGCGGTCAACAGTTCCGGAAAAAAAGTATTCCATGTCAATTCCTTTCTAAGGAAATGCCTAATTTAAGAGAGTGGGACAAAAATCAGTAATTTCGTAGAAATTTGATTTTGCAGTCCAACCTCCGCAAAGTTGAGTAGGGCTGTAAAAGCCGATTTTCAACGTATTAGAGTCCACTCAATCACTGCCTTAAATACTTAAATCTATAAAACTATAGAGTCTGAGAACATTTTGTCCCAGACTCCTGATTTATTTTAAAAGATTGATTCGGTCAAACGGCCAAAAGCGGAATTTAACTTCGCCAATCAAATTTTTAGCTTTAAAGGTTCCGACTTCACGGCTATCTTTTGAAACAATTCGGTCATCCCCGAGTAAGTAATATTGGCCTTTTGGTACGTCGATTGAGAAAGTCGCCTGATTTTCAGCATTGGCTGTAAAGGCACTAGAATTACGTGCTAGCTCTTGGAAAAGGCTACTATAAGAATAGGTTTTTTGAAGACGGTCTTTTTTAAAAAGACTAATAAACTTCTTCAAATACGATTCTTTGGTTTTTTTGCCATTGACATAAAGGGTATCATTTTTATATTCGACCTTATCGCCAGGCATTCCGATGACCCGTTTAACAATTTCTTTTTGAACTCCATCTTCAGTTTCTTGAGCAACGACAATATCAAAACGATCAATTTTTGCTTGGTTAAATACAATCAGACGTTCACCATGTGATAAAGTAGGGTCCATTGAATGACCATCTACTTTAACTGGTTGCCAGAGAAAAAGACGACTAAAGCCAAAGATTAACATAAATAAAGTGAAGAGACCCCATTCTTTAATAAATTTTTTCATGATACTCCTTATGGTAATTTCTTAGCTAGGCTAAGAGCTTTCTTGGTATTTGCAAAATGTAATTTGGCACTAAATTCTAGTGCCGACATGCCGTAAGCTTCAAGGATCTTAGCAGCGACTTGATCCGATTGTTTTCCAGCGCCACTTGGTAACTGATAACCTAATTCGGCACCTAATTCTTTCAAATTCTCTAAAAAGAGGTTGCGTGCAATAATTGAACTGACAGCAACGGCTAGAAAATCCCCTTCGGCTTTCTCTTGAAAAGTAAGAACATTGGGAAATTGGTTTTTTTCCCTCTTTAGATGCTTTTGATAATTGCCTTGACTAGTAAAGGCGTCAATCACAATTTTATCAGCTGTCACCCCTTCTTGAAGCAGTAAAAAAATAGCTTGATTATGAAGGGCGACCTTGACAGAAACTGCATTATAGGGCTTATCAGGTCCAACCATTTGGTTATATTTTTTGGGGGACAATAGCAGAGCTTTATGAGGAATTCTTGCCTCTAAGAGTGGGGCAATGTGTTGAATTTTGGGATCAGTTAAGTTTTTTGAGTCATCGACCCCTAATTCTTTCAGATAAACGTGATCTTCTGGAGTAACAAAGCTTGCTACTACGGCAATGCCCCCAAAATAAGAGCCGTTGCCAACCTCGTCACTTCCTATGAGGGGAAGGTTTTGGTTTTTAGAGATATCCATTCCTCCAGTAGAAGAAGTGGCTTGATAACCAAATTCCGAAGCTACATCATCTGCTGCACTTCCTTGAAAGACCAGTTTGCCTGAGCTGTACAATAAAATAGTAACCCCTTTATACTTAGCTGAAAAGGCAACATAGGGATTATTATTACTAGTTTGGTAGGCCTGTAGACGGGTTATAAGCTGTTTTTTTTGCCTACCGTTCATTTTCATCACAATGGTTTCCATAGCAAATATTTTAACATAATTTCCCATGACCTGGGTAGTTAATCTTCTTACAATCTGATTAAATTTGTTATTTTACGAAAGGTTGAAATTAAGGTATAATGCTATAAAGAGGTATCCTATGAATAGTAAGAATCGTTACAAACTCACCTTTGGTGAAAAGACATTAACATTAACGACTGATAAAGACAATCTCTTCATGGAAGAAGTTGAACGTGTTGCTACTGAGAAGTACACTGCCATTAAAGAAAAATTACCAGAAGCTGATGGTGAAACTGTCGCAATATTAATGGCTATTAATTCATTATCAACTCAATTAAAACGTGAGATTGAAGTCGAAAGAATTGAGCAAGAAATTAGTCAATTACGTCAAAGAACCTTAGAAGGTTTACAAGAAAAAGCTTTCCAAGCAGATTTAGATGAGGAGTAGTTATGTTGTCACTTCTCATTATTTTTATCGTGCTTTGGAATTTTTATATTGGCTATAACCGCGGAATCATTTTACAAGTCTTTTATTTTATTGGTATTTTAATTTCTTTATTTTTAGCTAGTCAGCACTATCTTGATTTGGCTAAAAAAATTGCTCTTTGGGTCCCCTATTCCAGTCCGACTGAAGGGGCTAAAATGCTTTTCTTCAAGGACGTTAATATCTTTGATTTGAGTAAAGTCTATTATGCAGGTATTGCATTCTTTGCTCTGTTTCTTGTTAGTTATGCTATCGTTCGTTTGATTGGTGTGCTTACCCACTTTTTCCCAATTGATTATTATGATAATCAAAAGGCAAATATTGCCAGTGGCCTACTTGCTAGCTTGGTTATTTTCTTGGTTTTTGGAATGGCTTTGAGTATCTTGGCAACTGTACCAATGGACACTATTCAAACGCAATTACATAGTCATTTCTTGACGCGGATGTTAATTGAGCATTGTCCACCTGTGACAAACATGATTAAAAATTTATGGATTACAAAAGTTCTATGAGAGTGGGTCAGAAATCAGTATTTTCCTAGAAATTTGATTTTGTCGTCCCACCTCCGCAAAGTTGAGTGGGCTGTGAAAGTTGATTCATCAACGTATTTGAGCCCGCTCAACCACTGCGTTTCGAATATAAGTTAATAAAATAGTAACTAGCTGGGATATTTCTCCAGCTTTTTTATTATATTCAGAGCTAAAAAATTTAATCATTAAATTATCAATAGGAGTAAATTAATCTTCACTGTGTGGTTATATAAGCTATCTGGTCTTTTTCATTTAAAACAGTCGTAATTTAGGGTATAATGAAGCTTATGGATATAAAAATTTTAGAACAGTTAGAATTTCAAAAGGTTAAAGAACAATTTCAAACCTATCTTCAAACTGAACAAGGGAAAGTGGAACTACAACAGCTAGTGCCAACTGACAATTTCCAAAAGATTAAAGACTATTTTACTGAGATTTCAGAAATGGAGATGATTTTCATTGAGAATCATCATTTTGCCATGGGCAGCTTAAGAGATGTGAATGACAGCCTGCACCGTCTTGAGTTGGATGCTGATTTGAATATTTCGGAACTCTTAGATATCAAAAAACTCTTGCTTGTCTCTTCCGAAGCCAGTCGTTTTTTTATGAATTTAGAAAATGTTGAATTGGTTGCCCTAAAAAAAATATTTGAGAAATTAGAAATTTTTCCTCAGTTGCAGGGAAGCCTGCAAGCCATCAACGATGGGGCCTTCATAGAAAACTTTGCCAGTCCAGAATTGGAAGCCATCCGTCGCAAGATTTTTAATAGTGAACACCAAATTCGTCAATCGCTTCAGGATGTGCTCAAGAAACATGCTGACTATCTGTCAGAATCATTGATTGCCAGTCGGAACGGCCGTAGCGTGCTTCCGGTTAAAAACACCTTTAGAAACAAAATCGCAGGGGTTGTCCACGATATCTCAGCATCTGGGAATACAGTCTATATTGAACCACGAGCTTTGGTCCAATTAAATGAAGAAATAACCCAGTTGCATGCTGATGAACGTCATGAAATGGCACGGATTCTTAAAGAACTCTCAGCCATGGTTCGTCCACATAGTCGTGCTCTTGCCAATAATGCTTGGTTACTAGGACATTTAGATTTTGTTCGAGCAAAATATCTTTATATGAAGGAGAAGAAGGCGACTATTCCAACTGTCACTGCTGATAAATCAGTGCAATTGTTGAATGTTCGTCATCCTCTCTTGCAAAAGCCAGTTCCTAATGACCTACACTTTTCTAAAGACTTAACAGTTATTGTTATTACGGGTCCTAATACGGGTGGTAAGACAATCATGTTAAAAACCCTTGGTTTGGCTCAGTTAATGGGACAGTCTGGTTTGCCAATTCTAGCTGACTACGGTTCTAAGATTGCTGTTTTCAATGGAATTTTTGCTGATATTGGCGATGAGCAATCGATTGAACAAAGCTTGTCGACCTTCTCTAGTCATATGACCCACATTGTGTCAATTCTTGACCAAGCGACAGCAGATAGTCTAGTTCTCTTTGATGAACTAGGTGCTGGTACCGATCCGCAAGAAGGTGCTAGCTTAGCGATGGCCATTCTAGAAGAACTTCGCTTGAAAGAAATCAAGACCATGGCGACGACCCATTATCCTGAGTTGAAAGCTTACGGGATTGAGTCGGAGTTTGTTGAAAATGCTAGTATGGAGTTTGATAGTAATAGTCTTCAGCCAACCTATCGTTTTATGCAAGGCGTGCCTGGTCGTTCTAATGCTTTTGAAATTGCAAGACGGTTGGGCCTTGCCAGTCATATTGTGACGGACGCTCAGAATTTTACTGATACGGATAGTGACGTCAATCGGATTATTGAAAAGTTAGAAAGTCAGACTTTGGAGAGTCGGAAACGTCTTGAACATATTAAAGAGGTCGAGCAGGATAACCTTAAGTTCAATCGTGCTGTTAAAAAGTTGTATAATGAGTTTTCTCATGAGCGTGATAAGGAAATGGAAAAGGTTACTAAAGAGGCGCAAGAGATTGTTGATTTGGCCTTGGCGGAAAGTGAGTCTATCTTAGCTAAGTTACATGACAAGTCGCAATTGAAACCACATGAAGTCATTGAAGCTAAGACACAATTGAAAAAGTTAGTACCTCAAACTGATTTATCCAAAAATAAAGTTTTGAAACAGGCTAAGAAGTTAAGAGCTGCGCGTGTTGGTGATGATATCATTGTTTCTGCATATGGTCAACGTGGTACTTTAATTAATCAATTAAAAGATCAAAAATGGGAAGCACAAGTGGGGTTAATTAAAATGACCCTCAAAGAGGATGAATTTACCTTGGTTAAGGCTGTTGAAGAAAGCCAGAAACCTAAAAAACAAATGGTTAATGTCATTAAGAAAGCAGCAACAGGTTCTGGACCTAGAGCCCGTCTTGACTTACGTGGCAAACGTTATGAAGAAGCCATGCAAGAGCTGGATACCTTTATTGACCAAGCTTTAGTTAATAACATGAGTCAAGTTGATATCATTCATGGGATTGGTACTGGGGTTATTCGTGAAGCAGTTACTAAATATTTGAGACGCAACAAACATGTTAAGAGTTTTGCTTACGCTCCGCAAAATGCGGGAGGGTCAGGTTGTACAATTGTGACCTTGGGTTAGACTGTTGTTCCCTGGGTAGGTATATCAATCTCCGTAGCAGATTTTTGCATTCTTAACTTAATTGCCCTAAAATAGGGTTATAAAACAAAAGAAAGTGAGATAATCAGATGACAAAGATCGTAACAGATGCAACATTTGAAACAGAAACTAAAGAAGGATTAGTCTTAATTGACTTTTGGGCAACATGGTGTGGTCCATGCTTGATGCAAGCTCCAATTCTTGAACAATTATCTGAAGAACTTGATGAAGATGAATTGAAAATCGTTAAAATGGACGTTGACGAAAATCCAAATACAGCACAAACTTTTGGCATTATGTCAATCCCAACACTAATGTTCAAAAAAGATGGCCAAGTTGTTAAACAAGTAGCCGGTGTTCACACAAAAGATCAAATCAAAGCAATCATTGCTGAATTAAGCTAACAAAAAAGCCCAGAGAAGGGCTTTTTTGTTTTGTGATTTTTTTACTTGTAAGCTAGTTCGAAAAGGCTGTATCGGTTGAGTCCCACGGTCACTTGTTTCTTATTCATATTGTATTTATTATTAAAAAGTAAGGTAAGCTCTTTAGGGTTTTCTAGACAAAGACCAGTATAGCCTTTAAGATTGTCATTGTAGTGCCAATCTGTTAATTGAGCTATCTCAGGATAGTCAGCAATGTTTCTTTCTTTGTCCTTAAAAACAATAAGAATACTATATTTATGCTTATCATTTGCTGACTTACTTTTTTTCAAAAGATGTCTTTGATAGAAAAACCCAATTACTAACAAGAGGACTGTAATTTCACCAACAATAGTATATAAATTAGTTTGGAAAAAGATGAGTAACATAATTTCACTTTCTTTCTTTGGAATGAATCAAATATATGACTAGATAATAGTTAGCCAATCAGACTTATTAAAATTTGTTATTTAAGCAATTGAGCAATCATTTTTTTCTGGGGTATTGCCATTGGGAAGTTTTCAAAATCTTCGAGACTTAGCCACTGCAGTTCTAACCCTTCAGGAAGTTGATTATCACTAACTCGACCTTCAAAAAGTTCGATTGTCCATTTCTGGTGACTAAAGGTGTGGGTAACTTTCTTATGAACCGTATCTTGCCAAATTGGATAAAGCTGATACTGCTCTTGAAAGGCGTCCTTTTGTGATAGCGTCTCTAAAATTTCCTGAGCATCTCCAAATAGATCAATCTGTTTAGCTTGAAAGCTTGTTTCAATAATTGGGAATGTCCAAAATCCGCCAAGCAAGGGTCCAGCATTGTTTTTCTCAATTAAGTATTTGCCTTCAGCATTTCGAATGACAAAAGCTTGAATTACCATTGGACGCGGCTTTTTCTTAGGTAATTTAATTGGATACTTGTCGTAGGTTCCATGTAAATAGGCTGCGCAGAAAAACTTTATTGGAGAGTCATCTGGTCTGGGATTTTTTGCAGATTCGATATCAGTGCCCAGATCCATTAGTGCCTGATTGAAATCTCCAGGACGTTCTGAATCAATTAACTCCTCCATGATGGCTTGGAAAATCTTTCGATTTTTAGGATTACCAATATCGTATTCTACTTCAAACAATCTGGCCATAACCCGCATGATATTGCCATCAACTGCTGGTTGTGCTTGATTAAAGGCAATACTGGCAATTGCGCCAGCAGTATAAGGGCCGATGCCCTTTAATTCTGATATATCTTCAAACCGTGATGGGAAAGTCCCATCGAATTCGGTCATGATTTGTCGCGCAGCTTTCTGCATATTTCTTACACGAGAGTAATAACCAAGTCCTTCCCAAGCCTTTAAAAGTTTGTGCTCAGGGGCACTAGCCAATTCTTCAATAGTCGGAAACCACTCGATGAAGCGGTGATAATAAGGAATGACGGTTTGAACTTGCGTTTGTTGCAGCATAATTTCGGAAACCCATATGAAATAGGGATTTTTTGTGCGACGCCAAGGCAGGTCGCGTTTTTCTTGGTCATACCAATTGAGGAGGGTGCGTCGAAAGGATTGAATTTTTTCTGGATCCCACATCTCTACACCGTAATCTTTTAATTCTAACATGTTCATATTGTAGCAGATATTTCAAGTTTGTGGAAAAGAAAAGCAATGAGACATACATAAAATGTAAGCTTATAAAAAGCATCACCTTTTTATTTGACAAAGGTAACCGCTTACAATATAATAAAAGTATAAAGAAGGATGGCATTTTAGAAGACATTTATAGGAGGTAATCTTATGATTAATCTACATGTCGCACGGTACAAAAACGGAGACTAAGTAGCCCGACAACGGTAGGCAAACCAAATTTTACGTATGTTAGCAAAGTGATCACATTGTTAAACTTATTCTAGTTCGAGTGATTTGGCCAAAGGAGCGCTCTACACAGTATAAGTTTAAATTCTCTAACCATAAAAGGTAATAGTTAACTTTTTATGACTAAAATATGCAATTATTGTAGCCAGAAATTCTAGATTAGGCAATCAAAAATTGTAACAATATTATTGTCACTCAGGGAAAACGTTAAAATTTATGATTGTTATTGTCACTCAGGGTATAGAATTTTATTAAAATATTGTTATTGGCGCACAGGAAAATGAGTTTTTCTTTAATAGGAGGATCTTATGAATCTTGCAAGATACAAAAACGGAGACACAATTGGCTATTGTAAAAATAGCCAAAAGAGTGAAATAATGTAAAATCCATAAGAACGAAATTACAAACTATGTGAAAATTAAATAGTTTATATTTTAAAACCATTTCATCAAAAGAAAGGAGAATAAACCTATCAGAATAAAAATAAGATTTATTTCCTTTTATAAAGGAAAATTGACAGTTAACTCCTTATGAAATGAATGAGAAAGGAATATATTCTATAAGAATTATTTAAAAGAAGAAGACATCCAAAAGTGTGCATTGGATGTCTTTATATTTTTTGAAATTTTTCTTGCTTCTGAGCTCAATTTAGAGTATAATAGTAATCTGTGAGAATACCTCACTTACCTGCAACAAAGTTGTAGGTCATTAGTCCAAAAGGAGGAAAAATCAATGGCAAAATACGAAATTCTTTATATTATTCGTCCAAACATTGAAGAAGAAGCTAAAAACGCTTTGGTATCACGCTTTGACTCTATCTTATCTGACAACGGTGCAACAATCGTTGAATCAAAAGATTGGGAAAAACGTCGTCTTGCATATGAAATCAATGATTTCCGCGAAGGCCTTTACCACATCGTTAACGTTGAAGCAACTGATGCTGTCGCTCTTAATGAGTTTGACCGTTTATCAAAAATCAACGGTGACATTCTTCGTCACATGATCGTTAAACTTGACGCTTAAGACTTATAAGAAGGTAGTTTATGATTAATAATGTAGTACTAGTTGGTCGTATGACCAAAGATGCAGAACTTCGTTACACACCAAGTCAAGTGGCAGTAGCTACTTTTACACTTGCTGTTAACCGTACATTCAAAAGTCAAAATGGGGAACGTGAAGCAGATTTCATTAACTGTGTAATCTGGCGTCAACCAGCTGAGAACTTAGCGAATTGGGCTAAAAAGGGTGCTTTAGTTGGGATTACTGGTCGTATTCAGACTCGTAATTATGAAAATCAACAAGGGCAACGTGTCTATGTAACTGAAGTGGTTGCGGATAATTTCCAAATGTTGGAAAGCCGTGCTACACGTGAAGGTGGTTCATCTAACTCTTATAATGGTGGTGGATTAAATAATAATTCTTCATCATCAAACAATAGTTACTCAGCCCCTGCTCAACAAACACCTAATTTTGGTCGCGATGATAGCCCATTTGGTAATTCAAATCCAATGGATATCTCAGATGACGATCTACCATTCTAATTAGAGTGGGTTTGGAAAAAAGAACTCAATAGAGTTCAGACACTGATAACAAATCAGGTCACAAAGATAATATAAAAGGAGAAAACACATGGCTCAACAACGTCGTGGCGGATTCAAACGCCGTAAAAAAGTTGACTTTATCGCAGCTAATAAAATTGAATATGTTGATTACAAAGACACTGAACTTTTAGGCCGTTTCGTTTCAGAACGTGGTAAAATTTTACCTCGTCGCGTAACAGGAACATCAGCTAAAAACCAACGTAAAGTAACAGCAGCGATCAAACGCGCACGTGTTATGGCATTAATGCCTTACGTAAACGAAGGTTAAATCAAAAAGAGCGCAAGCTCTTTTTTTGATGGAAAGATTGTGATGGCTCTGTAAAGAGATAGCACAATCCCTTAGCAAGTTATGGCATTAATGCCTTACGTAAACGAAGATTAAATCAAAAAGAGCGCAAGCT
>CAACWJ010000141.1_pt1 | contig 15317 bp, 13 predicted proteins | sample 2275621 | NCBI WGS metagenome assembly CAACWJ01 (sample SAMEA5312456, study PRJEB27640) | indoor metagenome | biome: indoor environment; feature: uncontrolled; material: polymer tiles stone | place: Germany | collected 2014-07-07
ATTTTCTTTTCTGTGCGCGTCATCAAATAAACTGCCACAAAAATTGGAAAGCCAACATTCCCAATCAGTTGCATCCAAACGTCCATAGTTTCCATGTTCTTCACCTCCCTATAGAGAAGAACGAAAAAAGGTGGTAAAACGACAAGGCCGAAGCTTAGTCATTTTACCACCTTTAATTTAGGGTTCTTTTACAAATAGTGTTGGTAAATAATTTCAAATATCGCGAATACGTTATTTAGTATTTATTAATATGTAAATGAGCTTCAAAGAGAAAAGCTATACACGATTATGTGTATGGCTTTTTTTTGCCCTTAGGCAAGAAGATTATTATGTTGTAGCAACAAGGACTACGAAAATAGTAATAGTTTGGCAGGCCTTAGCTTGCCATTGCTTCATAAGTGGATGGTGCTGGGTTTGAAGGTTTGTATTTTAGTTTGAATTGGACTAGTATTCTAGCGCGTAAATTAAAGAAATTAGCATATCCGAAACCAGTACGCTTAATTAATTTAATCTTATTATTAATACCTTCGGTAGGTCCGTTTGAGACGGTATAAGTTAATGAATTATGGATATATGGTAAAAACTTCTGTAAAGTTCTGATAGTTCTTCTCGCACGTCGAGGCAAGGTTATTTTCCTTGTGCTCTTCAATATTTCATCAAATAGCTCAATGTTATGCGTAGAAATTGCGTACTTAAGCTCATTCATTAGAGTATATGTTACTAATAAATCCGGCGAAATATTCAATAGGAAATCAACAATGCGCTGTTCCGAAATTTCTTCACCAAATTGGCGAACATAATATGTATCAGTGAAATTTAAGTCTTCAGCATTTTTTAGCAACAACTTCCATTGTTTTTTAAGTTTTCTGTAGTCAGATGGTCGGCTATTTTTCACGATATTCATAGCTTTAATACGAACAGAATTAATTGTCTCATTTAGTAACTTCACGATATGGAATCGATCAATTACAATCTTAGCATTAGGAAAACTAGTACGTATTACTTCAAGATAGGGTGTATACAAATCGATAGAAACAGTTTTCACACTACTTCTAGCAGCCCAAGTAAAGGAAGCAAAGTAATCGATTAGAGAAGCTTGTTTCCGATCAACAATAATATCAATCAACCTTCTATTATGGGTGTCCACAAGGACAGCACTCATCGCATTGGCTACTCGATTAGTAGATTTAAACTCATCTATACCAAGGTTACTAGGCAGATAGTTTCCTTTTGGTGATAGTCCTTTACCAGCTTTCAGTAGAATCCTAGCGACTGTTGGAGACGACACGTGATATCGTTTAGCGATTAATCGCATGGATTGTGTTTCAACTAATTCTGAACTTATCTGACTTTTTATTGAGTTTGAGATACAGCAGTATTTCTGTACTAACGGTGTTTCAGCAATAAAGGTTTGCGCGCAATGTTTACAATAAAATCGTTGCTTCTTTAGTTTTAGCAATATCGGATTTGAAACTGAATTAGGTAATCTTATAATTGTAGGCTTAAACCCATGTTTAATCAGATCATGGCTTCCTGTATTCTTTACACCACATTGGATACAAGCCTTAGGCTTGTAGGTTAAGACGCCTTCAACGACTATATAATTCACATCTTGATACTTTTCAGTTGGAAGCAGAGTCATTCCCTCTGGTACACCAATTTGAATATTATTGTCGAGAATTCCGCAAAGTTGTTTTATAATAGTTATATGGGACATGGATTTTCCTTCTTTCAGTATTCGTCGAGGTTTACTTGAAATAAGGATATCATGTCCTTTTTTTTGCGTACACAAAAATAGTGCCGATGAGACTCAATTGAATCTCACCAACACTATTTATTATAGAACCAAAAAAAAGCACAGATACCGAAGTACCTGCGCTAGGATGTTAACTGTCTGAATATTCGAAAGTGTCATAGCGACCTAAATTGGTGCAATAAATTGCCCTAATTTAAGAGAAATTATTTGTTTTCTAAGTTGTAGAAAGCGTTTAGACCTTGGTACTCAGCTAAATCGCCTAATTCATCTTCGATACGTAATAATTGGTTGTATTTCGCCATACGGTCAGTACGTGATAATGAACCAGTTTTGATTTGTCCAGCGTTAGTTGCAACTGCGATGTCAGCGATTGTTGAATCTTCAGTTTCACCTGAACGGTGAGATACAACTGCAGTGAATCCAGCTTCTTTAGCCATTTCAATAGCTTCAAAAGTTTCTGTCAAAGTACCTATTTGGTTAACTTTGATAAGGATTGAGTTAGCAGCTTCTTCTTTGATACCACGAGCTAAGTATTCAGTGTTTGTAACGAAGAAGTCGTCACCAACTAATTGAACACGTCCGCCTAGGCGTTCAGTAAGAGCTTTCCAACCATCCCAGTCATTTTCATCCATACCATCTTCGATAGTAATGATTGGGTATTTGTTAACTAATTCTTCAAGGTAATCAATTTGTTCTGCAGAAGTACGAACTGCTCCGCCTTCTCCTTCAAATTTAGCGTAGTCGTATACTTTACGTTCTTTATCATAGAATTCAGATGACGCACAGTCGAAACCAATCATGATTCCGTTTTCGCCAGCTTCATATCCAGCAGCTTCGATAGCTTTAAGGATAGTTTCTACACCATCTTCAGTGCCATCAAATTTAGGTGCGAATCCACCTTCGTCACCAACAGCTGTTTCAAGACCACGTTCTTTAAGGATTTTCTTAAGAGCATGGAATACTTCAGCACCCCAACGTAGAGCTTCTTTAAATGTTGTAGCACCTACAGGCATGATCATGAATTCTTGGAAAGCGATTGGAGCATCTGAGTGAGATCCACCATTGATGATGTTCATCATTGGAGTTGGAAGTACTTTAGTGTTAAATCCGCCAAGATAGTTGTAAAGAGGTACTTCAAGGTAGTCTGCAGCAGCACGAGCTACGGCAATAGAAACACCAAGAATAGCGTTAGCACCTAATTTACCTTTGTTAGGAGTTCCGTCAAGAGCGATCATAGCACGGTCGATAGCTTGTTGATCACGTACATCAAAACCGATGATAGCTTCAGCGATAATGTTGTTTACGTTGTCAACTGCTTTTTCAGTTCCTAATCCGTTATAACGAGATTTGTCACCGTCACGTAGTTCAACTGCTTCATGTTCACCAGTTGATGCTCCTGAAGGAACCATTCCACGTCCGAAAGCACCTGATTCAGTATAAACTTCTACTTCAAGTGTTGGGTTACCGCGTGAGTCTAAGACTTCGCGAGCGTAAACATCAGTAATAATTGACATTATAATACTCTCCTTATGAGTTTTAATTTTTTACATGTTAATAATACCACAAAGTACTAGTATTTTCAACTTAAAAACAGCCATTATGAAAATTTGTATTCGTTTTCATGCAAATGTTTTATAGTTTTCAATAATATTTCAAATCCTTACAAATACATGTTTTAATGGCTTTTTCTTTTAAAAATCAGTATAATGAACTTAAATGGATTAAGGAGGCTACTATGGAGTCATTAGATCATAAGATTTTAAAAGGTGCATTAGGTGAAAATAGACTTGATCCTGATCAACAACGCTACTATTTAGGCACTTATGCTGAACGTGTCTTATTAACTATCCCCTTGGTCGGCATTGAAGAAGAAATTGCTAAAAATGAATTTGAACGCTTACTGCCTTCTTATGTTAAAGACTATTCTCCTTTATCACTTAAATTATCAGCCGACTTAGATTCTGAATATCAAATGTTCTTTATGAAGTTAGCTAGCAAAAAGGGTATTCCTTCAACTATAATAGACGAAACCAGTGCTACCTCTCCTTTTGCGCTTGTTCTGCATACAGACCATGCAGTTAACCTGAATCAAACTTCAATTGCTGATAATCTACCAAAAGATGAAACACCTCCTAAAGAAAAAAAAGCTAGTTTTTGGGATAATATTTTCGGAAAATAAAAAAGAAGCTTCGGCTTCTTTTATTTGTGTTTTTGTTTAAAGGCTAGGTAGTAGGCAGTTTTGAAATTGCGAATGCTGACTAGTTTATATAGTTTGGTTTTAATGAATTTAGTATGATAGAAGGATTGGGGATAGGCCCCTTCTTTTTTTATTATCCAATAGATAGCAAATTCCCCAATATGAATTAACTCATCCTGACTAAAATTAGCTATTTCAAGAAAATTGTCAATATCTTCATTTTTGGTATTAGGTAAAAAAAATAAAGCATTTTTTCGAAAATAGTCTTCTTGCCACCATTCCGGTAGTGCTTCAAATTCTTTTTGATAGTCAGTTTGACTAATCAGTAAAAATGGAATATCAAAGGAATAGTTATTTTTAAAATAAGATTCTAACATTACTTGTAAAGCATCTTGGGATTCTAAACTTGAAAAGAAGAGATTACCACTATTAATATAGGAAGTAACATTGTGTAGTTCTAAGTTAGTTAAGTTCTCCTTTAGCTCTGCCATTTTTACAGAATGATTGCCACCGACATTTATCCCTCTTAATAAGAGTATAAAGTCCACTATATTATCACCATTTCATTGTCGTCAAAAGGCATCCCTGGATTCCAGCAAACTTCCCAAACATAGTTATCTGGGTCTGCAAAATAAGCGTGGAAACCGCCCCAAAAGACCTCTTGTGGCTCTTTTAAAATCCTTGCTCCTGCTTTTGAAGCAAGTTGAAAAATAGCATAAACTTCAGTTTTAGATGTGGTGTTATAGGCAAGTGTCATTCCATTGAATTGATTAGCTTCTAACGTAGGAAGACTATGGCCAAAATCCTCCGCGAGTAAATCAATTGGATAAAGTTCTAGCTTGGTTCCTGCATTATTAAAAAATATGACATTTGGAGAATCTGCAGTTTCTTTTGTTTCAAAACCTAGACCATCTCGATAAAAGGTGACACTTTTAGCCATATCTCTAACACCTAAACAAATAAGATTAATTCTATTCATCCTAACCTCTCTCCTTATTAATAATAGTTAAGGCTTCCATTAGATTAGGAACATCAATCTGATAGAGTGCTTGATTTTGAACAATAGGTTTAGCACAAAAAGCGATGCCTATCCCAGCAGCTTTTATCATAGGTAAATCGTTTGCCCCATCACCCATTGCGACAGTCTGGGATAAATTTAAGTTATTTTCTAATGCCCAATCTTGTAATTTCTGTAATTTCACCTCTTTTGTAACTATTGGACCTTCAAGTTCTCCTGTCAATTTACCATCTTTATTAGCGAGTTGATTGGCGTGGACATAATCGATACCCAATTCATCAGCTAAACGATCCACTGTTTCATGGAAACCACCAGAAACCAGACCAACTTTATACTGTTGATCATGTAATTGATTCACTAGTTCCTGCGCGCCACTATTGAAATGAATGGACTGATAAACTTTATCAAAAATTGATAAGGGTAGTCCTTCTAATAAAGCAACCCTCTCTTTCAAGGCTGCCTCAAAATCCAGATGACCATTCATTGCTAGTTCTGTAATTTGTGCTACCTCTTTTCCAAAACCAGCCTCTTGTGCTAATAAATCAATCACTTCTTCTTTAACTAGAGTTGAATCGACATCCATAACAAAGAGTCCTAAAATTTTTCCCATAATATCTTCCTTACTAGAATAGATTTTTAATATATTTTACTAGAAATTTTCATCTCCTGCAATAAAATAAAAAAACTTGAGTGTACCACTCAAGTTTTTTTAGAATCGAATATATTCTCTTGTTTTTTCATATGATGAAACAAAACGACTTGTTACACCAGGTTCAACTGTTTCCAAAGCATATGATATTTCATCAAATGATCCTTGGTAGTCATACTCAACTTCAAATAAATGCATAGCAATTTCAAATGAATTTTGAACACCAGCTTCAAAGCTACGGTAACGATTTGAATATTGTAATAATTGTTCAGTTAACGTTGCATTTTGAACGACTTGATAACTATATTCTTCTAAGTTCGCAATAGAAGATTTAGCTATAATGTTTAAGCGACCAACAGCTTCAATATTTATTTTACCTTTACTTAATTCATCCATTAGGGCTTCAAGTTGTGTACTTGTTGTGAAGAATGCAGTTAAATAATCTTGTGGGATACCTGGTAAATGACGTTTTTCCATAAAACGTTTGATCATATGTAATTGTGCTACATAAATATCAATATCTCTCCGAGCAGATTCTTCTGTCTTTTCAATGCCTTTAATTTCTTCAAAGACATCCAACTGACCAGACTCAACTGCTGAAAGTGTTTTAAGAGCTTTATCAAATATCACTTCTAATTCTGAAAAAGGTACTTCTTGAGAACCAAAACTTTGTGCATTGTCTAAAGTTGACTCTTCAAGTTTAGTAATATCTTTATCAAAACCTTTGACGGAAAGTGCTTGGTTTTCATTCAAAATGTACTTATGAGCAAGTCGTGATAATTCATTTTTAAGTTTGTCATTATTTTCTCGAACGTGTGCTATGTACTTAGGAATAATTTTACTGTCTCTAAGAGCATTTTTATGTGCAACAATTTCACGTTCAAATAATTGATACAATGCATCAACACGTTCTTGAATATGTTCGTTATCTTCTCGTGCACGATCTAAATCTAAAGTTACTAATTCATCAGCATTACTGCGAATTGCTTCACGAACTTCTTGGAAACGCGTTTCAATGTTGTTTTCAGGAAAATGATAGTTTTCTTCGAGTAAACGACGGTAACCAGATTCCAAATCATCCATTTGCTCAGGAAGGTCTTCTTCTAGTTTCGCTACAATTTCTGGAATCTGTTCTGTAATTTGGCCTAAAGCAATTGTATGCTCTTCAGCTTTATCCAAAACTTCAGAGGCTTCAACTGGGTCACCTGATGAATTAAGAGTCACAAATTGAGAAAATTCAGTTTCGATATTCTTCATTTGCTTATCAATTTCAGGTTTAGTACTTCCATATTTTCCTATATTACCATTAATAGATTCTTGTAATTGCTCATATAAATCTAAGGCATGCGTAACGCGAGCACTATTTTTTTCTTCTTGTTCTTTCAGAATGCCAAGTGCTTCACGAATTGAAGTAATATCTTCTTCAACTAAGTCCAATTGACTTTCTACATTAATTATCTCATGTTTAGCACGAATAAAATTGAAAGTATCATTTAGTTTTTCTGCCTCAAATAGATGATTTTCAATATCTGCAAATGAGTTCATTGTTAAATCAACCCATTTTTGATTCCATTCTCTAAAAGATGTTTGACTTTGTCCTATTAAATGTAGTGATTTTACTTCTTCAATTTCTTCGTTAATAGGTAAACCAAAAAGTTTTAGTTTTCTTTCTTCTAAATTTTTAATTAACGAATCATTTCTTTTACGAATAATTACGCCAACTAGGTAAGCAATAATCACTAATAAGACTATCGCTACAATCAGCAAGATAATTCCGCTTGACATCCTATTCTCCTTAATATGTTTTGCGATTGAAGATAGCCATTTTAAAATACCATCAAACGCCCTTTATTAAATTTTATATTAAATACATTATAACGTTACGATTATAACATACTTTAAAGCGCTTTTCAAAGTAAAATTGACTAAATATCAAGCGTACTATAGACCGCATTTTCCTCAATGAACTCACGTCTTGGCTCAACACGATCACCCATTAACATGTCGAATACTTTATCAGCTTCTGCAGCATCATCAACTGTTACACGAGCCATTAAGCGGTGTTCCGGATCCATGGTAGTTTCCCATAATTGGTGATCGTCCATTTCTCCAAGACCTTTATAACGCTGTACAGTTGGTCTTGAACGACCTACACTATATTTTTCAAGAGAAGCTTTTAAAAGTTCCTCTTGGTTAGTACTAGGCTGAATATACTCTTTAATTTCGCTACCAACCTTCACACCATAAATTGGTGGTTGTGCGATATAAACAAAACCGGCTTCAAGGACTGGTCTCATAAAGCGATAGATCAAAGTTAACAAAAGTGTACGGATATGAGCACCATCGACATCGGCATCAGTCATAATAACTAACTTGTGATATCTTGCTTTAGCTACATCAAATTCTGCACCAAAACCAGTTCCCATCGCTGTAAATAAACTGCGGATTTCCTCATTAGCAAGAATTTTATCCATTGTTGCTTTTTCCACGTTTAAGATTTTACCACGAATTGGTAAAATTGCCTGAAATTCACGGTTACGACCAGATTTTGCTGAACCTCCAGCAGAATCTCCTTCGACGATAAATAGTTCGTTTTGACTGGCATTATTTGATGAACAGTCAGCTAGCTTACCTGGTAAATTAGAGATTTCTAAACCAGATTTCTTTCGCGTTACTTCACGTGCACGTTTTGCAGCAATTCTAGCTTTCGAAGCTAAAATTCCTTTTTCTACGATTTTACGGGCAACTTGTGGATTCTCAAGTAAGAATCGTTGTAAGGCATCACTAAATAATCGATTAGTAATTTTAACAACTTCTGAGTTACCTAATTTTGTTTTAGTTTGTCCTTCAAATTGAGGATTAGGGTGTTTGACAGAGATAACAGCAGTCAATCCTTCACGAACATCCTCACCAGTTAAGTTATCTTCATTTTCTTTGAGAATCTTATTCTTTTTAGCATAATCATTAATAACACGTGTTAGGGCAGTTCTAAAACCTTGTTCATGGGTTCCACCTTCATGTGTATGAATATTGTTGGCAAAACTCATTACATTTTCATGATAGCCTGTTGTATATTGCATCGCAACTTCGACAGCAATGCCATCCATCTCTCCATCAGTAAAGATAGGATGTTCGATAATAACATCTTTTTTCTCATTTAAAAATTCAACATAGCTAGCGATACCACCTTCATAATGGTAATCTTTGACTTGTTCAATTCCATTACGTTTATCGGCAATTGAGATTCGTAATCCACGGTTTAAAAATGCTAATTCTTGGACACGCTTAGCAAGCTTTTCAAAATCAAATTCAACTGTTTCTGTAAAAATTTCTGGGTCCGGAGTAAAGTGAACTGTTGTTCCTGTTAAATCCGTTTCTCCAATAATTTTCAAATCATCATAAACGATTCCACGTTTAAACTCTTGATAATGAATGCTACCATTTTTGAAGACACGAACATCTAACTGAGATGATAAAGCATTAACAACTGATGATCCAACACCATGGAGCCCACCTGAAACCTTATAACCGCCACCGCCAAACTTACCTCCAGCATGTAAAACAGTAAATACAGTTTCAACAGCAGGACGACCTGTCTTAGCTTGGATATCGACTGGAATACCACGCCCATCATCGACAACTGTGATTGAGTTGTCTTCTTCAATGTATACTTCAATATGACTAGCAAACCCTGCCAAGGCCTCATCAATTGAGTTATCGACAATTTCCCAAACCAAGTGATGAAGTCCTTCTTTAGATGTTGAACCAATATACATCCCAGGACGCATCCGAACGGCTTCTAATCCTTCTAAGACTTGAATCTGACTAGCATCATATTCTTGAGCTTTATCATTTGACTGTTTAATATCTTCAACCATTTAATTAACTATCTCCAAAAGGGACTGATTTTCTTGAACAAGTAAAGTACTAAGACCCGCAGCTTGTCCTGCCTGTTTATCGATTTCCCTGTCACCGATAACTAAGGCATTTGTTATTTCGTATTTATTTTTTAAGTAATAAATAGATTCTGGATCTGGTTTTCTTTTAAAACCATTTTCAGATGTCACAACTTCAGTAAAATACTGTAAAAGATTAGCATGAGCTAAAAGGTAAACCACCTGTTTATCACGATGAGAGACTAAAAAATTCCGTCCTCCATCTGCTACAACATTTTTTAGTAACTCTTCTGCTCCACTTTTCCAAGCAGGCTTGGCCAATGCTTGCGCTTCATTTAATTTATAAAAATGCAAAAATCGTGGCTCATAAGGAGCAAATGTAGCGATGGCTGTCGCTGTCGATTCTTTCAATTTTGAAAAAACAGCATCATGACTGGCGGAAAGATTAAATTGTTCTAAAGTTTTTAGGAATGCAGTAGTCGAAGTCTCATAATTATCAAGGAGAGTTCCACCTAAATCCCAAATATAATCCTTATAATTCATACCCTTTATTATAACATATTTTGCTGTATTTTTATAGTATATGACGCAAAAATAAAGGAGCTTGTTCACATGACAAGCCCCAGCTTTTAATCATATTTTAGTGAACGACGAAGTTCAGCTTGACTTTGCTTTTCCAGACCGAGTTCATGTTGGAAATTCATTGAAAGAATTATGCCAACACCAATGAGATTTGAGATCAATGATGACCCGCCTTGTGAAATAAATGGGAGAGGAATCCCAGTCAATGGTAAAATACCGACAGCCGCTCCAACATTTTCAAAAATGTGGAATAAAATCATCATGATAAAACCAGTTGAAATATAAGTATAAAATAAATTATTTGAAGCCAAAGTAAGTCGCAACATTCTATAAATCAGTAACAAATAAAGAATAAGTAGGACGGCTGATCCAAGAAAACCAAAATTTTCAGAAATAACTGTAAAAATCATATCACTTTCTCTTACTGGAACCGGCAAATCAATATGATTAAATCCTTTTCCGAAAAAGCCACCACTACCAATTGAAATCATACTTTGTGTTTGCTGATAAGCAATTGTCTCAGAAAAATCAAATGGCGTTAACCAAGCCGATATACGATTGATTTGGTAAGTATCCATCCCTATTTTGAGCAGAAATTCTTTTCCCTGTGGAAGGAAAAATATCATGAAAAAAGCTAATCCTGCAAATAGAAAGAGACCAAGTAAAGGTAAAATAAACCACCAACTAATTCCAGAGACTAATACTACCCCAGCTAATATAGCTATAAAGACCATTGCGGTACCCAAATCTTTTTGCAAAGCTAACAAAATCATTACTGGTAAGGTAATTAAGACATAAGATAGAATTAATTTCCAATCATCAGAAAACTGATTTCTTTCCTTCTTTCCTTTAAACCAAACAGTGAATCTTGCTAAAGCTAAAATATAAGAGATTTTCATAAATTCTGAGGGTTGAAATAAAGTAACTGATCCAATTGTTACCCAGTTTTTAGCACCTGTCGCCGCGACTAGCTGAGGACTGTAAAAGACTAATGGTAGTACCATAAGTCCAAGCCCTAACAAATACAAAAAAGGCGTCAATTTCCATAATAAACTACGACTAAAAAACATTAAAATAAATGCAAATAATGAGCCAAAACCAATCCATAGGACTTGTTGCATCATTACTTTGGTCACATTATGAGGATAATCATGGAAAGTGGCCACGTAAACTGAAAAGAGGCCAATGATGATTAGACAAAATACTGGCCATACAATGCCATAATCAATTTTGTTATCTAATTTGCTTCGTTTTCCAAACATCTTACACCTGCTTTCTCAATACAATTAAATGAAAAAAGGACCAATAAGATGGTCTCTTTTGATGACCCCTACTGGAATCGAACCAGTAACTACTCCTTAGGAGGGAGTTGTTATATCCATTGAACTAAGGGGTCATAAGGTATAATTACCTTATCTATTTTAGCCTACAAATTTGGGAATTGCAAGGGCTAGTCTTTAGTCTTTTTGACTTACTCTGTACTTTTCCATTTTTGCTCGGAATAGTTGCCCATTGGTTGGTGGCGTTATAGTGATCGCATTGGCACCAGCTTCAATTACCTCAAGAATAGTTTCCTCGCTTGGTCCACCAGTCGCCATAATTGGAAAGTCTGGGAACTCTTCTCTAATTTTCCGTACAATAGTTGGAGTATTTACACCTCCACTAACATTCAATATGTCAACGCCCGCTTCAATTCGACTTTTAATATCAGTCTCTTCTGAAACAACAGTATAGATAATTGGAATATCAATAATTTCTTCGATGTGACTTATCGTGTCGACCTTAGTTGGTGCATTAACAACTACAGCATAAGCACCCTCTGATTCTGAGAATAAACTCATATTTGCAGAACGGTAGCCCGTTGTTAAGCCACCACCAACTCCCGCAAAAACCGGAACAGAAGAAACCAACATAATACTTTTTAGAATTGTTGGAGTAGGTGTAAAAGGATACACAGCTAAAATTGCATCTGCATTATGGTTGGCAATGACCGAAACATCTGTGCTAAACAAAACTGATCGAATCCTTCTGCCATAAATATATATACCGGAACATTGACGGATGATATCTGGCATACGTACAATCTCTTTTCTTAAGTCAGACATGACATTAGGTGCATTTTCTTTTGAAATCTTCATCTTTATCCTCAAATTGTTTGTTTTGTTACTCTATTTTATCATAGTGTCATTATTTAATACCTTAAAAACAAAACAATTAGTTTTCTTTTTAAAAGATTCCCCACTACAACCTCACTCTATTATTTTCAATCTTAAGCAGATACATCTACTTGACTATTTCTATATCAAAAATCTCGCAGTGACTTTGAAGTCTGTTATCTTCATCAGTATTGCTTATGTTTTATTCGAAAATTTCAAGCTGGCTCAGTATCCTTAATTGAACTCGGGCTGAAATCTCGGAAAAAAACACACTTGAAATCAAGTGTGTTTTAGTTGAACTCGCTCTTCCCTTGCTTTCCCTTTTTCAAGCTCAGGCAGAATTTGTTCACTGGACTAATTCTGTCTCAAAAACCTCACAATGTCTTTGAGTCTATTGACACAAAAAAGACTCCACTGTGGGAGTCCTCAAATCCTGTATTTGAATAAATCCTACAATCTTGGCAAAAAAGATAGTTTTTCCTAGAAAGTAAACTTTCTTCGTCAAAACTCCTATTTTTGCTGTGATTGCTTAACGACCTTTTCATCATAATGAACTGAACCCGGGCTGAAATCTCGGAAAATAGAAAAACTGCCTTGTGACTATGTCACAGCGGCAGTTTCCTAATTTTCTGTCGATTTCTAGACGCCCTTGGTATCTTGAATTAACGACGGATTTCTTTGATACGTGCTGCTTTACCTTGTAATGCACGTAAGTAGTAAAGTTTAGCACGACGGACTTTACCGTAACGAACTACTTCAATTTTATCAACACGTGGAGTGTGGATTGGGAAAGTACGTTCTACACCGATACCGCCAGAAATTTTACGAACTGTGTACATTTCTGAGATCCCTTGACCTTTACGTGCAATAACTACACCTTCAAAGATCTGGATACGTTCGCGAGTCCCTTCGACAACTTTCGCGTGAACGCGAACAGTGTCACCAGCGCGGAATGTAGGGATGTCAGTACGAAGTTGACTTTCAGTCAAGCTTTGGATTAATGGATTCATTTTATATTCTCCTATCTTACCAATCTTAAGTACTTGTCTCAGCGGATTAGCTTATTTATATGTGTCCATTACACACAAAGAGTATTTTATCATATTCAAGAGAACTTGTAAAGAAACTTCACAGTCTATGTGTGTGTCTGAAATTTTGGGAGAATAGAAATATATCTTAAATACCTAAGAAAACAATGATTTTTCTCACAAAAAAACCGAAACAAGAATTTTTTTCTTGCTTCAGTCTTGACGGTATTGTTTGTGTTATGCTACAATAAGGTTCGACTGATTAAGCAAGTGTCTTTTGTCTTAATCGGTGGTGTAGAAGTGTCGGCTTCTGCACCTTTTTTTGTATATCTTTAATAAATATTATACTACTTTTTGATTATTAATGCAAGCCAAATCATGCTTAAAAACCCTAAAAATAAACATTTTTAGAGAACTTTATTCTTCATTTTTTCAATTTATTTTGCGTGTGTCCGCCACCTACCATTTTTATGACCGGATTTATATGTTCGCATCTGAGACGACGTGTTAATACGTCGATTTGAGTACCCAGCACTTAAAGAAATTCCTTGGTAATACTGATATTGTTTCCTCCAATCTCCAAAAAATAATTCTTCTAATTGATCAATACGTTCAACCAAAATCATTTTAGCCATTGCATAAGCTCCCTTTAGTGACCAGTACATCCCACGATGCTTCATTCGATAAGTCACCTTACAGTGTTGACTTTCCATGACACCTATACATTGCTGGGATAAACCTCTCAATTTTGCAGGTTTAGTATCTTTAAAATTTCTTATCATTTTTTGCTTAAATTTATAAAATAGTTCAAATTCTTCATCGGTTTGGATTAAAGATTCTACTGTATCTAAAACAGTCATGAACAATGGCTTTTGATGATTTAGTATAGCTTTATAGGCTAAATCTCTTAAGACTTCAGGATAGGGTTTGAAAAAGTCATTTATTTTCTCATTCAAATGATTTTCATCCCAAAAGTGCTCATGGTGTTTGATGCCCAGAGCTTTTTTTATTTCTTGAAAAGTCCTTCTAGTATAGCCTTTTCCGTTGTCAGAATTTGTTATAAGAATTGTGTTTTCTGTAATTTCAAAATGATTATAGAGATAATCTAGCAGTTCTTCCATAGCTTTTTCATGACTTGTATGTATAATTTCATATTTATTTGCTAAAGTGATACGTTTTCCCATACTCTTTTTAGGACCTGTATGAACAAGAAAATGTGCGAGATCAGTATTATAGCGGTAATTACTTTTTGATGTTGTTTTCACCATAACACCATCTCCTTCGATATAAATTTTATTTGTTTGGATTTTCTCTTTAGGGCATTCATCTAGCAAAAACCTAAATTTCTCCTTCTCAGAAAATAGCCTTTCTACGACTTTGACTGCTTTTAATACAGCATCTTTTGTAATATGTAAATTGTATGCATCCTTCATCACTCGACACACTTCACGATAAGGTAGCTTTGATGCATGCTTAGCCATATGAAGCATCAGTTCTGGAGAATATTTGGTATATTTCTTAAGCCCTAACCATTCATCAACTGGATAACGTGTTTTATTACCTTTACGCCACCTATTTCTACAAAAGGTTATTTCTCCAAAAGTAAATAAAACCGTTCGTTTACTAGCATCTACTCTTTTATACCCATTAGCTCGTAAAATTAAACTCATTTGCCTATCGTATTGTTCAATTCGTTTTAAAAATTCGCTCTCATTCTGTCTATTTAGTTCAACTACAAAAGCTTTTTCATCAAATAATATTACCATACTTCTATTTTACTTTTTTTAAAATCAATTTAACATAGAATTTTATATGATATACTTAATTTATCTTTCTTGAATTGATGTTATCCTTAAATCTTAGAGTCACTATTGTATAATTTAGACAAAGGACAAAAACATGAAAAAACGCTACTCAAAAGAATTTAAAGAAACCCTTATCGCCTTCTATCATTCTGGTCAATCCGTCACCCAGCTGTCTAAAGAATACGACGTGGCCCCTGCAACAATTTATAAATGGATAGACCTCTACTCTA
>CAACWJ010000014.1_pt1 | contig 14624 bp, 16 predicted proteins | sample 2275621 | NCBI WGS metagenome assembly CAACWJ01 (sample SAMEA5312456, study PRJEB27640) | indoor metagenome | biome: indoor environment; feature: uncontrolled; material: polymer tiles stone | place: Germany | collected 2014-07-07
ATTAGTGGTAACCTTTTTCTTTTCTGCTCAATTTGGTTTTAAGGCCACAATCGTGATTAAGTATTGTTATTATCCCTGATTATATGGTAAAATTAAGGTTATGGAAATTGAAAAAACAAATCGGATGAACGCTCTACTTGAGTTTTACGCAGCACTTTTAACAGATAAGCAAATGAACTACATTGAGCTGTACTATGCAGATGATTATAGTCTTGCTGAGATTGCCGAAGAATTTGGTGTTAGCCGTCAAGCCGTTTATGATAATATTAAGCGAACTGAAAAAATTCTTGAGACCTATGAAATGAAATTACATATGTATTCAGACTATATCGTTCGTAGTGAAATCTTCGATGCCATTACGGCAAAGTATCCGGAAGATGCTTTTATTACAGAGCAAATTTCCATTTTAACAAGCATTGATAATAGAGATTAAGAGGAGTAGTTATGGCATTTGAGAGTTTAACAGAGCGCCTACAAGGTGTCTTTAAAAATATCCGAGGTAAAAAAAAGTTATCTGATAAAGATGTTCAAGAGGTAACAAAAGAGATTCGTCTGGCTTTACTTGAAGCCGACGTTGCTTTACCTGTTGTTAAAACTTTTATCAAACGTATTCGTGAACGCGCTGTTGGTCATGAAATCATTGATACCTTAGACCCAACACAACAAATTTTAAAAATTGTTAATGAAGAATTAACTGCAATTTTAGGGTCTGAAACATCTGAAATCGTTAAATCACCAAAAATTCCAACTATTATTATGATGGTTGGTTTACAAGGGGCTGGTAAAACAACCTTTGCTGGTAAATTGGCTAACAAATTAATCAAAGAAGAAAATGCTCGTCCTTTGATGATTGCTGCCGATATCTACCGTCCGGCTGCCATTGATCAATTAAAGACTTTAGGTCAACAAATTAATGTTCCTGTCTTTGATATGGGAACTGACCACTCTGCAGTAGAAATCGTCACAAAAGGGTTAGAACAAGCTCGTGAAAATCGTAATGATTATGTCTTGATTGATACGGCCGGTCGTCTACAAATTGATGAAAAATTAATGGGCGAGTTGCGCGATGTTAAGGCTCTTGCACAACCAAATGAAATCTTACTGGTTATTGACAGTATGATTGGTCAAGAAGCAGCTAACGTTGCTGATGAGTTCAATAAACAATTAGAAATCACTGGTGTTGTTCTTACCAAGATTGATGGTGATACTCGTGGTGGTGCAGCCTTATCAGTTCGTGAAATCACTGGTCGTCCAATTAAATTCACTGGTACTGGTGAAAAAATCACTGATATTGAGACTTTCCACCCTGATCGTATGTCCAGTCGTATCTTGGGTATGGGTGACCTCTTAACACTGATTGAAAAAGCTAGTCAAGATTATGACCAACAAAAATCATTAGAGTTAGCTGAAAAAATGCGTGAGAACACATTTGACTTCAATGACTTTATTGCCCAATTAGACCAAGTTCAAAATATGGGACCAATGGAAGATCTCTTGAAGATGATTCCTGGAATGGCTGGTAATCCTGCCTTAGCAAACATCAAAGTTGATGAAAAACAAATTGCTCGTAAACGTGCCATTGTCTCATCAATGACGCCTACTGAACGTGAAAATCCAGAACTCTTAAATCCAAGTCGCCGTCGTCGTATTGCCTCAGGATCTGGTAATACCTTTGTCGAAGTTAATAAATTTATCAAAGACTTTAACCAAGCTAAAACAATGATGCAAGGTATGATGTCTGGTGATATGAATAAAGCTATGAAACAGATGGGTATCAATCCAAATAACATGCCAAAAAATATGCCTAATATGGGTGGTAGTGGTATGCCGGATATGTCAGCCTTGGAAGGCATGATGGGCCAAGGTGGTATGCCTGACATGTCGGCATTTGGTGGTGATATGGATATGAGCCAAATGTTTGGTGGCGGCCTTAAAGGTAAAGTTGGTGAGTTTGCAATGAAGCAATCAATGAAACGCCAAGTTAACAAACTTAAAAAAGCCAAGAAAAAACGTAAATAAGTGCAAAACCTAAGAATTTCTTAGGTTTTCTTATTATTAAAATTTATAAATACGGTATGGTTTAATTAGAATAGTTCCATTTAATACTTTTTGAGACCCTCATCTGCGGGACTTGCCGACTTAGCATCTACCTATTCTTTAATTTTCTTAGCAGGTTGGTTGACCCGTCGTAGTGGTGGCATAGGAGTCGTTTCCCTTTTGTCTATTGCCCAAGGAAATCGAAATCTAGCCACTCAGTTTTATTACACCGTATTCAGATCAAGAAATCTTAACAAAATTACCTCCTAAAGATAGCAATTTTGTCATTATACTGGGTGGTCCTATTCACATGGGACGCCATTGGCAAAAAGTATTCACTGATCAAGGCATCAACTCAGAACGCATCTATTTTGAAGGATTTTCATAGTAACAAAAAAGGTCCTATGGACCTTTTTTAACTTGCTTTTTCCTTTAATTCCTGACTAGTTTCAATGTAGTAGTAAAAAGCATCCTCCGCATTATCCGGACTCGGGACAATTTTGAAGTAGAAGTAGTGATCCTTTTTATCCTTAGCATTTTCTTTATTTAATTTGAAATAGCTTTGCTGAGAACTAGCCATTGTGTAGAGAATGTCATCTGTTAAAAAGGTGAGAGGAATATGCAGCGCGGAAAATTGATAGAAGTCTTCTTCGAAACGCCGATAATTCCGACTGAAATAATCAAATTGGCACTTGCTCCTGTTAAACGGATGTCTCGTCATGATTTCTGATTTCCTCCTCCATTTCAATCCTAATCAAACTCGCCATTGGAAAGGTTCGATAGTAATTGTTAATTTTAACTTGAAACTGCTTAGGTTGAATCTCACTAATTCTACCTTCTATTTCACACATCTGATTATCTTGAAAGATACTTAACCAAACAGGAAGCTGTTGACTGTAAGCTTGTCCTAAGAGAAGATATTTTTCAGAGAGTGATAAGTCACTTGTTATATCAATCGTTTTGCGATCTTGGTCAAGAGAATTGGTGTGTTCTGATAAAAAGAAACCCATCCATTTAGCCATTTTACGGTCCTGATAGTCACGTGCTGATTGGAAAGGTAAATAAGAGCGATCAATCATGAGCAGGTTTCCTTTCTTTGATTTGTGCAGAATGCCCTCCAATCAATTGACTCCGTTCCGCAATTCGAGAAGATTGCAAAAGAGAGGTAGCCTTTTGCAGAGACATGATACCATATCTGTTTTGAATTAAATCAATGGTTTTTTCTAGTTGGCTTTCTTTACGAAGTGTCTCAAAATCATCAAAAAGGTTAATTACCTCTATATGATCATCCACAAGCCCATCACAACGTACCCCAATTTGACGAACGGCACCACCATAGTAATGTTTTCGAAAGAGTGACAAGACAGTGTTAATGACCTTCTTGCTAGATTGGGTTGGGTCAACTTTTTGCTGACTATTGATAGACTTTATATCTTGTCCCTTAGAAAATGAAACATGAATAGCAATGACGGTTGTTTTTTTCTTACGAGCTCGCAAGCGTTTAGCGACATGCTCAGCCATCTCTGAAAGGACTAATTCAATTTCTGATTGAAAAAGATAATCTCTCGGTAGAATTTGTGAATTACCAATTCCTGTTGATCTTGGTCGATAAGGATGGTGAATATTACTTTCATCCACACCATTTGCATGAAACCAGAGTTGTAAACCAATCACACCGAATTCTTTTTTCAAGAGATCGGGATTACTATTGGCAAGTTGTTTGATACTGGTAATCCCCATAGCAAGCAGACGTTTTTCAGTACGCGAGCCAATTCCCCAAAAATCAGTCATTTTTTTGATATTCCAAACTTTTGTCGGTACATCTTCATAAGACCAATTAGCTAACATGGTTTGTGTATGTTTTGCTTCATTGTCTAAGGCCAATTTAGCTAGAAGTGGATTAGCATTACTGAGACCAACGGTCGAAATAATCTTGGTTTCTTTCCAAACCCGATATTGAATCCGTTTAGCCACCGCATCTAATTTTTCACGATTACTTTGTTCTTTATCCTTAACAAAATAATTAAGAGAAGAAGTTAAGTCTAAAAAGCCCTCATCAATAGAGTAAGCTAGAATATCTTTTGGAGAGGCAAACTCTTGAAAGATGTGTTGAATAGCAATGTTCTTTTCAATATATATATCCATCCGCGGTGGGACAACATAGGTGTGTCTAGCCCAAGCTTCAATATACTTGACCAAGGCAGGTGTGACATCCCACCCTTCTCTCTTGGCAACATGATAGTTAAAACGCCTGGTCTGAATATCAAAGGGTAAATCATAAGATCGCCCAACATTAGACTTACCAAAAATCCGTTTAAAAGTTGGAGAAGAGGCCAAAATCAAACCATTGCTATTGTCTGCTCGACTCATGACACATAAAGAGGTTGTCAAGGGATCTAAGCCACGTTCCACGCATTCCACGCTGGCATAAAAAGATTTCATATCCACAAAAGCAATATCTGACTTTGGTTCTCGTGAATAATCAATATAGGACATGAGTAAAATTACACCTCTAATGGCATAAAGTTAGCAATGATTTTACCAATGATACGTGGACCTTCATCAAATGGAGCAAATTTGTCTGAGTATTTTTTATTCAAAGATACGAGACGTAATCCGTTTTCTTCACGGTAGACTTTTTTGACGTAAGTTTGTCCATCCCATTCAACGGCATAAATGGCACCATCATAGTCAAATCCTTCTTGTTTTATGAGAACGACTTCTCCATTGAGATAAGTTGGTTCCATAGAATCCCCAAAGACCCATGAAGCAAAGTCATAATCCATTTGTTCATCATAGAAAACCACATCATAGTTGCCATCACCGAAGTAAGAGTAACCAGTACCAGCAGATAAACTTTCATAAACACGATAAGAAAATAGTTCCTTTTTCTTAGTCGGCAAGGTAATAATTTTACTTTCTTGTGCTAGTAATTTCTCTGAATAGGTCACAACCTTAGATTGATTTTGTTTAGTTAGTTGTTTGTAGGGAATGATAATCTCTTGATAGTGATTGAAGTAGTCTTGATCTGTCTCAAAAATAGAGACTAAAGCATTTAAATGCTTTTGATTAGGACTGTTCTTATCCTTTTCCCAGTTGGAAATAGTCATCTTGTTTACTCCAAGTTCCTGACCTAATTGCTCTTGACTCATCTTGTGTTGTTGACGAATTTTTTTTAATTGTTTACCTGAAAACATACCTTAGCTCCTTTAGTAAAGTTATAACTTTACTAAATTATAACAAATCCATTTGACAAATTCAAGATTTTTGTCATGAAAATTATTAGATTTTTTGACATTTTTCATCAGATAGCGTATCATTGATTTGGCTTTAAATTGTAAAAATATTCATTTTTTGAATATATACAATTTGCCAATAAAACTCTAGGAGATGTAACCATGTTAACTATTGCATATATAGGAAATGGAAAAAGTGCTAACCGCTACCACATTCCATTTGTTAACCAATTGGATGATATTAAAATAAAAACAATCTATTCACCAGTACCAAGTCCTTGGGAGCCAATTGAAGGGGTTATTTATACTAATGATATTGCTGATGTATTGGAAGATCCAGAAATCCAATTAATTGTTCTATCCATTCCTCCATCAGCTCATTACTCAGTTGCTAAACAATGTTTACTTGCTGGCAAGAATACCCTAGTTGAAAAACCATTTACAGAGACGGCAACAGAAGCCAGAGAATTATTTGCTATTGCTAAAGAAAAAGGCGTTTTTGTTCAAGCTTATCAAAACCGTCGTTTTGACTCAGACTTCCTAACTGTTCAAAAAGTAATTAACAGTGGTGTTTTAGGGGATATCCTAGAAGTGGAAATGCACTTTGATTATTTCCGTCCGGAAATCCCTGAAAGTATTGATGAGTACTCTATCAATACAAGTTACCTCTATGGCCACGCTTGTCACACAATTGACCAAGTCATTTCATATTTTGGCATGCCAGAATCAGTTCACTATGACGTGCGCCAGCTATTAGGTAAAGGACGCATGAATGACTACTTTGATTTAGACTTCTATTATGGTGCTAAGAAAGTCTCTATTAAATCAAGTTATTTCCGTATCAAGGAACGCCCAAGTTTTGTCGTATACGGCAAAAAAGGGATGTTCGTGAAAGAAACTAAAGACCGTCAAGAAGATGACTTAAAACGCTTCTATATGCCAGATAATGCTGATTTTGGTGTAGATAGTCCAGAACACTATGGTACGTTGACTTATATGGATGACAATGGTCAATATCACGAAGAAAAAGTCATTTCTGAAAAAGGAAGCTATGCCCGTATGTACCAAGCTATCCACGATAGTATCATCTTAGGTAAAGAAAAAGTCGTTAAAGACGAAGAAACCATTCGCCAAATTGAAATCATCGAAGAAGGCATCCGCCAAATGGAAGCATGGCAAGGATAATTAACGGTTATTTCGATACTAAAAAGTCCATCATTTACGATGGGCTTTTTAGTAATTGTTAGACAAGTCTAACCTTTTTTCAGGACTTTTAATGCCCTTACCGTTATAATATGAGTAAACAGTAAAGGAGACAAGACCATGCAATATCAAGTAGACAGTATCGAAGATTATTTACAGGCCTTGCCTGATGACCGTAGGGACGTAATCAATCAGTTGAGACAAGTTATCAAAGATAATTTGCCGGATAAATATGAAGAAAAATTACAATATCAGATGATTTCCTATGTAGTTCCTCACGATGTTTTCCCAGAGGGCTATCATTGTAATCCTGAAGATAATCTTGCCTTCATTACCATCGGTTCTCAGAAGAATCATATTGCTATCTATCATAATGGCATTTATATGTTTGACCATGTTAAAGAATGGTTCTTGACCCAATACCCACTCTATATGAAGACAAAGCCGGATATGGGGAAATCATGTATTCGTTTTAAAAATATGAAGACAATTCCTTATGAGTTAATAGGTAAACTTTGCCAACAGGTCAGTCAAGATGACTTCCTGAAAGCCTACCAAAAGACACTTAAATAGGAGACTATTTGTTTAAGAAAAAACCTAGTAAATTTAAATTAGTTAGACGCTTCAAACATTTGAAAAAAGATTTACCAGCCGTCTTTTTGGCTATGAAGAATCCTAATACACCAATTTTAGCCAAGTTAATGGCTCTAATTATTGTGGTTTACGCTTTGTCACCAATTGATTTGATTCCAGATTTCATTCCATTTCTGGGATATCTTGATGATATCTTTATTTTACCAGCACTCATGTATCTTTTGATTAAAATGATCCCAGAAGATATTTGGCTAGAATCACAAAAACAATCAGAGAATATGTGGATTAATGGTAAACCTAAGAAATGGTATTATGCTTTACCAATTGTTATTTTTTGGATACTAATTATCATCTTTATTATTCATTTTATTCGTATGCAACAATCATAGAGGAAAAATCATGTTAGCACACAAACTTATCTTTATGGACCTTGATGGGACCTTGCTTAATTCAGAGAAAAAAATTAGTCCTAAGACACACTATGCCTTGATTGCTGCGCAGCAAGAAGGAGCCAAATTAGTTCTAGCATCTGGTCGCCCTCTTCCCGGAATCTTACCACTGGCCAAAGCTTTGCAGATGGACATTTATGAAGGTTTTTTGATCTCATTTAATGGTGCCCAGGTCATGGACTGCAAGACCGGCCAAGTCCTATACAACAAAACAATGACAGTCGAAGAGGGTCAAGCCATTTTACAGCATGTGGAGAATTTTGATGTGATTCCGATGGTGGTCAAAGATGACTATACTTATGTCAAAAACGTTTTTGCAGGACATTTAGACTTGGCGGGCACTGATTTTAATGTCATTGATTATGAGGCGCATAGTAATGGCTATAAATTATGTGAAGTGGATAATATGGCTGTTTTTGCTGATTTCCCGCTCAATAAAATTTTGTTGGCAGGTCAGCCGGAATACTTGGACCAGCACTATCAAGAAATTTCAGCACCTTTTGGCGATGAGGTCAATGCCATGTTTACGGCACCTTTCTATTATGAATTTACGGCTAAGGGCATTGATAAAGCCAAAGCTATTGATACCATCTTTAAGCCAATGGGCTATCAGCCTGAGGATATGATTGCCTTTGGTGATGGTCAAAATGATGCAACTATGGTTGCTTATGTTGGATTAGGATTTGCTATGGAAAATGCTGTCGATATGCTCAAAGAAATTGCCGACAAAGAGACAAAATCCAACGATCAAGATGGCATTGCTTACGCACTAGAAAATTTAGTTTAAGGAGAACCTATGTTCACAGAGACATTTTATGAAGTTTTAAAACACGAAGGACCAGTTTCTATCACCAGCTGGGGTAATGAGGAGCCACACGTCACTTGTACATGGAATTCCTACCTAGTTCCTAAAGACGATGACATTATTCTAATCCCAGTGGCAGGTATGCATTCTACACAAGAGGACATTGCTGTCAACAATCAGTTAATCCTGACCTTAGCTGCGCGTCAGGTTGAAGGATTTAATGGCTATCAAGGGACAGGTTTTAGAATCAACGGCAGTGGTAGTTTTCTATCTGAGGGAGACTGGTTTGATGAAATGAAGGAAAAGTACCCATTTATCAGAGAAGTTCTCCAAGTAAAAGTCAATGAATCAATACAATTGCTTTAAAAACTCCTTTTGTAGTCTATTAGACATTGAAGCAATCGACTTTCACAAGTTTGATAAAAGCAAAACCTATCAAACTATTATTTATATTGGTTCCCTCTATGCTTTTGGTATTAAAGGTCTGACCCATGCACTAGGAAAGATGAATTCTTTCCAGTATAGCCACTTACTCGTCGCAACAGTTAGTTTATCAGACCAAAAAGTTCCAGTCAATAAAGAAAAGCGAACAGAAAATATCAGATACTCCAGTTATTAAGAGATATCAAGAAATTACAAACAAGTAAAAGAACCTATTAAAAATAGGTTCTTTTTTTAACGATCATGTTCGAGAGAGGTGGAAAGGTTGATTTTTCGAACATAGTTTCTGAAATAATCTTGTTTGAAATAGAGGGCGTAAATTGTATTGAGAATAAAAAGGATTGATTCTTCTGTGGAGAAGTTTCCGATTTTCTTTTGTTTATCTTCTCTGGTACAAATAGTAAAGTAAGCATCAGCTTGTTCTTGTAAATAGCGCCCTTTTTCACTGGTTAAACCAATAATATTAACTTTTTGTTGATGTAATTGCTCTAAATGGCGTAGTGCATCATTCTTTTTTGATTTACCAGAATAGGAAATAATTAAAGCGACATCATTTTCGGTTAAAGAGTTAGCCATCAAACCAAATTCACTACTGCTAGCAATCTCGATACTTTTACCAATAGTTAACATATTACGCTTGAAAAGATGAGCGATATAATCATTAGGACTGAGTCCAAATACAACAACACGTTTAGCTTTTCTGAGGAAAGTAACGGCTTTATTTAATTCATTCTCAGACAACTTATCAGCTGTATCTTGAATACTTTCTTTCTCAATTGTAGCTATTTTTTGAATGATATCACTGGCGCTGTCTTCTTCATTAAAAGGAAGGCTGTGATCAATATCAGAATAGTGGGTCTCAGAATAATAGCGTTCAGATAAAAGAACTGGTAAAAAATCTGTCCAACCTTTATAACCCAGAGCTTGCGCAAAACGCACAATACTAGACTTAGAACTAAAGCTAATTCGAGCAATATCATCAAGGGATAGTTGTTCAATAGTACCAAGGTTATCAAGAATCGATTGAGCTATTGTAGCTTTAGACGATTTCCCCATCTGCGCCAATTCATTTATATCATCCAGCATAAGTTTATTTATCCTTTTCACTCTATTTCATTTTTGAAGAGAAGGTTCACTAGAATGTGAAACCGTATACCAAGTGTATCTGAAATTTTAATATTTGTCTAGACAGCAGTATATAATTGACTTATATATCAAGGCCCTGATAATAAAAAAATTAAAGGAAATGGGATATGTCAAAAAAATACCATGAATTAGCACAAGCTATTATTGATAATTTAGGCGGAAAAGAGAATGTACAAGATGTCTACCACTGTCAAACGAGATTACGTTTTAAATTAAAAGACGGTCAATTAGTTCAAAAAAGTCAATTAGAAGAACTAGAAGGCGTTACTATGTACCTATTTAATGCAGGTGTCCACCAAGTTGTAATAGGTACTCATGTAAAAAATGTTTTTGAAGAAATAGAACCTTTAGTCGATTTAAACAAAGATGAAGACGGAAAGTTAGAAACAGAAAAATTATCTCCAGTACAGACTCTCATTAGTTTTGTAGCAGCGGTCTTTCAACCAATCATTCCAGCATTATCTGGAGCTGGTATGGTAAAGGCAGTACTTGCATTATTAGTCGTTTTTAAATTAATTTCTAATACCTCTCAAACTTACGTCATGCTTAATACATTTTCAGATGGTGTCTTCTACTTTCTACCCTTACTATTAGCATTTACGACAGCTCAAAAATTAAAAACAAATCCCATTCTAGCAGTTGGAGTTATTGCAATGATGCTACATCCTAATTGGATTACATTTGTGACAGCGGGAGAAAAAGTTGCTTTCTTTGACTTAATTCCATTTACTTTAGCAACTTATTCATCATCAGTAATACCAGCTATTTTGATTGTATTTGTTCAATCTTATGTTGAACGATTGTTGAAGAGAATAATTCCTAAATCAGTCGAATTAATTTTTGTACCTATGTTTATTTTTCTTATTATGGGTACACTAGCTTTTTCTATCCTAGGTCCAATTGGTGCCATCATTGGGAACTTACTAGCGGATGGATTCACTTATTTATCTGAAACAATAAGCTGGTTACCTCCAGTCTTAATAGGTGCTTTATTACCAATTATGGTTATGTTTGGTATCCATAATGCAATAGCTCCTCTTGGAATTATGCAAATGTCTCAACTAGGATACGACTCTATCTTTGGACCAGGAGCATTGGTTTCAAATATTGCACAAGCTACAGCAGCTTCAATTGTTGCTATCAGAACAAAAGATAAAAAACTAAAACAAGTGGCTTCATCAGGTGCTTTGACAGGTTATATGGGAATTACAGAACCTATTTTATATGGAGTAAACTTGCCAAAAAAATACCCCCTTTATGCATCTATGATAGGTGGTGGTCTAGGAGGGCTTTATGCCGGAGTAATGCAAGTGCATCGTTTTGCTACTGGCTCATCAGGTCTTCCTGCTGTATTACTCTATATTGGTGATAATACCATGGAATTTTTCTGGAATATTATTATTGCAATTATTATTACAGTCATATCGACAGCTATAATAACTTATTTCTTATCATTGCGTTTTGAAGAAAAAGTTCCTAGTGAGTTAGAATTACCGGCAGAGAAATTGGTAGCCTTGTCAGATACTCTCATCACAGCTCCAATTTCAGGGCAAGTAATTGAATTGTCACAAGTTGCTGATCCAGTTTTTGCCTCAGAAAGTCTCGGAAAAGGTTTTGCCATACAGCCTAATGCAGAATTAGTAGTTGCACCATTTGATGGTCAAGTTATAACGGTCTTACCAACTAAACATGCGATTGGTTTATTATCTGATTCAGGCCTTGAACTACTTATTCATATAGGATTAGACACAGTTAATTTAAATGGTCAATTCTTCGAATCTTACGTTAAAGAAGGAGATAAGGTTGCAAAAGGTCAAAAACTGATTAGTTTTGAAAAAATGGCAATTGAAAATGCTGGCTACCAAACAGAAATTCCAATTGTCGTTACTAATACAGCAAATTTTGTTGACTTTAAGCTGATGGCAAATGGAACTATTGAAACAATGGAACCTGTTCTAAAGGTACAAATATAAGATAAGGAGACTATTATGACCTTACCAAATGATTTTTTATGGGGTGGTGCTGTTGCGGCTAATCAAGCTGAAGGTGGAATGCTTGCAGGAGGTCGTGGATTAACCAATACAGATGTGGTGCCGATGGGTTCTGACAGGATGGCGATTGCTAAAGGCGATCTGGACAACCTCGAGCGCAGAGCTGATTACTTTTATCCTAGTCAGGATGCCATTGAGATGTATGATCACTATTTGGAGGATATTGACCTCTTAGCTGGGATGGGCTTGAAGTGTTTTCGGATGTCCATTTCCTGGACCCGTATTTTTCCAAATGGTGATGATCAAGAACCGAATGAAGAAGGCTTAGCCTATTACCAAAAAATCTTTGAAAAATTACAAAGTTATGGGATTGAACCTTTGGTGACCCTTGCCCACTTTGATGTGCCCTTGGCTTTAATCAAAAAATATGGAGCCTGGCGTGATTCAAGAATGGTTGAGGCTTACGTCAATTATGCCAAAACAGTCTTTAGCAGGTATAAAGGCTTAGTCAAATACTGGTTGTCAATCAATGAAATTAATATTCTCTTACATCAGCCTTTCCAAGGTGGGGGTATCTTATTTAAGGATGGTGATAATAAGGAAGAAGTCATATATCAGGCTGCCCATTATCAATTATTAGCTTCCGCACTGGCTACTAAATGGGCACATGAGATTGATCCTGAAAACAAAGTCGGTTGTATGTTAGCTGGTGGGAGCCATTATCCTTATACTTGTCGGCCAGAGGATTATCTGGAAGCAATTCATCGTGATAATGGGGAGTATTTCTTTATTGACATTCAAGCGCGTGGTTACTATCCGAATTATGCTTTGAAAAAATTCGAACGTGATAATTTGCAGATTATCATGACAGAAGAAGAAAAAGCAATTTTAAAGGAAAACCCAGTTGATTTTGTTTCCTTTTCTTATTATTGCTCGCGCACTGTTTCGGCATTTGAGGAAGACTACCAAATGTCAACTGGAAATCTTTTCAAATCCATTAAGAATCCTCATTTACAATCAACTGAGTGGGGTTGGCAAATTGATCCACTAGGCTTAAGATCTTCGTTGAATATGCTTTATAATCGTTACCAAAAACCATTGTTCATCGTTGAAAATGGACTAGGAGCAATAGATGTCCCTGATGAAAGTGGCTTTGTTGAAGACGACTACCGGATTGATTATACTAATCAACACATTATAGCACTTAAAGATGCTGTGGAAATTGATGGTATAGATTTGTTAGGTTATACAAGTTGGGGGATTATTGACCTAGTAGCTGCTTCGACAGGACAAATGAGTAAGCGTTATGGTTTTATTTATGTTGATAAGGATGACCAAGGCAAGGGTACCTTAAAACGGGTTCCGAAAAAATCTTATTATTGGTATAAAAATGTTATAAATTCTAATGGAGATAAATTTGACTTCTAATAAAATAGAGTTCTAACAAGGTTGAAACTGTTTATAATTCGTCAGATATTTTTACTATTATACAAATAATGGTATAATAGTAATAGTTAGTATACTAACTATAAGTCTAATATAATTTTTAATAAAACAAGTTAAGGCTTACACTAATAGGGGAGAGAAACTATGAAAGCAGCACAATTAATATCCTATACAAAGCAAGCTTCATATTTACAAATTAATACTGTTGAGAAACCGACAATTCGTGATTATGAGGTCTTAGTAAAAGTCGCCTATGCAGGAATAAATCCTGTTGATAATATGATTGCAGAAGGAAAAGTGAAAATTATTTTGCCCTACAAACTTCCAATTATTGCTGGTCAGGAATTATCTGGTGTAGTTGAAGCAGTTGGCGAAAAAGTCAAACAATTTGCAGTTGGTGATAAGGTTTATACTAAAACACCTCTTGATCAAGCAGGTGCTTTCGCTGAATTTATTGCTTTGCCAGAGATTGATTTAGCACTTATTCCTGAGAATTTAACCTTGGAAGAAGCTGCAACTATACCTTTAACTGGCCTTACAGCTATGCAAGCCTTCGAAAAATTACGGGTTGAAAAAGATAAAACAATTTTTATTTCAGGCGCAAGTGGCAGTTTTGGTGCGCTAGCCATTCCCCTAGCTAAAGCAAAGGGTTTAACAGTTATTGCCAGTGGTAATGGTAAAAGTGAAGAACGCTTGAAATCACTTGGCTTGGACTGCTTTATTGACTATAAAAAAGAAGACTATAGTAAAGTGGTCTCCAATGTCGATTATGTTATTGATACCTTAGGTGGAAAAGAGATTGAAAAACAATTTTCGATTTTAAAACGAGGCGGAAAGTTGGTCAGTCTAAAAGGGCTACCTAATCGAGAATTTGCCAAAAGTATGTTGCTTTCACCAATTAAACGATTTTTGTTTACATTAACCGGTCTACACTTAAATCGCCAAGCTGCAAAAAATAATCAATCCTATGATTTTATCTTTGTTGGCGCAAATGGAAAGCAATTAAAGGAAATTACTGATATCTATCAAGAAAAGCCCTTCCCAATTTCTCTAGATCAAGTTTATGATTTTGAAGATATTAATTTAGCGCTTGAGAAAGTAAAAAAAGGCTATTCTGTCGGAAAAACACTAGTCAAAATATCCTCTTAAGCTCTCTGATTGGAGAGCTTTTTTCATCTTTAAAAAAACGGTAGATAATAATCTTTTTCTTTGCTTTGTAAACGGTTTTATGTTATTACTATAGTATAGATTAATTAATTAGAATTAGTCTAATTAA
>CAACWJ010000018.1_pt1 | contig 14623 bp, 14 predicted proteins | sample 2275621 | NCBI WGS metagenome assembly CAACWJ01 (sample SAMEA5312456, study PRJEB27640) | indoor metagenome | biome: indoor environment; feature: uncontrolled; material: polymer tiles stone | place: Germany | collected 2014-07-07
GGGTGATCGTTAGGGTTCATTACAGAACCACGAACTGTTGGGCGGATACCTTTCCAACGGTTACGTCCAGCTTTACCAATATTAACAAGTGATTGTTGTTCGTTACCAACTGAACCAATTGTTGCACGGCAAGTTCCAAGAATCATACGAACTTCGCCTGATTGAAGACGAACAAGTACATATTTACCTTCTGAACCTAATACTTGAGCAGATGCACCAGCAGCACGAACAAGTTCTCCACCTTTACCAGGTTTCAACTCGATGTTGTGAACAACTGTACCAACAGGGATGTTAGCAAGTGGAAGTGCATTACCAATTTTGATATCAGCATCAACACCAGAAACGATGCGTTGACCTACTTCAAGACCTTTAGGTGCAATGATGTACGCTTTAACACCATCAGTATAGTGAACTAATGCAATGTTAGCGGTACGGTTTGGATCATATTCAATTGTTTTAACAACTGCTTCAACCGCATCTTTGTTACGTTTGAAGTCAATTACACGGTAATGACGTTTATGTCCGCCACCTTGGTGACGTACAGTGATACGACCGTTGTTGTTACGACCAGCTTTGTTTTTAAGAGAAACAAGCAATGATTTCTCAGGTGTGCTTGTTGTAATTTCAGCAAAATCCAAAGAAGTCATGTTACGACGGCCATTTGTCGTTGGTTTATAAACTTTAATACCCACGTTATTTCCTCCTTAGATTATTCAGCTTCTGCTGCGAACAACTCGATTGCTTTTGAATCAGCTGTAAGAGTGACGATAGCTTTTTTAGTTTTTGAAGTGAAACCTGTGTAACGACCAACGCGTTTAGCTTTGGGTTTAACGTTAACAGTGTTTACGTTTGCAACTTTAACACCTTCAAACGCAGCTTCAATAGCTTGTTTGATTAACAGTTTGTGCGCACGAGTGTCAACTTCAAATGTGTATTTTCCTTCTTCAAGGGCAATCATTGATTTTTCAGTAATGACTGGTTTTTTAATTACGTCGTACAAATTCATTATGCAAGAACCTCCTCAATTGTAGAGATTGCTTCTTTAGTAACAAGAAGTTTATCGCTATTTACAATATCAAGAACACTTGCAGTTGTTGCAGTTGCAACTTTAACGTTTGGAAGGTTACGAGCAGATAATGCTGCAAATTCATTTCCTTCTTCAACGATAACAAGTACTTTTGAATCGATGCTTAGCGCTGAAAGAACTTTTGCAAATTCAGCAGTTTTTGGTGCTGCAAATGAAAGGCTTTCTACAGCTACAAATTTTTCGTCAGCAACTTTAGCTGAGTAAACTGATTTCAAAGCTAGGCGACGAACTTTTTGTGGAAGTTTGTATCCGTATGAACGAGGAGTTGGTCCGAAGACAACACCACCACCACGCCATTGTGGTGAGCGAATAGAACCTTGACGAGCACGTCCAGTTCCTTTTTGACGCCATGGTTTACGTCCGCCACCTGATACTGCTGAACGATTTTTAACCGCATGAGTACCTTGGCGAAGGCTAGCACGTTGGCTGATTACAACATCAAAAACAACTGATTCGTTTGGTTCGATACCGAAGATAGCTTCGTTTAATTCAACTGAACTAACTTCTTTACCAGTTTGGTCAAATAGTTTTACGTTTGCCATTTTAACTGTTTTCTCCTTTCTTATTATTTAGCAGCTTTTACTGCTGATTTGATAGTGATAAGAGATTTCTTAGCACCTGGTACGTTACCTTTGATAAGGATAGCGTTTTTCTCTGGGATAACTTGTACAATTTCAAGATTTTGAATTGTTACACGGTTTCCACCCATACGTCCTGCCAAGTGTTTATTTTTGAAAACACGGTTAGGCGCTACAGGTCCCATTGAACCTGGACGACGGTGGTAACGAGAACCATGGGCCATAGGACCGCGTGATTGACCGTGGCGTTTAATAACACCTTGGAAACCTTTACCTTTTGAAGTACCCGTTACATCAACGATATCTCCAGCTACGAATGTATCAACAGTAATTTCTGAGCCAACTTCTAAGCCTTCAATGTTTTTGAATTCACGGATGAAGCGCTTAGGAGCAGTGTTAGCTTTAGCTACATGGCCTTTGGCAGGTTTGTTACTCAAAATTTCGCGTTTGTCGTCAAAACCAACTTGAACTGCTTCATAACCATCTGTTTCGATAGTTTTTACTTGAAGCACAACATTTGCAGCTGCTTCGATGACAGTAACAGGGATAAATTCACCAGTTTCAGTGAAGATTTGAGTCATTCCCACTTTTTTCCCTAAGATTCCTTTTGTCATGAGAAAATATTTCCTTTTCTTATATTATTTCAAAAAGTTTTTAATGAGCGTTTTTTGTGCTCAAAAAAGTTTTTTACGAGCGTTTTTTGTGCTCAGCGAGAAATCGGATTAAAGTTTGATTTCTACGTTGACACCACTTGGTAAGTCCAATTTCATTAGAGCGTCAACAGTCTTTTGTGTAGGATTCACAATGTCAATAAGACGTTTGTGAGTGCGCATTTCAAATTGTTCGCGAGAATCTTTATATTTATGAGTCGCACGAATAATTGTGTAAAGACTACGTTCTGTCGGAAGTGGAACTGGCCCCGCTACAGTAGCACCTGTACGCGTTGCAGTTTCAACGATTTTTTCTGCCGCTGTATCAAGTGTACGGTGTTCGTACGCTTTCAAACGGATACGGATTTTTTTATTTGCCATCTTTTCTCCTCTCGTCTATTTACGATAATAGGCTAGCTCCTCGAGAAAACCAACACGTGTTGCGTGGCAATGCAACCGAGCGTGTCGCAACCTCTCGTATCATAGCTATAGCTGTATTTTTACAGCACCATAATATAATAACAAAAAGCTTCTTACCTTGCAAGTCTTTTTTAAAATTTTTTCAAAAAAAGTTATGATTTTCATCTCATAACTTTTTGTATTTTTTATATAAGCTTTTTAATAGAAGAAAACGTGTCATATTATCCAAAACAGTTGCAATCCAGACACCTGATAAACCGAGTCCTATTACACTTCCTAAGATAAATCCTCCTAGTATTCTGATGATCCACATCCCAAGTGTCGTAGCATAAAAGGGAATTTTCGCATTCCCTAATCCTTGCCAGACTGCTGTGTAGATCAATGTGCCTGAAGTAAAGGGTGTTCCAAGTAAAGAAAACAAAAGAACAACTAAACTTGATTTAATCGCGATAACATTTGTGGTAAATTGGCCTGACAACCAATTTCCAGAAATATAGATTAGGATACTAAATATTAACATTAATATAGTAGAAAGCATGAATGCTTCCTTAATATATTTATTTACTTCTATCGGATTTTCTTTACCCAAAAGACCAGCAACACCTATAATCGTTGCTGTAGCTACTGCCATCCCAGGCATATAAGTAAATTGCGAGATTGTCTCACCAATAGCGTTCCCAGCATAAACAGAAGTTCCATAACTCACTATAATAGTCATTATCAGCAAGTCGCCAAGTCTCATCATCAACCGTTCACCAGCACTCGGCATAGCCAGACCTAGAATTTCCAGATTCATACGAAAATTCATATTAGAGATGATAATTCTGACAGGGAGAAAATACAGTAATAGTAAGATCCCAATCAGCCGCGCTAGCACCGTCGACCAGGCGACACCCACAACACCCCAATGAAAAAGAAAAACGGAACTTGCTGACATGAGCCCATTGAGCAAATTGGCAAAGAGACTTACCCACATTGGAATCCGAGTCTGTCCGGTCGCTCTCAAGATGGCTCCCAAGCTCGTCATCATTGCCAAGCTGCTCACCAACCCACCAACAACAGAAAGATAAGATCCCCCAACAGCTACCACCTGCGCCTCCGCCCCAAATAAAGTTAAAAGCCAAGACTTAGCAAGAACTGTCAGAATCCCCAAAGCCAGAGACACCACTAGGGTCAATGTAATGGCGTCCGCCATTAGTTTTTGTGACTGCAATTGATCCTTTTTACCCAGACTTCGCGCCAGCAAGCTGGAAACTGCCGAACCGAGGGCAATGAAAAGCGCCTGATAAACCGTGATTAGGTTATTAGCCAAGGATACACCCGAAACAGCCACTAAGGACACTTGGGCAACTAAATAATTATCTACAAAGCCCATTAACATCTGCAAAAAATTTTCCGCCATAGCGGGCAGGGCGATATTTAAAATGTTGCGACGATTTTCATTTTGCATAATTCCATCAATAAAGGAGACCAAAGGCCCCCTCATCTATACTCCTAAATACTTTTCTACAGCATCTTGCATGTCCAGATGGCTAACCATCGTTTCATGACGAACAGAAGCTTGATATAAATCCTGAACAGCTTTTGGAATAGCCACACCAGAAATGTCTTCTAGCAATTCAACTGCTTGGAAATCATCCTCACAACTTTTCCCTTGAATCGCATCAACAACTACTTGTGGGAACTTATAAGGACTAGCTGTCGAAGCAATGATTGTTTGGTGCTGATCACCCGACTCCTGACGGTAACGACGGTAAACCGCCGATGCCACAGCCGTATGCGGATCAATCACATAGTTATCAGACTCAAAAATAGCCTTGATTTCTGCTTTTGTCTCTTCTTCTGTCGCATAACCAGAGGTGAAAAGATCAAAAATCTGAGCATCCTTAGCCTGCAGTTGATAAGATCCTTCCTCAGTCAGAGACGTCATTAATTGACGAGTTGCCTCAGAGTCATCTCCCAGCAGATGGAAAATTAAACGTTCTAAATTAGAAGACACCAAAATATCCATAGACGGACTACTTGTCACTTTGAAATCACGATTTTTATTGTATATGTGAGTTGTAAAGAAATCTGTTAAAACATTATTCTCATTTGATGCACAAATTAATTTATGAACAGGCAGACCAATTTGCTTAGCATAGTAAGCCGCCAAAATATTCCCAAAATTACCAGTCGGAACCGTAATATTGATTTGGTCACCGGCAGTAATTGAGCCCTCTTTAACTAACTGAGCATAAGCATAGATATAATAAACAACCTGTGGAACTAAACGTCCAATATTCATCGAATTAGCAGAAGATAATTGCATCCCTTGGTCAGCCATTTTTTTTGCCAAGTCAGCATCATTAAACATTCGTTTCACATCCGATTGCGCATCATCAAAATTGCCATCAATAGCAATAACGTGTGTATTGTCCCCAAGTTGCGTCGTCATCTGCAACTCTTGAATCTTGCTGACCCCATACTTAGGATAAAAAACAATGATTTCTGTTCCAGGTACATCGGCAAAGCCAGCCATAGCAGCCTTCCCAGTATCCCCAGAAGTAGCTGTCAAAATAACAATTTTATTATCAACGCCCTGCTTCTTAGCAGCTGTTGTTAATAAATATGGCAAGATTGACAAGGCCATATCTTTAAAGGCAATAGTCGACCCGTGAAAGAGCTCTAAATTATGGTAATCAGACAAAGAAACCAAAGGCGCAATTTTGGGCGTGTCAAACTTTTGATCATAGGCGGACTGAATACAATAGTCCAATTCTTCCTCACTAAAATCATCGAAGAAGGCAGACAAAATAAGTTTGGCAATTTCTTGATATGATGCTGATTGCAGTTGATCAAAATCTAAATTAACCTCTGGCATACTAATTGGCGTAAAGAGACCACCATCTGAAGCTAAGCCAGATAAAATAGCTTGACTTGCACTGACTTTATTCTCCGCATCACGAGTTGATTGATAAACGAGTCCCATATCTTTTCCTACCTTTGAAAGTCTTTTTGATATTGTACCATATTCCGCCGTTGTATTCACGTCAAATTGTATCAATGTCAAATCACGTATAAAATAAGTATATTTAATAATGATATATATCCTTCACTCACCAACATTTTATTTACTACGTATTAAAAAACGTAATAATTTTAGCGGAATGCACGAGTTCAGGAGAACTCTTTTTTTAATTCCGCTATAACTGCCATTTGTTGTATTAGACACAAAAAAACCAGCAAATGGGGGAAGCTGGAAAAGTAGTAATTAATTCTTAGGAGAGAGAGAAAGAGGAGTGTATCTGCTTTTTTAATAATTATATCATATTTTTTTAACGATTTCCTTACCAAATAAAAAAAGTACCAGATTGCCTTCTGGTACTTCTTAGCTTATCTAACCCAACGTGAATCTGTACCGGCAATACCGATCCAAACATGTGCAAGTAGGTCATAAAAGCGTTCTGCCATGATTTTCTTACCCCCTAAGAAACTAACTTTTTTTGTCAGGTTCATTATACGCCTCAAAGGCTAATTTGTAAACCCAATTTAGATTATTTATCCTTATTTTTCAGCACTTTTTCACAGAAATACTCTCAAGGAGGAGAACCAAGAGAGCATTTCTTCGCATTACAGTAACATGTCAGGTTTTATTTTAAACGACCTGGGCGTTCCTCGTAACCATAGTAAGCATCAGACATGATTTCTTCCATATCGGCAACCAACGGTAAACGTGGGTTAGCTGGTGAACATTGATCTTCATAAGCAAGTAGAGCAATTTCATGAAGGCTATCTTTCCATTCTTTTTCATCGATACCTTGATCTTTGAAATTCATCTTGATTCCTACTGCAACACCAAGATCATAAACAGCTTTAGCATATGATGCAACTGCTTCTTCTGGAGTTGAAGCTGGAAGACCTAATAATCTAGCAATATCTTGGAATTTTTCATCAGCTTTCCAGTAATTGTATTTAGGCCAAGTGGCTGTTTTAGAAGGACGAGTTCCGTTGTAACGGATCACATATGGTAAAAGAATTGCATTTGTACGTCCGTGAACAGTGTGATGAACCCCACCAATCTTATGAGCCATTGAATGACTCATTCCAAGGAAAGCATTGGCGAAAGCCATACCAGCCATAGTTGAGGCATTATGTAGTTTTTCACGAGATTCAAAGTCCGCATCTTTAACTGAACGTTCTAAGTTTTCAAAAACAATCTTAATAGCTTGTAAAGCTAAACCATCAGTAAAGTCATTGGCCATTTGAGACACATATGCTTCAGTTGCGTGAGTAAGTACGTCCATACCTGTATCAGCAGCAATAAATCCTGGAACTGACATAACTAATGATGGGTCTACAATAGCAATTGTTGGTGTCAATGAGTAGTCAGCAATTGGATATTTACGGTTATTTTTCTTATCTGAAATAACCGCAAATGGTGTTACTTCTGAACCTGTACCTGAAGTTGTTGGAATAGCAATGAATTTTGTTTTCTTGCCAAGTTCAGGGAATTTGAAGGCACGTTTACGGATATCCATGAATTTTTGCACAAGGTCACGGAAATCGACTTCTGGTTGTTCATAGAAGAGCCACATAACTTTGGCAGCATCCATAGGTGAACCACCACCAAGTGCAATAATAGTATCCGGTTTGAAGGCACGCATTAATTCAGTACCTTTATTTACTGTTGAAATATCTGGATCTGGTTCAACATCTGAGAAGATTTGATAAACAACTTTATTACGACGTAAGTCAAGTTGTTCAATAACTCTATTCAAGAAGCCTAACTCAACCATCGCATGGTCAGTAACGATCATGACACGTTCAACGTCACGAGCTTTTTGTAAGTATTGAATAGAGTCGCGTTCGAAGTATGTTTTTGAAGGAACCTTAAACCATTGCATATTATTTCTACGTCTTCCTACTTTTTTGATATTCAAGAGGTTGATAGCACTAACATTATCACCTACAGAGTTACGTCCATATGAACCACATCCAAGTGTTAATGATGGAATGAAGGCATTGTAAACGTCACCAATACCACCAAAAGTTGAAGGTGAATTCCAAATGATACGCATAGCTTTCATTTCAGTACCGAAACGTTTAGCTAAAGCTTCGTCTGCTGTATGAATAGCTGCAGAGTGACCAAGTCCATTGAACTCTACCATTTGGCGGGCTTTTTTAAGACCATCTTCTGTAGAATCAGATTTAAGAACTGCAATAACTGGAGAAAGTTTTTCACGAGTAAGTGGTTCTTTAACCCCAACTTCAGCACATTCAGCAGCCAGGATGTTTGTGCCTTCTGGAACTTTGAAGCCAGCTTGTTCAGCAATCCACGTAGCTGGTTTACCAACGATGTCAGCATTTAATTTTGCACCAGCACAGTTTTTGCTGTTTGCTTTTGCACCAAAACAGAATTCTTCAAGAAGAGCTTTTTCTTTTTTGTTTACAAAGTAAGTTCTGTATGATTTAAATTCTTCAACAAATTGATCATAAACTTCTTTATCGATAATAACTGCTTGTTCAGAAGCACAAACCATACCATTATCAAATGATTTAGACATAACAATGTCATGTGCTGCTTGACGGATATTTGCTGTTTTTTCAACATAAGCAGGTACATTACCAGCTCCTACACCAAGGGCAGGTTTACCACATGAGTATGCTGCACGAACCATTGCATTACCACCAGTTGCAAGAATAGTTGCAATACCATCGTGATTCATCAAAGCGCCAGTAGCTTCCATAGAAGGTTTTGAAATCCATTGGATACAATTCTCAGGAGCTCCTGCAGCAATCGCAGCGTCACGAACAATTTGTGCTGCGTGTGCTGAAGATTCTTGAGCTGATGGGTGGAAACCAAAGACAATTGGATTACGTGTTTTCAAAGCAATCAAAGATTTAAAGATAGCTGTTGAAGTTGGGTTTGTTGTTGGTGTAACACCACAGATAACACCAACTGGTTCAGCAATCATAGTCAAACCTGTAACATCATCTTCTTCAATAATTCCAACTGTTTTTGTATGACGCATGTTGTTAACAACGTGTTCACAAGCAAATAAGTTTTTAGTCGCTTTATCTTCAAAAACACCACGACCAGTTTCTTCAAAAGCATGCATTGCTAAGATACCGTGAGCATCTAAAGCAGCAACTGAAGCTTTAGCAACAATATAGTCTACTTGCTCTTGATTTAATTTACGGAATTCTTCTAAGGCACCGAGACCTTTTTGGACAAGCTCATCAACGTGTGCTTGTGCATCTGCTAATTTTTGTTCCGGTGTCATTTTTTGTTCAACCATTCTATTCTCCTCTAGAAATCTTGTTTGTTAAAAGTTTCACAATTTATTTACAAAATTATTATATCATAAATCTTCACTTTGTAAATAGTTTCACAAAATTTTTGTGAAGTTTTTTTCAAACTTTTTTATATGTACACAAAAAAAGACCCATTCAGGTCTTATTTTGCTTCTTTTTTGGCTACACGTTCAATTGCATCTTTAATAGTTGTTACATAAAGATCAGCCCCTTTAGTGTCTGCATCACTGTAGTGAACGCCATCAGTACCTTCCCAGATATCTGGTGTGGCAACAGCTACTTTGTACCAATCAGCAATACTAACAAAAGAGTATTTCTTGGCAAGTGTGAGTTCATAATTACGGACTTCAGCAATTTGTGCTAAATTTTGCGAATTATATGGAGTGACAATTACTAAACGGTGACCCTTTGGAAGATCTTTGATAAAACTTTGTAAATCCGTTTTATAATTATCTAAAGAGTTAACCCCAACGGCCAAAACGATTGTTTTGGATAAAGTCTCAGACGATTTACGATTGTCGTAAATTTCAAAAGCTTGGCTAAAGTTTCTGCTTACTGCGGCATCAAGCTGTGCTGATGGCATAATTTTTGAGAAAGCGGCACTTGATCTAAGGGCAACAGAGTCCCCTATAATGCTAACATCACTCAAGGCGTTGGCATCTCCAGCTGCAAGAGTATGCGTCCGGTTCAAGCTATTTTGACTTTGCTGTAAAGCACCAACTGTGAGCTCAGTCTCAAACTTGCCAACTTTTGGCGCAGCTATACTACGACCAACCATTAATAACAGTAAAGCTAGTCCAGCTAAAGCAAACCATTTTGTATATTTCTCTAAATCAAGACTAAGGCCAAAAAGATTAGGCTTTTTACCAACAAGTAAAGGTTCGAGGATGTAATAAGAAAGGGTTGAGAAGAGGACTGAGAAAATCAGTGTTAAAATCACAGCAAACCAGTTAGGCACTAATTGGCTAAAAATGATATAGAACGGCCAATGGAAAAGATACATTCCATAACTGATATCTGCAATATAAGTAATGATAAACGGTTCTTCAATAGTCGGTGTTTGGTCATTTAAGACACGCGCCGCATAAACCATCACGGCAGTAAACAAACTTGCTAAAACAAAGCCAAACAAGTAAGTTATGATATTGTTAAAGTCTAAGGACAAGGTCAGGAGCAACAAGAGGGCAAATGCTCCAGCCATAAAACCAATAACAAATTTCATTGGCCATAATTTAACATTTTTTTGGAAGCGGACAGTTGTATCTCTAATTCCAGAAATGGTCGCAAACATGGCACCAATAAAGAATGGAAAGACATGTGCAATACTTGAGAAATAAATCAATGAGAAATTAGAAACAAAGAATGCTCTAATAAACATTGTTAAGAAACTGATGATAAAGATTGTACTTGATGACACAAACAAAATACCACGGAACTGTCTATCATTATATTTTTGTCGGCCTAAGAACCAGACAAACAAACCCCATAAAATATAAAAATGAACTTCAATTGCTAAACTCCAAGTATGAACAAATAAATGTGGAATAAACTGGCTTTCATAACTACTACCAGTTAGTATTTCATAAAAATTGGTAGTGAATCCTAAGGCTGCTGCAATTTGACTACCAATGCCAGCTACAAAATCTGATTTAACTAGAAATGTAAATGGAATAGTCAATAAAACCATTAAAACTAATGGTGGCACAATCCGATAAAAACGTCTTCTGTAAAAACCAATGATATCAATTGCATTGAACTTAGAATATTCATCGATTAATAAGGCAGTAATTAAATAGCCTGAAAAAGTAAAGAAAATATCAACTCCGATAAAACCACCTGGAAAAGCGTGTTTAAAAAAGTGATAAAGTAAGACTAGTAGTAAACCAGTCACACGTATCAACGAAAACCATTTAATTCTCATTTTTGAAATATCCCCTGTTTGAAGGTCCCTTTGTAAACCTTGTTATTTTTTGCTTTGAGTGTCCCTTTACCATCTGCTTGTCCTTTTTTAAAGTCACCTTTATAAGACCAGCCTGTTCTTGAGGTAAAAGTCCCTTGTCCTTCAAATACACCTTGTTTAAAATCTCCCTCATACTTATCACCATTGGCATAAACTAGAGTTCCTTGACCATTCATGCGGTGGTTGATAACATAACCAGTGTATTTGATATGTCCTTGATCATAAGTTAAGGCAGTTTTACTTTTATGATTAATCATAAAAACTGATAGACCTAAAACCAAGAGGATAATTACTGAAAAAATTTCGATCTGTGCTCGTGTAATATTAAATCTCTTGAAAAATTGCTTTATCTGTTCCATTTATGTCTTCTCGTTTACTATTTCTATTCTATCTACTTATTTGTTCTAGCCAATTTTGACAGCCTTTAGTAACTAAGGAGTAAGTTTCTTCAAAATCACCTGTGTACCACGGATCCGGTACGCCACCTTCTATAAAGAGATGGATTTTATCATCCCATTGACCATTTGACAAGTCTAACAAATCTGCGACATTATCAGAATCCATTCCAATAATATAGTCAAACTGATGTAAATCATCTTTGGTGATTTGTTGCGAGGTTTTATGCTTGCTATAGTCAATATGATATTTTTTTAAAATCTTTTTAGTTCCACTATGAATTGGATTACCATGTTCCCAATTAGATGTTCCTCTGCTTTCAACATGGATAACTGCGTTGTCATCTAATGATTTCATGACGAATTCCGCCATTGTTGAACGACATATATTTCCTAAACATACAAAACATACTTTCTTCATGGTAAACTCCTCTTGTTTATTATATCAGAATATTAGAATTACTTGGTAAAATCCTACCTAATTTTTTACTTTAAACTTATATTATATCACTTCATAATAAGTATTTCTTATTTAAGCAAAGTTTAAGAAATAAAAAGTACAATTTCTTTATCCCGATTTTGACTTTGTCTTAATCGTCATAAATCTCTCAAAAAGTCTCGACTAACGCCGAGACTTTTTTCCTTTATTTTTCAAGGTAAGGATAATTCAAATGACGATATGCTTTTTCTGTGGCAACACGGCCAGTCCGTGTTCGCATGATAAAGCCCTTTTGAATCAGATAGGGTTCATACATATCTTCAACTGTGTCTCTTTCCTCAGCAATATTCACTGACAGTGTCCCAAGACCAACAGGTCCACCATTGTACATTTCAATCATCGTACGTAAAATTTTCTGATCGACGTAGTCCAATCCCTCATGGTCAACATCAAGCATATCTAAAGCTTTGTCAGTAATAGTATCTGTAATTACCCCATCGCCCATAATTTGGGCATAGTCGCGCACGCGCTTCAATAAACGATTGGCTATACGAGGTGTTCCTCGACTTCGGCGGGCCAATTCCTGGGCTGCTTCATGGACAATTTCCATTTCAAAGATATCAGCTGTCCGTTCGACAATTTCTGTGAGATCATCAACTTGGTAATATTCCATGTGTCCAGTGATTCCAAAACGGGCACGCAAAGGATTAGAGAGCATCCCTGCCCTTGTAGTTGCTCCAATTAAGGTAAAAGGAGGTAAATCCAAATGGACACTACGGCTTGTATCACCAGCCCCAATCATAATATCAATATAGAAGTCTTCCATAGCACTGTAGAGGACTTCTTCAACTACCATTGGCATCCGGTGGATTTCATCAATGAAAAGCACATCTCCTGGTTCCAAGTCATTCAAAACAGCTACCAAATCACCAGCCTTTTCAATTGCTGGACCAGACGTTTGCTTGAGGTTGACACCTAGTTCATTAGCAATCACAAAAGCCATGGTTGTTTTACCAAGTCCAGGAGGCCCAAACAAGAGCACGTGGTCTAGTGATTCATCACGCATTTTGGCGGCTTCAATAAAAATAGTCAGCTGGTCTTTCACCTTATCCTGTCCGATATACTCTCTTAAATATTGAGGACGAAGGGTGCGCTCAACTAAAGCTTCATCACCCATTAATTCTTCATCTAAAATTCTAGTCATGCTTATATTATAGCATGATTTTTTTAGATTTATCAGCTGTAATCACTTGTCCATTTTCTTTTTAAGTTAAAAAAGAGAAGTCACGAAGGACTTTCTCTTTTCTGACTTTATTAGGAAGTGTTTAGGAAGCTTGGTTATCCGATGTACCACCAATCATTAGGATCCACTTTTGCTAGCAAGGGCAAAAGTGCCATGATGGCAAATAAAATACGGTATTTGTGTTTTTTGAACATAAGGTTCTCCTTTCTTTTTTTGATTATTATAAGTCAAAATGATCTATTTGAACATGACATCTATGTCATGTTTTTTCACTTTCTGCCAAATTTTTTTGCCATTCACGAGCTAATTTCCCTTCCAAATTTTTATCACCAATCAATTTGGCAAATAGCTGCGCCTGATGAAAGTAATCCTCTCCTCTTTTTATAGACTTAGTATAAAAAAGAGCATTTTTCCAGGCATGCATGCAGTAAATTGGCAGGCGTTGGAAATCTTGAACCTTGTACATAATGCGATGACTTGCCTTTAAAGCCGGTTGAATGAGTTCAAAATGACCTATCCTAATACCAACATCAATACAGGTTAAAAGGACATTATTAAGTAAGAATAAATCACTTAAGGCTAATGTCTTCTCCATTAACAATAACTTGGACAGAAAGCGACGATAAAGGTCCAAGTCAAAAAACTCAGCTTTAAAAGAACTGACAATCGCACAGGTTAAATAGAGATCAATTAAGAAGATATCATTAATTTGATAGCGTTTTTTCTTACTGATTTGTCTGATGTAATCTTGTAAGAGGGGACGGCCAAAATTTGCATCTCCACTTTGATAGACATCAAATTTAGATTGTAAAAAATCAATAATGAGTTTTTCTTCATCTGGCAAATAGTCATAGTACTTTTCAAAAATAGCATCAAACTGCCCTTCTCTAATTGCCATAACTTGATCATTCATATACAACGGTGTCCGGATAATTTGATATTTAAGGGCAAGATAATCATGTGGGATTGAAATTGTTTTTGGGTTAATTAACTTATCAAGTCTAATATCTAGAACTTTAGCAAGATAAACTAATTTTGCAAGAGTAGGCAGAGATTGATTTTGCTCAATTCGTACCAATTGACGCACAGACAATTCTGTCTCATCACCGCAAATAGACTCTCTAGTTAACTTTTTTCCCAGTCGAATAGCTTTGATTTTATCCCCGAGCTCTGGCATTTAAAGACCCCTTAACCTATTTTTTCCCATTATAACATGTTTATAATTTGATAATAATATTATTATAAAAGTTCTATTATTAAAATAAAAAAGACCCGAAGGTCTTTTTTAAAGATTTATAATCCTAAACGGTTAAAGATGTCATCCACACGTTGTGTGTAGTAAATTGGATTGAAGAGTTCATCAATTTCATCTTGATTAAGACGTGATGTGACTTCTTCATCAGCTTCAAGTAATGGTTTAAAATCAACTTGGTTATCCCATGAATAAGCTGTCTTAGGTTGTACTAAGTCGTAAGCTTGTTCACGAGTCATCCCTTTTTCAATCAATTTCAACATCACACGTTGGCTAAAAATTAAACCAAATGTTGATCCCAT
>CAACWJ010000094.1_pt1 | contig 13954 bp, 14 predicted proteins | sample 2275621 | NCBI WGS metagenome assembly CAACWJ01 (sample SAMEA5312456, study PRJEB27640) | indoor metagenome | biome: indoor environment; feature: uncontrolled; material: polymer tiles stone | place: Germany | collected 2014-07-07
TTATTTGTAGTCATGGCAGATAGAGGACCATTCTATTTTATAGCTAATAGTTATCGCTCCTGTCACAGCGTATCAGACTAAAATGCTCAACAAATAAGAAAGTCCCACCTCGGTTTATTCAATTGTCAATGAACAAATCAAGGAGAGACTATTTTTTTGATGGATACCTATAAGGCAAATCCGTAAGACCTAATAGATAATCAACATTAACATCATAAAGATTTGAAATTTTTATTAAGACTTCCGCAGACAGTATTCTTTCCCCCCTTTCTATTTTCGCATAAGCAGAATGAGTAAAGGAAAGAATGCTAGCAACTTCTTTTTGAGTTAGGTCATTATCCTCTCTCAAATCTCTTATACGTTGGTACATCTAGCTTTCTCCTATAAAAAAGTATAGGATATTTTTAGACGTATTCTTTAAAATTGTCCTATTTGGACAGCGGTACTTAATTTGTAGACTTTTAAATTCAAATCACAACTATTTTCTAGTAATTCAAATGAAAAATTGATTAGTATATTGTTGCGAAAATATGAATTAACATAAATTTTCAGATTTTTTAAAATAAAAAAATAACACTCAATAGATCTTCTTCGTTGTGAATTTACAAACGTGACTAAATTTATTTTTCATTAGACTATTATCCAAACATAATACGGACATTAACATGAATCATACACCCTCTCTATAAAATAATTCAAAAGACATTTCTGCCTTTTGAATTAAAAACTCTTCTTTATTAGCTTCTATAGTATTGTAATATCAAATGATTTGACTACTGTTTCAGCAGGATTAACAAAACTTATTAATCGCTTATCCTCCACCGTGTCGTTTTCCTCCAAAGATGTAGAGAGGCCGCTCCAAGGTTCTAAGGCAATAAACGGACTTTTATTTATTGTTGACCAAAGAATTAAATTCGGAAAATCAGAGAAATCTAATGTCAATCCTTTATCGTGTTTTTTTGAACGAAGTGAGACGCTTCTTGACTGAATATCATCTAAAGTTAGAGCGTCATAAGCAAAAAGTGAATAATCTAAATCAATAGTTTTTTGTTGATTTAGGAAAGCAGTACGGTTCTGCACATCTAACAAGCCTGTTTCAGGAAAAGCTTTAGGAATTGAACACGTCTCCTCTTTTTCAAATTCTAAATAATAATCTTCATACTGATCATCATTAACTATTGGGCAATTAAACCCAGGATGACCACCAATAAAGAATGGCATTTTTTTAACAACTTCATGATTTGTTACTTGATACTCTGTTCGAATTGTTTTGCCATTCAAAGTGTAGACAATTTTTAATTCAAAATCATAAGGATAATTGGCTACCGTGCTTTGATTCGGCGTAATTGTAAATGAAAAACTATTTTCTGAGATTTGTTCAAAAGTAAAGATTTCTTTTCGGACTAAACCATGACGAGGAATCTGTCCTTTATGAAAAGATCCGTCTTCATTTTTGAAAAAGCCAATATCATTTCTTAAACTACCACAAATTGGAAAGAGAACAGGTGCTTGACCGCTCCAATATTCTGGATCTCCTTGCCATAAATATTCTATCCCTTCACTATCTTTAATAGAAGAAAGTGCACCGCCAAATTCTTTAAACTGTACTGTTAAATCTTTATTTGTTAATTCAATTACCATTTTATTCTCCCTATAAACAAAACAAGAGCGTTAGTGCGCTCACCAACACTCTTATTTTGTGTAAAAATGTATTAAAGAAGTATCTACAAAATCATTCAATCACTTGAGTTTCTGCCACTTTTTTATACCAGTAAGCACTCTTCTTAGGATAACGTTCTTGAGTTTCAAAGTCGACATAGAAGAGACCGTAGCGTTTTTCATAGCCATTTGACCATGAGAAGACATCCATTAATGACCACATAAAGTATCCTTTAACATTTGCACTATCTGCAATCGCATCAGAAATAACTTCTAGGTGTTTTTTCACATAATCGATACGACCATCATCATAGACTGTATTATCTACAAACTCATCTTTATAGCCAAGACCATTCTCTGTTATATAAATCTTCTTATAGTTTGGATAATCTGCTTTGACACGCATGATTTGGTCATAAAGACCTTGAGGGAAAATAATCCAGTCCCAGTCAGTTTTAGGCACATCTACTGGAGCTTCACGACGTCCAACACCTTTAATTTGATATTTAGAGCTGCCTTTTTCACCCTTACCATTGTGAATGATTTCAGTCTCACCATCAAAAGCTTGCATCCAATCACTCATATAGTAGTTAATACCAAGGAAATCATTTAAATCTTTTGCGGAATCCAGTGCTACAAAATCTTCTTCACGAAGATCAAGTTCACCACCATTCACCTCAAGGATATGGTTAACACCTTCCATTGTTTTATCTGAATACTTACCAAGATAAGTTGCATCAAGAATAAATTTATTATGGATAATATCTTCAAGTTCAGCTGCTCTAACATCGTCAGGATTGTTAGCGTCAAATGGATACTTAGTTGGAAGAGCATGGACAACACCAATTTCGCCTGAATAACCGCCGTCTTTAAAGAGTTTTACTGCACGAGCATGAGAGACCATCATGTTATGGTGTGATTGGAAAACTTTAGCAAGATCGTATTGAATACCTGGAGGGAATTTACCAACCAAGTATTGGCCATCTCCAATAGGCCCAATTTCGTTAAATGTTGTCCAATAGTTAACTTCTGAGAATTCTTTAAAACAGAATTCTGCATAATTTACAAAATGTTCAATGTTCTCACGATTGAGGAAATCACCATCCGAGTGGAGAGCTTCTGGTGTATCAAAATGGTGAAGTGTAACAAAAGGCTCAACATGACGCTTATGACACTCTTCAAAGAGATTGTGGTAGTATTCTACTCCTTTAGGGTTGACTTCTCCTTTTCCTGTTGGAAAAATACGAGACCAGGCAATAGAAATACGAATTCCGTTGACACCAAATTCTTCACTAAGTTTCAAATCGACTGGATAACGATTGTAAAAGTCACTTGCTGGTTCAGCAGTGTACCAATAGTTGTCTTCTAAGTATTTATCCCAAGCTACTGGCCCTTTGCCATCTGTGTGGGTAGCACCTTCAGCTTGATAAGCAGCTGTAGCACCACCAAAAATAAAATCTTTAGGTAATGTTTTAGTCATGATATACCTCTTCTAAATTTTCATTTCACTATAAAGGAAGATTGAGTTCCCCCAACCTTCCCTAGCGAAATATTATTTTTCCATTTGTTCTTTAACGAAGTCTAATGCACCTTGACCATCGCGAGTCAATTTGATGTATTGAGCCCCTTCTGTTTTAGCTAATTTAATATCAAGTTTATCAGTTTCCACTTTCATATCTTCATAGTTAGAAGCTACTTGAGGTGCAAGGATAACAAGTTGATATTGTGGTAAAATCTCACGGTGAGCACCATAACTTCCTGCTGCTGCAGTGACAGGTGCACCATATTCTTTAGCTGCTTTATTCAAAGCATTTGCTAATAAACCACTTGTACCACCACCGGCACAAAGAACGAGAACATTAGTTTGATCAGTGATTTCTTTAGTTTCTTTAGCTGCTGATTTTTCCAGAATAGCATCACCTTTTTTAGTATCAAAGTTTGCTGCTACTTTTTTATTGAGCGCATCTGATGAATTCGTACCTGCTGCTTCTTCAGCAAGAATTTGTTCATCATATACTTTCAAGAATGGGTAGTAGATGATCACATCAACGACAATTAACAAAGCTGCCAAAATGAATGCTAGCACTTGGAAGTTTGTACCAAGGATTAGACCCAATGGAGCTGGTGTTGTCCAAGGCAAGTTTGCAGTGAAACTGTTCATTCCAAGCGTGTCAATAAAGAATTTGAAAATCCATACATTGACAATTGGTGCTAAGATAAATGGGATAAAGAAGATTGGGTTCAAAACAAGTGGAGCACCGAACAAGATAGGTTCGTTAACACCGAAGAATGTTGGAACAACTGATGCACGTCCAATTGCTTTGTTACGTTTTGATTTTGTTAACCACATGAACATGAATGGAACAACAAGTGTTGCACCTGTACCACCCATGGTAACGATGAACATTTGAGTCCCTGAAGTCAAGATCTTGTCCGCATGTTCACCAGCTTGAAGTAATTGAAGGTTGGTTTCAGCATTTGCGTAAGTAATCGCTGCAATGGCTGGTTCAACAATAGAAGGTCCATGGATACCAACAAACCAGAAGAAAGCAAATGCACCGAAGATAATGGTAATTCCAACATAACCATCTGCTGATTGGAACAATGGTGCAAGAAGTTTACCAATTGACTCCGCAACATTAACGCCTAATGTAGCATGAACAATCAATTCAATGATATAAAGTAGTAAAACTGATAACGTAAATGGAATCAAATCCTTAAATACTTGAGAGATATTTGGTGGTACCTCTTCAGGCATGCGGATTGTAACATTGTTTTTCACACAGACTTTATAGACATTTACGGTGATAAAGGCTGCAATGAAGGCTGTTAACAAACCTTTCGTTCCCATAAATCCAGTTAAAAAACCACCGTCTTTTGCTGGATTAGCTGCCATAAGTAGAAATCCTACAATAGCAGCGAGCATGGTTGAAATAAAGTTAATCTGGTTAGTGCTAGGCAATGAACGGTTCATTGAATCGGTTAATGCTTTCGCAGTTGTACCAGTCACAAACAAGCCTAAAATACCCATTGAGTAATTGTATGGCGTCATCAAGAGATTCTCAATGTCTTTGCTCCAGTGGAAACCCCATGCATTTGGAACATAAGCAATCAAGATAAAGATACTTGAAAACAAGATGACTGGCATTCCAGCGATGAAACCATCACGAATAGCACGAAGATAGATGTTACGAGATATTTTCTCGAAGAAAGGTTTCCCTTTCTCAATCTGAGCAATTAATCCATTCATTATTTTGCTCCTCTCTTATAAAGTTCAATCATGTGTTTCATTAAATCTTGTAATAAAATGGTAGTCATTAAATGATCTTGACCATGCATAAGAGTAACACTATATGCCAAATCTTCTCCCGCAGCTTCTTTTTGTAGAAGACTTGTTTGAGCATTGTGGGCATCGTTTAAGCATTCGCTACCTGCAGCAATCAATTCTTCTGCTTTGGCATAATCCCCATCTTGTGCTGCTTTAAGCGCTTCTAAGAATTTTGAACGGGCATCTCCAGCATATGCTACGATTTCAAAACCTAAAAGAGTAATTTCTTCTCTATTCATTTTAGTTTCCTCCGAAAATAATGTTAAATTTTTTCAGTCCAAGGACTTGCAGTTTTATCTAGTACTTTGTTTAACTCGTCAATATTTTTGAAACCTTCTGTACGCAACCACTCACGAGCTGCTTCTGGACCTTCTTCGATATAGACTTTTACAGAACCTGCCCAAGTAGCACGTCCACACAAGACACCGTTGAATTTAGCACCTGATTCTGCTGCAAATTCCAAAGTATCTTGGAACAATTTAGCAGAAACACCAGCACTCAAATAAATGTATGGTAAATCAGTAGAAGCTTCTTGGTCACGGAAGGCTTGAGCTGCTTCTTCTTTTGTAAAGAGAACCTCACCATCTGCAAAGCCTTCTACAAATTTCATATTAACTGGAACTTCGACTTTCAAGACGTCAACACCAAAGCGTTCTTCTGAGAAGACTTTCATTGCTTCATTAATTTTATGAGCTTTAACTTTTGCAAACTCAGGGCTAGCATTGTCAGAGATTTTCTCATCATAAGTTAGAATTTCTAGGTAGAATGGAATATCTTCTGCTCGGCATTCAGAACCAATACGTTCAATGTAAGCTTTTTTCTGCTCATTGACGTCTTTATCTCCATCAACATCATAATATAGAAGAAACTTAACCGCTTCTGCTCCAGCCTCTTTAATACGTTTTGCAGACCAAACATCTAAGCAATCAGGTAAGCGACTAGTTGTTGTTGCATCGTATCCTGTTTTCTCATATGCCAACAACAAGCCTGCTTCTTCTGAACGTACACGACTTGCTGGCAAGCCATATTCAGGATCAAGTAGAATTGATGACGCAAATGGTGTAAGCTCTTCAGAAACTAAACTTTTAAGTTCTTCGATTTGTTCTACTGTTGGCTCTTCAGTTTGATGTTGAGCCATCATACGTTTGAGAGCTCCACGTTGGTCAAAAGCTAAGGCAGAAATAACACCATCTACACTTAGTTTTTCCATGCTTTTGCGTTTGTTTTCAGTTAAAGTAATTGTCATTTTTTATACCTCTTTGACTTTAATAGATTGATATAACTTATCGTAATTTTCTAAGTTAACATGCCCAGTTGTTTTTTCCTGCGCATTTAACATACCTAAGACATTTGCTTTTGTTAATAAAGCTCGATCATCTTCATCATTCGCTAAACCTGAAGCGATGCCTGCTACCGTAGAATCCCCTGAACCTACAGCGCTTACAATTTGGATTTTAGGAATATCAACTTTATAAAATGTATCCTTGTGCTTTGCAAATACGCCATCAGCACCAAGAGAAACGATTATCCATTCAATTCCATCAAATAACTTATCCTGTAAGACTTCTTTTAAGGCATCAAAATCTTTTGTTATTTCTTTTCCAAGAAGTTGAGAAAGTTCTTCAAGATTAGGCTTGATAACTGTTGGTTTACTATCACCTTTTAGTACTGCTTCTAAAGCATTTCCAGAACAATCTAGAACAGTCTTCTTACCATTAAGATTGGCAATACCGATTAACTTCTGATAGTAATCATCTGGCATACCAGCAGGCAGACTGCCTGACATTGTCACTACGTCAACATCATTCAGTAAATATTTGAAATGATTAGTAAAGCCATCAATTTCATCTACACTTAACAGCGGTCCTTTTTCTAAAATCTCAGTTTGATTACCTTCGTGTAATATGGCTATACATGTTCTGGTATCACCTGAAATTTTATAGAAGCGACTTAAAATCGAATCAGGAAGATGTTTAATGATAAAATCCCCGCTTTCTCCACCAATACAACCAGTAGCTTTGACTGTTTCACCGAATTCATTAAGAACTCGGGAAACATTCAAGCCTTTACCACCGGGTGTCTTTGTAACGTCTACAACTCGATTGACAGTATCGAATTTTAGTTCATTCAAAGGGTAGGAGACGTCAATAGCTGGATTTAAAGTAACTGTTAAAATCACAATAGCTCCTTTTTCTCTATATATCCCTATAGTAATTTATTCAAATATTAGTCGTGATATTCACCACGGTCCCATTTTTCTAGGAATTCATCAAAGAAGTGTGGGTTATTTTGATCTTGGCTAGCATGTTGCAAGCTATCAATTTTTTCAATCAATTTTTTATTTTCTTCAGTTGGTTTGTATTCAGCCGCTAAGAAAGCATCGATAATATCATTCATCAACAAACCACCAATGATTTTTCCACCAAAACCAATAACGTTTGCGTTAAGTTCTTCTTTTGAGTAGATAGCAGATGTCATATCTCTAACGAGTGCTGAACGAATACCAGGAACTTTGTTTACAGCATTCGTAATACCAACACCAGTACCACAGATAACAACACCTAATTCTGCTTCACCACTTGCTACTGCTTCACCAACTTTTTTACCAAAGATTGGATAGTGTGTGCGGACATTATCGTATGTACCGCAATCAATGATTTCATGACCTTGTGATTTCAAATAATCAACAACAGCGATTTTTTCATAAGTAACAATATGGTCACAACCTACAGCAATTTTCATTTTTGTTCTCCTTGTTTTAACCTATTTCAATCAATTAGCACATTTTATTAAGCATGTCGACACGAACTTGATGCCGTCCACCATCATATTCACCTTCAACAAAGCCTTTGACAATGTTCTTTGCAATTCCTGGAGCACTAATTTCAGAACCAAGAGTGATGATTCGAGAATTGTTATGTCCTCTTGTCATGTATGCTGAACGCTCATCTGATACTTCAGCTGCCACCATTCCTTTAATTTTAGTAGCCACCATGAAAGAACCAACACCATATGCATCAATTACAATACCCAAGTTATCTTCGGATGCATTAACTTCTTTTGCAACAGCGAGAGTTGTATCAACAAAGTCACGAACTTCATTTTCACTGACATCAACGACTTCGTATTTACCTTCTTTAAGGTAATCTTTGATAACTTCTTTAAGTTCTGTACCTGCTTTGTCAGCACCGATAATAATTGCCATTTTATTTCTCCTATGATTTAGAATAAGTAAATGTGGAAAACCTACGTAGATAGTTAATTAACGATTTGCAAAATCTTTTGAAATAACGCTTACATTATTTCTATGACCTTATAATACACCTATCCAACACAAAAGTCAACACTTTTCTGTTTATTTTTTTAAAAAATAAACAATCGATGTTTGTTTTGTTTGTTTTCATGGTTCAGAATTGATATTTTGTGTGTTTATTCACATATCGGAATTCACATTTAAAGCTATGAATTATCAAAAAACACTACTAACTCTATCTTTCTTATTTATAGTAAGTGTTTCATATAAAACATTTTAAGTTTTATTTGTATTTGCTTTTTTCAATGTTTTTTGTTTGTTTTGTTTGCCTTTTCTGTTTTTATTATGTTATGATACCTTTAATAGTTATATCATAAGAAACTGATAGGAGGTAAGAATGAAAAAGAAAGAACGTCATGAAAAAATTCTCGATATCTTAAAAGTTGACGGTTTTATTAAAGTAAAAGATATTATCGATGAAATGAACGTGTCTGACATGACTGCTAGAAGAGATCTTGATACATTAGCAGATGAAGGATTACTTATTAGAACCCATGGAGGTGCTCAATTTTTAGATAGCACTTCTACCAAAGAGGAAGGTCACGAGAAAACACACATCGAAAAAAAAGTTTTACAAACTAACGAAAAAAAACAAATCGCACAAAGAGCTAACGACATTATTAAAGATGGTGAAACTGTCTTTATTGGACCAGGAACAACTTTAGAGCATCTAGCTGTCGAATTGAAAAATAGGAATATAAGAGTTATTACAAATAGCCTTCCTGTTTTTCTGATTTTACATCCGAGCACTACTATTGACTTGATTTTAATTGGTGGTGAGTGTCGTGAAATTACTGGTGCTTTTGTTGGGTCTATTGCTATTAATAACCTAGAATCACTAACATTTTCAAAAGCTTTTGTCAGTGCAAATGCTGTTTATAATAATTCTATTGCTACATACAGTGATCTCGAAGGAGAAGTTCAAAGGGTCGCCTTGAATAATTCTGTTGAGAAAATCCTTCTAGTTGATAGTACCAAGTTTGAAAGTTATGACTTCTACAACTTCTACCAACTCGAACGAATGGATTTAATTGTGACAGATAAAAATGTGACAACAGATATTATAGAAAAATACGAGAAATTCTCTAAAATCGTTATTGCGGATAAGTAATAACAAATTTCAAAGTATAAACTAGGCACTTCTTAAGTTATTTTAAGAGGTGTTTTTCATTTATAAGTCAAAATAGTAAAACTAAATCCCTCTGTCATACAGGGGGATTTAATATGTCTAAACTTCCAAGAATTTATTAAAGACTATCTCAATCTCATCGATCTCATGGGCTTTTTGAAAGTCATATTTAAAATCATTTTTCATAAGAATTCTAGCAATTTTCGAGAGATAAGTCAGGTGAGTTGAACCAACTTCTGTCTCTGGAATAAATAAGGCTATGACAGAATCAATGAGTTTACCGTCCATAGACTCCCACTCAACTCCATTTTTTAGTTTTAAAACAGCAATACCTGGTTTTATGACCGCTTGACTTTTAGCATGTGGAATTGCAAATCCATCCATCATGCCTGTTGTTCCTTCTTCTTCACGAGATAACAAACTTTTATAAACTTGATCAGTATCATCTGCATAACCATTTTCAACAACAAGACCAGCAAGATAAGCAAACACATCTTTTTTTAGTGGCATGTCTACATCTACACAAATTAAATTTTTATCAATCATTTTTAAACCTCTTTATCGCTTTTTATCTTTTGTACAAACCCCATAAGTAGACCAGATATAACCGCTCCAATAAAGATTGCCAAAACCCAAAGAGCTGCATGTGTCACAACAGGCAATACCAAGAAGCCACCATGTGGTGCAGGGACTTGAACTTTCCAAAGGTATGTCAATACAGCACCAATTGAAGAGCCAATCATTAAGATAGGGAGATTACGTAATGGATCTTTAGCAGCAAATGGAATAGCACCTTCGGTGATATGCGTTGACCCAAGAATCAAGTTAGCAAGTCCAGCGTTTTTATCTTCTTCGCTGTAATATTTACGGAAGAACAAAGTTGCAAAGAATGTTGTCAATGGTGGTACGATACAAGCAGCTGATACACCTGCCATAAATGTTGTGTTGCCTTGACCAAGAAGAACAGTACCTGTTACGTAGGCAGCCTTATTGATAGGTCCACCCATATCAAAAGCACTCATGCAACCAATAATAATTCCAAGAAGAAGAGGATTAGCATTTTCAAAACCGGCTAACCATGACATCATGGATTCATTAACCCAAGCCATTGGTGCATTTATCAGTGCCATAAAACATCCTGTTAGAAAAACGCTTATAACAGGATATAAAAAGATTGCTTTCAAACCGTCTAATGATTTAGGGAGACCCTTAAGAAGTTTAATTAAACCAAGAACGATATAACCCGCTGCAAAACCGCCTAAAATACCTCCTAAGAAACCGGAGCCTCCATTCGCTGCCATGAAACCAGCTACTAGACCGGCAACAAAACCTGGTCGTTTAGCAATGGATTCAGCAATAAAAGCCGCCAAAACAGGTGTCATCATTCCCATTGCAACACCACCGATATCATTTTTCAGCATAGCAGCAAACCAGTTATATTGGTCACTTTCAGGATCAAAAGAAAAAATACCAAACAAGAAAGATACAGCAACTAGCACACCACCAGCTACTACAAATGGCAACATGTGAGAAACGCCATTCATTAAATGTTTATAAATTTGACGACCAAAATGTTCACGATGTTCTTGCTTTTCGTCAACAACGTCTTCTGTAACATCGCCTTTTTGAATAAAACCTTTGCCATCTAAAGCATCTTTCACTAGTTTATCAGCATTTTTGATACCTTCTCCTACTGATACATTGATAACTCTTTTACCAGCAAAGCGTTCTGCTTGAACATCCTTATCTGCTGCTATAATAACGGCATCTGCATTTGCAATTTCTTCTTGTGTTAGTTGATTTTCCACACCTATTTGTCCATGCGTCTCAACTTTTATAGAGACATTATTATCTTTGGCAGCCTGTTCTAGGGCCTCTTGAGCCATGTACGTATGAGCAATTCCTGTTGGACAGCCAGTTGCTGCAATAATTTTATAAGCCATCTGTAATCTCCTTAATTTTAATTTGTTTTCTTAATAATTCAACATCAGTAAAATCTGTCAATCCTGGTTGAAAGGCGGTTGATGAGCCTGCTGCTACTGCTTGAGCAAGGCATTCCATTTCAGAGTGTCCTTTCAATTTATTGGCAAGAAATGTTCCCAAAAGTGTATCTCCCGCACAAGCTGTATTCACAACTGTTCCACTTGGTGCATTAGCAAAATAGACAGAGTCACTTATTAATAAACATCCTTCTTCCCCCAATGAAATGAGAACATTTTTCGCTCCTTTTTCTTGAAGTAATTTTCCTTTTTCGACTAAATCATTTAATGAAGGATTTTCTAGTTGAAACCATTCAGATATTTCTTCATCATTTGGCTTAATTAAATATGGTTTAATGGCTAAACATTCAATGAGTTTTGAATCACTGATATCATAAATGAGATTTATCCCTCTTTTTTGACAAATTTGGCCAATCTTTAAAAAGATTTCTGAGGAGACACCTCTTGGCAAGCTTCCTGATACAATCAAGAAGTCATCTTGATTTAAGGCTTCAAATTGCTTTAATAGCTCTCCTTGGGATTCCTCTAATATAATTGGACCCTGGTTAACCAATTTGAATTCCTGATTTTTTGACATGACCTGAGTGAATACATTTATCCTAGTCGTTCCATCTACTTTGACAAAATTTGACAAAATAGCTTGTTTTTTTAACTCATCTTCGATAAAATTACCTGTAAAACCAGCTTTAAATCCTAAAGGTGTGCTATCAATACCGAGTTTTTTTAAAATGATTGAAACGTTAACCCCTTTACCATTTGCTTGTAACTCATCATAAATGGTTCGATTAACTTTTTTATCCTCCATATCTTCTGTCTGAATGAACATATCTATCGCTAAATTCATTGTGCAAGTATAGACTGACATAAGATCACCACTCTTTTATTTTTTTATTATCATTAAAATAACACAAATAACTTGTAAGGGTTTTCTGATATTCAAGGAATATTGAAATGCTTTACACTGACTTTGGAGAATATATGACGACATCAAAAAAACAGCTAACACAAACTGAGGCCTACACTTGGAACTATTTAAATGAGCATTTTCAAGAAATTATAACCCTAAATATATCCGAAGTCGGAGAGATTATCAGTGTCTCTACCGCTACTATTACCAGAACGCTTCAAAAAAAGGGGTATCGTGGCTTTGTAGATTTTAAACATAGTATGGAGAATAATGCTCAGGATGAATTAAATATACTAGCAGAACCTCTATTGAATGACGAAACTAAGATTTCAATTTTAAAGAGTTACCAGGAAGTCACTCGAACATTGAATATGCTCGATTTAAAAACTCTCAATGAAGTGGTGGATCTCTTATTAGAAACTGAAAAAGTCATCATTTTTGCACGTGGTTTTTCAGAATTATTGGGAACAGAAATGCAAACTAAATTATTGCTATTAGGCATCTATACTGAACTCTACACCGATCCCAATATCATTCGTACCATTAGTAAACGTTTAGATACAAGAACTTGTGTCATTTTTATTTCACTGAATGGTGAAACGCATTCTTTACAAAATGCTGCTAGCAACTGTCAAGCACGACTGATACCCAATGTTTTAATTAGTTCCAATCAAGCTGGAAATCTCGGTAAACTAACGGATTATCAATTATATGGGTTTAAGACAGAATTAACCTATTTCCCTGATTTCGAGGTCCATTCAAGACTGCCACTTTATATTATTATGAGGCTACTTTTAGATACTCTAGCAGTAAATATGAAAGCGTAATGCTAACCATTTTAAAACACCTATGCTTGAGTACAGGTGTTTTAAAATTTCTATTCAAGTTAACTTAATCTTCTTTCCAAACGTCATCAATAATTTCTTTAACTAAAGCTAGTTTCTTCCATTGATCATCCTCAGTTAGGATATTACCTTCTTCAGTTGATGCGAATCCACATTGCGTTGATAACCATAAGTTTTCTAGCGGCAGATACTTTTTAGCTTCTTGGATTCGTTTGATAATAGCTTCTTTATCCTCCAATTTCCCATTTTTTGAAGTAATAAGTCCTAAAACTGCAACTTTTTCCTTTGGTAAATGGCTTAATGATTCAAAACCTCCAGAACGGTCATCATCAAATTCCAAGAAATAAGTCTCTGCATTTTCTCGAGCAAAGAAAGCTTCCGCAACATCATCATATGGCCCTTTAGAAGCATAAGTTGAATGGTAATTTCCTCTACATACATGTGTATTAATCGTCAAATCGTTTGGTAGATCTTTGATGGCATTATTATTAACAAAAAGGTAATCTTCAATAACATCTTGCTTACTCAATCCTTCTCTTTGTCTTGTTTGCCAGTAATCTTCATCAATTAACATGCCCCATGTACAATCATCCAGTTGAATTGTTCTAGCACCAGCTTCGTAAAGTGCTAAAATTTCTTCCCTGTACACTCTCGCTATATCCGTTAAAAATGAGCCTCTATCTTGATAAAAATCACCGATAGAATTAGCATTCTTACCTCGTTCCAATTCCGCCAAAAATTGTGCTGGAGCTGGAATGGTAATTTTGGCTTCA
>CAACWJ010000044.1_pt1 | contig 13918 bp, 17 predicted proteins | sample 2275621 | NCBI WGS metagenome assembly CAACWJ01 (sample SAMEA5312456, study PRJEB27640) | indoor metagenome | biome: indoor environment; feature: uncontrolled; material: polymer tiles stone | place: Germany | collected 2014-07-07
TTTGATTTTGAAACAAAGAAATTGGTTTTTGCTCTAACTCCAGATGCAACTTGCATCATATACCACGTTTGAAGTGTAGCATTGAAATAACTATTGTCATCATTGGTAACCATCTTTAAAAATCTATCTGCAATGTTTTTTGATTTCTCTATATCTTTTTTATTGATATCAAAGCGTTTGAAGTAACAGGTTCTGCCATTTGGTGGTTTATTAATGATTCTTGAGTATTTAACATCAATCAGAAAGTCATTACAAGCAATAATGTATCGCTCCATAGCTCTAACTGGTCTAATGTTAAATTCCTCATGTATTCCTAGCAGAAGCTCTTTAACGTGGTCTGTCCCTCTCAAGTCATACTTTTGTTGAAGTCTAAAACTATCGAGTTCTTCTATTGAATCTCCTCTGACATCGTAAATCTTTCCATCAACAATAGCAAAGCATCCAATGATATAATCTGCTATCAATTTAAGCAATGGAGGATGGCTAACTTTGGTTGATACAAATTCTTTTATTTTAGTTTTCTTGTTTTCTTGAAGATAGCCAAAAGCGAACTCATAAGTTTTCAATCCATTTGTTGTTATGTAGGATATATCACTATCAGCAATTGCACCAGTAAATTCAGCCTCTTTAATTGGTACTCTGTAATCTTGGTCAAGGGGTTGTAAGTAGCTGATGCTACGCCGATATTCTGCCTTATAGGAGGATGTTCCATACTTCGTTGTTCCCCACCTATTGGATCTAAAAATTTTATAAATTATTTGTTTGATGTCATAGTACTCATTTCCCAACTAGTATCCTCCTTGTCTATAATTTTTAAATATACTTCGGTATTCTGGGACAGTTTCCTTAGTCTGTTCTCTCTCCATCTCACTTCCGATTATTCCAATGTCTGGTACTAATTCATCTAGTGCATCCAAAACACTCATACTTTTATTCCCCAATTCCATACATATGATTCATCCTCTCTAAGAATAATGCTAATAATTCTTTATTTGGTATCGTTAAATTAGTAAATAGTTGGACAACTTGCTCATATGAGTAACCACTAATGAAGAATAGCTTCACAAAATTAATAACATCGCTTGGATCTCTAATTCCGTATGCTATCCAATGGTAAACAAGGCCATCGATAACAACACCTGCACCAACTCTTGACTTGGCTAACATTTTAGTTTCAATCTGGTTTAATGCCTGCACTAACTCTCTTTTAGCAGCAGAAACTTTAAATGGCCTGATTTGTTCCCAACCATCTGCAATCAATTTTTCAATCTGATCATGTTCTGTTATCTCAAGTTTCACTCCTTTATAGGAATAATTGACTAATTCGACATTAGGAGGTTTCCAATAGGTCAACATTAAATGGTTATCTTTTTGTAGCAATCGTGTTGGGTTGTCTTTCAAGAATGAGAAAGCTGGTAATACTTCGGCATTTATTTGTAAGTTAATCATCTGCATATGCTAACCCTCCACGCCAAGAAAAGTGAGTATGTCAGTAACTTTATAAAATTTAGTTCTTGAATCCTCTAAAGGTGGCTGATAGACTTTCAGTCCAAGTCTTTCAAATTTTTCGATGGTAGGAGTTGAAACTCCTAATTCTTCTTTGAGTTGTTTTCTAGTTATCAAACCTAATAATCTAGGTTCAGGCTTTTGTAAATTATCGACTGCATTATTTACGATAGATGCAATTTGAATCTTCAAGTCTTGCTTTGTTTCGTTGCTAAATAAGTTCATATACTGCACCTCCTAATGATGCTCAATTTGTAAATATGCGCCTTGACGGCTTGCGATAATAGTTTGTCTCAATTCTTCATTAGCCTTGATTAAGTCAGCACATGCTTTCTCGTTGTCGTCACAAGCTTTATTGAAGTCCTGTACAAAGTCTATGGTTTGTTTGGATAATATCATTACCAATAAGATAACTGCGCTTATAACGAAGAATATGGCGGTCTGAGAGGGTGTTAGATTCAATTCATTAATCATTTTTAAGTACCTTTAATTCTTTTTCATTGTCAGCATTTAAAAGATGGCAGGCAATTTCATCTAGCTTTTTAGAAATATTTTCGTTTAATGTGTAATTAGTATTGAAAAATTGTCTAGCTATCCATTGAAAAGTTAAGTCGTCTTTACGTTCAGTAAATTCAAGCCCTTGTATGGCAATGTTAACCATGTCTATCTGTTGCATGATTTCAGTTAGTTCAGCACCTAGCTTGTTCAGGTCTTTAACAGTTAGTAGCACTTCATTTTTTTCTTGTTTCATTTTCGTTTTCTCCATTTGTATTGTTGTCTCCAGTTATAAGATACTGGCAAACTCCCGTTGTAGCTTGATTTTTCGTGTATTCCATGCTATAATTAACATGAAATTAAAGTTACCAAAACGCCTATTTGATGCTTGCCTGCATTTAAATTTGTGTTTAGTATTCTGTGATTAAAGCCTTTTCCAGTCGCCAAACTTTGGAGGCTTTTTTTGTTCGAATTTCCAGAATCCGTTATGTTCGAACTTTTTTTGTAAAAAAATATAACCCAATTTCTGTGGTATCAATATTTAGTAAGTAAGTTGCTTTATCAATATCAGATTGTTTCCAAATTGTTTTATTATTTAATTTATCCGAGATGCTGTCCGCGCTGAGATTCATAGCAGTTGCGAACTTTTCTCTTGTATTAAATTTTTCAACAATTTTTCCAAGTAATCTTGAGTAGTCAAATTCTTCTTTCATAGTTTCTCCTTTCTAATTCCGTTCTATTCGAACTTTATATTTTAATTATATCAGAAAAAAAATATTTTACAAGAGAAAAATCTGATTTGTTCGAACTTTTTTCTTGTACAAATTCTGACTTTCATTTATACTATAAAGTGAGGTGACTATATGAAAAAATACACTACAGCACAGAGACTAAAGCAAATAATGGAGGAGCGTGGATTAAAACAAGTAAAAATTTTGGAGATGTCCAAACCATATCAAGAGGAACTTGATATATATATGTCAAAAAGCTCACTTTCTGAATATGTAAGTGGGAAGTCGAACCCAGATCAACGAAAGCTTACATTATTAGCTAGAACATTAGGTGTAGACGAAACTTGGTTAATGGGTTATGAAGTAGATAAAGAAAGGGGCATGCTTGAAATTCTAGAAAATGTCGTCTTGAAATCTAATAAGGCTAATAAACAAATTGTAGAAGATGGTCGCAGACAATTCTTAATGCTTGTAGGGGATACATCCTTAGTTAAAAAGTTTGAAAAGGAAATTAGGGATAATTATATAAATATAGGTAAAACAAATCCATCTTATAGAAGAATTGATGAATGGACTGAAAAATGGCTAGACTCGTTTTACACTACATTTTATTTTGCAGAGGCTCATACTAGGACATTAATTGCAAGATATTATATTATACCTTCCGAAAAAAGAGAACCTGTCGACATTCTCTTGAACTCACTTTCGAATTATTTAATTGAAGATACACAATTAGAATCTATTTACGGAGTTAGAGGTACAGTCCACATAGAAGAAGACTAACCCCTGACCGCAACCGTCATTAAACTAAAACCAATCTAACGCCCTGATGCTTGCCTGCTGATGTTAGAAAGGTTTTAAAATGAAAATTACAGAATACAAAAAGAAAAACGGTGCAACTGTGTATCGTTCACAAGTTTATTTAGGTATCGATGTTGTTACTGGTAAAAAAGTAAAAACAAGTGTAAGTGCCAGAACCAAAAAAGAAGTGAAACTTCTTGCCACTCAAAAGAAGTATGATTTTAAACAAAATGGGTCAACCATTTATAAATCAGTAAACATAGATACTTTCGATGAACTAACAAATTTATGGCTAGAGAGCTACAAGCTGACCGTTAAGCCACAAAGTTATAAGAACACTATCAGCAAGATAGATTGCCATATACGGCCTTATTTTGGCCATATGAAGCTTAATAAGATTAATGCTAGTATGATTCAAGTTTTTATTAATGATTTATCTAAAAAGCAAGATAGCTTTGTTATGATACGTTCTATAATTAGTAGAATACTGCAGCAAGGCGTCTTGTTAAATTTAATTCCAAGCAATCCTGCCAGAGATATTATTTTGCCAAGAAAACAGAAAACAGAAAATAATAAAGTAAAATTTATTGAAAAGGAAGACTTGAAGAAATTCTTAGATCATATCGAAAAGAAAAGCTACGGTCGTTATGGATTATATTTTGATTACGTTCTATATAATCTCCTATTAGCAACTGGTTTACGTGTTGGTGAAGCATGTGCGCTTGAATGGTCTGATATTGATTTAGAAAATGGTATAATAACAGTTACCAAAACTTATAATAAGAGTTTGAAAATAATTAGTACCACAAAAACAAAATCTGGTAATAGAATAATTAGTATCGGAAAAGATACAGTGAATCTTATGAAGCTTTATAAAGCACGACAAAGGCAGTTATTCAGTGAAATAAGTTCAAATGCTCCTAGAATTGTGTTCTCAACACCAACAAGAGATTATTTTGACAATGCTATTAGACAATGCGCTTTGGATACAATGTGCAATCAAGCTGGAGTGGCTAGATTTACATTTCATGCTTTCAGACATACTCACGCTAGCTTACTATTAAATGCTGGAATCAGTTACAAAGAATTACAATATAGGTTAGGTCATTCAAATATTGCAATGACTTTAGATACTTATTCTCATTTGTCAAAAGACAAAGAAAAAGAAGCAGTTTCCTACTTCGAAAAAGCCATGAATGGTTTATAAAGTTACAAAAAAAGTGATTAATCGATATTTACACTTAAAAATAAATAGTCATATATGTTGATATATCAGCGTTTAGAGAGGATAAAAACAAAATATATGCAAAAGATTGTAGAATTACCAGAGGTTCTCGCCAATCAGATCGCGGCTGGTGAAGTTATTGAACGGCCAGCAAGTGTTGTGAAAGAATTGGTCGAGAATGCTATTGATGCCAAAAGCAGTCAAATTACAATTGAGATTGAAGAATCAGGACTTAAATCAATTACTATAACTGATAATGGGGATGGGATGTCAAAAGAAGACTTACCCCTTAGTTTGTTACGTCATGCAACCAGTAAGATAAAAAATCAAAGTGATCTTTTCAGAATTAGAACTTTGGGTTTCCGTGGTGAGGCTTTACCTTCAATTGCTTCTATCAGTTTACTGACAATTAAATCAGCAACAGCTGAAGCAGACTATGGCAATCAACTAATCTCCAAGGGTGGAGAAGTTGAATCAATTGAACCAGTCTCAACGCCAGTTGGAACAAAGATAAAAGTTGAAAATCTCTTTTTCAACACGCCTGCTCGTTTAAAATACATGAAGAGTCTGCAAGCTGAGCTTGCGCATATTGTCGATGTGGTCAATCGTCTTAGCTTAGCTCATCCAGAAGTAGCCTTTACATTGATTTGTGATGGAAGGGAGTTAACTAAGACCTCAGGAACTGCTGATTTAAAACAAGCTATTGCAGGTATCTATGGTATTAACACTGCGAAGAAAATGGTCGAGATTTCAACGGCAGATTTAGACTTTGAGGTTTCAGGCTTTGTTAGTTTACCCGAATTAACAAGGGCAAATCGAAATTACATAACTATTTTAATCAATGGGCGTTATATCAAAAACTTTCTCTTGAACAGGGCTATTTTAGATGGTTATGGATCAAAATTAATGGTTGGACGCTTTCCAATTGTCGTTATTGATATTCAAATCGATCCTTATTTAGCTGATGTAAACGTCCACCCAACTAAACAGGAAGTGCGGATTTCAAAAGAACGTGAATTAATGAGTTTAATTAGTTCAGCAATTTCAGAGAGTCTCCGTTTACAGGATTTGATTCCTGATGCCTTGGAAAATTTAGCCAAGTCAACGACAAGAAACAATAATAAATTTGAACAAACAAGTCTACCTTTACAAGCCAATAAAATTTACTATGATAAAGAAAAAGGTGATTTCTTTACAGTTGATAATAGAAAAGAAGAGCCCTCTAACCAACCTGGTCAAAGTAATATAGTTGACAGCGGTGTAAAGATAGGTGACCAGGTACAGCCTTTAGTTGAAGAGACAAGTCCAACATTCTCTGTCAAGCATGCTAGTCGCACGATAAGTGATGTGGATGATGCCAATCATCCAGATTTGGATTTATCTAATCAGAAAAAATTAACAAAACTGATTGAAAATTTAGAGAACGAAGAAACTTCGGTTTTCCCAGAGTTAGATTACTTTGGGCAAATGCATGGAACATATCTCTTTGCTCAGGGGAATGGTGGATTGTTTATCATTGATCAACACGCTGCTCAAGAGCGTGTTAAATATGAGTATTATCGAGAAAAAATTGGTCAGGTCGACAATAGTTTGCAACAATTATTAGTTCCCTATCTCTTTGAATTTTCTGGGTCAGATTTTATTAATCTGCAAGAAAAGATGGATTTACTAAATCAAGTTGGCATTTATCTAGAAGAATATGGACAAAATACCTTCATTCTCCGCGAACATCCAATTTGGATGAAGGAAAATGAAATTGAATCTGGTGTCTATGAAATGTGTGATATGCTTTTGTTGACAAATAATGTGTCCATTAAAACTTATCGTGCAGAGTTAGCCATCATGATGAGCTGTAAACGATCAATTAAAGCAAATCATAGTCTAGATGACTATTCAGCACGGCAATTACTATTGCAACTGGCACAATGTAAAAATCCATATAACTGTCCACATGGGCGACCTGTCTTGATTAATTTTAGTAAAGCGGATATGGAAAAAATGTTCCGACGGATACAAGAAAATCATACTAGCTTGAGAGATTTAGGAAAATATTAGAAAGAAGACAATGAAAGATTTTTTTAAACTGCCAAAAGATATTCAGATTAGGCAGCTTGTCCGTTTTATCACCATAACCTTGGGTAGCAGCATCTTCCCTTTTATGGCCATGTATTACACGACCTATTTTGGAACCTTCTGGACTGGGCTTTTGATGATGGTGACTAGTTTGACAGGTTTCGTAGGCAGTCTTTATGGCGGACATTTATCTGATGCCATTGGCCGTAAAAAGGTTGTCATTATCGGATCAATTGGTTCAACGATTGGTTGGCTTTTTACAATCATCGCTAATGTACCTGGGCATCCTTTCCCTTGGATCACATTTGTTGGGATCCTATTGGTAGAGCTATCATCTGCCTTTTATGCCCCAGCCTATGAAGCCATGCTTATTGACCTAACTGATGCTAGTAACCGACGTTTTGTCTATACCATAAACTATTGGTTCATTAATATTGCGGTCATGTTTGGAGCCGGAATTTCCGGATTATTCTATGACCACTATTTTTGGGAATTATTGATAGCACTCTTTATTGTTAATTTGGGATGTTTCTTTATTGCCTACTATAAATTTGGAGAGACTAAGCCAGCTGACCAGCAATTTGAGCATCAGACCGGTATTGTTGGGACCTTTAAGAATTATCGACAAGTGCTAGATGACAAAGCCTTTCTAGTTTTCACCTTAGGGTCAATTCTCTTTTCATGTATCTGGATGCAGATGGATAACTATGTCCCAGTACACCTCAAATTATATTTCCAGCCAACGGCAATTTTTGGCTATACCATTACAAGTGCTAAGATGTTGTCTTTGATGGTTCTGACAAACACTGTCTTAATAGTTACTTTAATGGCCTTTGTTAATAAATTGACAGAAAAATGGGATTTATTACAACAACTAATCATTGGTTCTTTGGTATTTTCGTTTGGCATGTTACTATCATTCTCTTTTAACCAGTTTATTTGGATCTGGATTGCAGTCCTTATTTTTACAGTTGGAGAAATGATAAATGTTCCGGCCAATCAAGTCCTACGGGCAGAAATGATGGACCAGTCGAAAATTGGTTCTTATACAGGATTTATCTCGATGGCTCAACCATTAGGGGCTATTTTAGCTGCTTTTACAGTTTCCATCAGTCACTTTACGGGTCGTTTAGGGGTCCAAATTGCGTTTATTATTATTGCCACTTTAGGACTTTACTTAATTGTCCTCTCAGCCAAAATGAAGAAAAAGGTTTAACATGTTTGATTATATAAAAGGTCAATTAACTAAAATTACTGCTAAATATATTGTGGTCGAAGCTAATGGTTTAGGCTATATTATCTATGTTGCTAATCCTTATAGTTTTTCTGACAGTGTCAATCAACAGGTCACTATTTATTTACACCAAGTTATTCGTGAGGACGCTCACCTCTTATTTGGTTTTCATACAGAAGAGGAAAAAGATGTCTTCTTGAAACTCATCTCAGTTTCTGGAATTGGTCCTATGACTGCGCTTGCGATTGTCGCCGTCGACGATAATGAAGGCTTAGTCATGGCCATTGACAACAGTGATATCAAGTACTTAATGAAATTCCCTAAAATTGGTAAGAAAACAGCTCAACAAATGATTTTAGACTTAGCTGGTAAGTTTGTTGAGGCACCTAAAGATAGTGCCCCAACAAGTAAAGCAAACGCGGGTGGCAATCTACAACTCGATGAAGCTATTGAAGCACTACTTGCACTGGGCTACAAAGCAACAGAATTGAAGAAAATTCGAGCTTTCTTTGAAGGAACAGATGAAACAGCTGAGCAGTATATTAAATCAGCTCTTAAAATGTTGATGAAAGGTTAAATGATGAAACGGTGTTCTTGGGTACCTCTAGATAACCCCCTCTACTGTAATTACCACGACCTGGAATGGGGGAAGCCTCTTCATAATGACCAAGCTCTTTTTGAGCTCCTTTGTTTAGAGTCCTATCAGTCAGGCCTCTCTTGGCTGACTGTTTTAAGGAAAAGGCCGGCCTTCAATGCTGTTTTCCATAACTATGACATTGATTATGTCGCTCAGTTTAGTCAAGCGGAAATGGCTTCCGCTTTGCAGAATCCACAAATTATCCGCCATAGGTTGAAACTGTCAGCAACTGTCAACAATGCTCAGGCGGTGCAAAAGGTTCAAGCTGAATTTGGAAGTTTTGATGCCTATCTTTGGAGCTTTGTTGGTGGAAATCCAATTGACAACCTCGTCAACCAAGAGCACACAGTTCCAACTCAAACTGACTTATCAGTGAAATTAGCAAAGGATTTAAAAAAACGAGGCTTTAAATTTTTAGGCCCAACAACAATCTACTCCTTTATGCAAGCTTCAGGCATGGTCAATGATCATGAAAGTACTTGCCATTTTAAATAATTAATATGTTATATGTCCAGCATTACAGGCTAACTATAAGAAGACATATGACTTTTTTTGTGACAGAGATGTTCTTGATTTTGAAAATAGGATAGGATATAGTATAGGTGCAGACTCGGATTTTCTGAATTATAGTTATTTAAATCATTTAGGAACAATTGTCATCTCATAAATTTTGTTTTTTAGGTAAAAATTGGTATGTCTTTTCGAATGATAAAGTGAGGTGAAGTAGTTATCTCATTCAAAAAGAAAGAACTGATACCAATGTACTAAGACTGACATTGTAGACTTGTCAGTAAGAGAAAAGAAAAATCCTTATTTTATTCGTGAAATAAAGATTATTTTGATAAAATGTAGAAATATATCGGATAAGTAAGTAGGGGGCAAAATGAAAGCTGAATTAATCGCAGTCGGAACAGAAATCTTGACCGGTCAAATAGTTAATACGAACGCACAGTTTTTATCAGAAAAAATGGCAGAGATTGGAGTTGATGTCTATTATCATACAGCAGTAGGCGATAATGAAATCAGATTATTAAATATCCTTGAAGTTGCAAGTAAACGTAGTGATTTAGTGATATTATGTGGCGGTTTGGGACCTACTGAGGATGATTTGACTAAACAAACGCTAGCTAAGTTTTTAGGTCTGTCATTGGTCTTTGACAGAGAAGCTAGTCAAAAACTGGACCAATTTTTTTCCTCTCGGTCTGAGAGTTCTAGAACTCCAAATAATGAGAGGCAAGCACAGTTGATTGAAGGGTCCAAACCTATTCAAAACATTACAGGTCTAGCTGTTGGTGGTTTAATCGAAAAAGCTGGTGTAACTTATGTCGTCTTACCTGGACCGCCTAGTGAATTGAAACCAATGGTTAATCAGTATCTACTACCACTGTTGCTGAATGAGGAAACTAAACTCTACTCTCGTGTTTTACGTTTTTTTGGAATTGGAGAAAGCCAATTAGTTACTATTTTAGCTGATCTTATTGCAAATCAATCAGACCCAACAATTGCTCCCTATGCCAAAATCGGCGAGGTAACATTGCGCTTGTCAACTAAGTCTGATTCTCAAGAGCTAGCTTATCAAAAATTGGATCAATTAGAAAGTCAGATTAAGGCCATTTCAACTATAGATGGACAATTATTAGGAGACTTATTATATGGATATGGTGAGGATAATAGCCTGGCGCGTGAGACTTTCCAGTTGTTAAAAAAAGCAGATAAGACAATTACAGCTGCAGAAAGTTTAACAGCAGGGCTATTCCAATCTAAAATTGCTGATTTTCCAGGGTCATCCAGTATTTTTAACGGTGGATTTGTTACCTATAGTATCGAAGAAAAGGCAAAAATGTTAGAGATTCCATTTGCTGATTTACAACGAAAAGGTGTTGTTAGTGATTATACTGCTAAACAAATGGCTAATCAAGCACGACTCTTAACTGAAAGTGATATTGGTGTTAGCTTAACTGGCGTTGCTGGTCCGGATTTCTTGGAAGGACAACAAGCAGGAACAGTTTTTATTGGTATTTCGACAAAAGAAAAAGTAGAATCATATAAGGTACTAATTGGCGGCAGGAGTCGCTCAGATGTCAGATATATAGCTTGCTTACATGCCTTCAACCTAGTCCGAAAAACTTTATTAAATACCCAAAATTTGTTATAATGTAATACGTATGGAGTAATAGTCTTTAGATAAAAATCATGTCTTGGTTTTAAATTACTTCCAAAAAGAGGAGAATGAATTGGCAAAAAAAGTTAAAAAAACAGAAGAAATCACAAAAAAATTTGGTGATGATCGTCGTAAAGCGCTTGATGATGCTTTAAAAAATATTGAGAAAGACTTTGGTAAAGGTGCAGTAATGCGTCTTGGCGAACGTGCCGAACAAAAAGTTCAAGTCATGAGTTCAGGAAGTCTTGCATTGGATATTGCCCTAGGTGCTGGTGGTTACCCTAAAGGTCGTATTATTGAAATCTACGGACCAGAATCATCTGGTAAAACAACTGTTGCTCTACACGCAGTGGCACAAGCACAAAAAGAAGGTGGAATTGCTGCCTTTATCGATGCTGAGCATGCCTTGGATCCTGCTTATGCAGCATCTCTAGGTGTTAATATTGATGAATTGCTATTATCACAACCAGACTCTGGTGAACAAGGACTTGAAATTGCTGGTAAATTAATTGATTCTGGTGCTGTTGACTTAGTAGTTATCGACTCAGTAGCAGCTTTAGTTCCACGTGCAGAAATTGATGGAGACATTGGTGATAGTCACGTTGGTCTACAAGCACGTATGATGAGTCAAGCAATGCGTAAATTGTCTGCATCAATTAATAAAACCAAAACAATTGCTATTTTCATCAACCAATTACGTGAAAAAGTTGGAGTTATGTTTGGTAATCCAGAAACAACTCCTGGTGGACGTGCTTTGAAATTTTATGCATCTGTTCGTTTAGATGTTCGTGGGAATACTCAAATTAAAGGTACTGGTGATCAAAAAGACAGTAGTATCGGTAAAGAAACAAAAATTAAAGTTGTTAAAAATAAAATTGCACCACCATTTAAAGTGGCAGAAGTTGAAATCATGTATGGTGAAGGTATTTCTCGTACAGGAGAATTAGTAAAAATCGCCTCTGATTTAGACATTATCCAGAAAGCTGGCGCATGGTTCTCATATAATGGTGAGAAAATTGGACAAGGGTCTGAAAATGCTAAGAAATTCTTAGCTGATCATCCTGAAATCTTTGATGAAATTGACCATAAAGTACGTGTACAAGTTGGTTTAATTGCAGATGACCAAGCAGAAGAAGCACCAGAAAAACAAGAAGAAGTAGAATCAGATAACCTAGTCCTTGATTTGGATAACGGTATTGAAATTGAAGATTAAAAAAAAGACCCAGTGGGTCTTTTTTTCACGATCTTAGAAACAAGAGAGTGAGTATAGAGTTCCGTTGGGTTATTATTTTAAGAAGAAATTTATCGTTTTGACATTCAAAAACCTGTTTATATGACAAAAAAATTTGTTTTTACAAAAAAAGACAACATTATTTTAAGCAAATATGGTCAGTTTACATAATCTCTGCGGACGCCGATATATCAGTGTTTTGAAGAGTTTGCAGAGAACTACAAATTTATAAAATCGCTTAAAAATTATCAAAAATAGGTCCGAAGACCTATGTCCCTAAAAATGTTCTATGCTACAATATATACATATCACGAAATAGAAAGTGAGACAACAACATGATTAAAATTTATACGATTTCAAGTTGTACGAGCTGCAAAAAGGCTAAAACATGGTTAAATGGTCACAAGCTCCCTTATAAAGAACAAAACCTAGGTAAAGAACCACTAACAAAAGAAGAAATTATTGCCATTCTTTATAAAACAGAAAATGGTGTTGAAAGTATTGTATCATCCAAAAATCGTTATGCTAAAGCTTTAAACTGCAATATCGATGAACTCAGTGTCAGTGAAGTGATTGATTTAATTCAGGACAATCCTCGTATTCTTAAAAGTCCGATATTAATTGATGACAAACGCCTTCAAGTTGGTTACAAGGAAGATGACATTCGTGCTTTCTTACCTCGTTCAATCCGTAATATTGAAAATACCGAAGCCCGTTTGCGCGCGGCATTATAAAAAGCTCAAATTTATTTGGGCTTTTTATAATGTCTTAATTAGTATTCTTGTTAATTCATTCTAAATTATGCTATAATAAAGCATAGCACTAAAGTTAGAAAGAAGGTGTAAGTATGGGATTTACAGATGAAACAGTTCGCTTTAAATTAGATGATGGTGACAAAAAGGAAATTAGTGAAACCCTTACTGCGGTTTACCATTCCCTTGAGGAAAAAGGTTATAACCCAATAAATCAAATTGTAGGTTATGTATTAAGTGGCGACCCAGCTTATGTTCCTCGTTACAACGATGCTAGAAATCAAATCCGTAAATATGAACGTGATGAGATTGTAGAAGAACTTGTACGCTATTATTTGCAAGGAAATGGAATTGATTTTAAATGAGAATAATGGGACTGGATGTTGGTTCAAAAACTGTTGGCGTAGCCATTAGTGATCCACTTGGTTTTACTGCTCAAGGACTTGAAATTATCAAAATTGATGAAGATAAGAAAGAGTTTGGTTTAGCTAGACTTGAAGAATTAGTAAATCAGTATAAAGTTGATAAGTTTGTAGTTGGTTTACCAAAGAATATGAACAATTCAAGTGGTCCGCGAGTTGAGGCAAGTCAGGCATATGGAAACCTTATTCAAGAACAGTTCAATATTCCTGTTGAATATCAGGATGAACGTTTGACGACTGTACAAGCAGAGCGTATGTTAATTGAACAAGCAGATATTAGTCGTGGGAAGCGAAAAAAAGTCATTGATAAATTAGCCGCCCAATTAATTTTACAAAATTATTTAGATAGAATCTATTAAGGAGAAAAGTATGGCACAAAATCATGAACATGATCACGATCATGACCACGAACGTGAAGTAATTACATTAGTTGATGAACAAGGAAATGAATCCTTATTCGAAATCTTGTTAACAATTGATGGACGTGAAGAATTCGGTAAAAACTATGTATTATTAGTACCTGCTGGGTCTGAAGAAGATGAAGCTGGCGAAATTGAAATTCAAGCTTATTCATTTACAGAAAATGAAGATGGTACAGAAGGAGATTTACAACCAATCCCTGAAGATTCAGATGCTGAATGGGATATGAT